>Ga0163154_10007055_pt1 | contig 13541 bp, 9 predicted proteins | sample OliLakLV19MP9P1_FD_148649 | JGI IMG/M metagenome (GOLD analysis project Ga0163154, IMG submission 148649) | Freshwater microbial mat bacterial communities from Lake Vanda, McMurdo Dry Valleys, Antarctica - Oligotrophic Lake LV.19.MP9.P1 | ecosystem: Environmental > Aquatic > Freshwater > Lake >... | reverse complement strand
TTTTGAAAAAAGCAGCGGGAAATGTCGGTTATTAGCAATCATTTAGTGTCTCCGTGATTCGATTCCCGAAGGGAATTCATGTTTACAGCCATTGACAAACCACGTTTAAAAAATCCCGAAGGGATTGTATGTAAAAACGCAACGCAGCACATACAATCCCCTTGGGATTTCTAAAAATGGCCGATTTTTCTATAAACATAAATTCCCGAAGGGAATCTACGGAATTGCTTTTACTTTTGAATAACGGGGATGTTTCTTAAAGATACGGTAAATTTCAAGCTTGTTTCGAGACAATAAAGATCCATTTTCGACATGATGCTAACCGTTCGGGTTATATTCGAAAAAGTAAATTCGGCTGAGATAGGGACATCTGCCACCAATACTTTGCTTTGCTTGCCTTCTCCTGATGTGTTGGCCAAACGGCTATTCGACATGAAAAAGTCATTTCCTTCCTCATCAACAATTCCGCTACCTCTCATACCCGTTGTCAAAACTGCATCACTCCCGACACTAGTAATCCGAAATTTGCAATTAATATTTTGCCCTGATTGCGTACATTCCAAACATTCAAATAAGAGGGGGGCTTTCTGAAAAGTGCGTTGGGCAGGCATAACAGGTGTTTTGGACTTTACAGGAGTAGTTGTAGTAGCAGTTTGGCCACCCCCTTCGCTGCTCAACCCTTTTTCTTCCAAAGCAATAATAGAAGGTGTCCTACGAAGCGAGCCTTTCGCGGAAGCCAGAATAACCGCTGTCTCCAAATTGAGGGCTTTCACATTCACATTCAGGTTTTCGCCCACCGAAGTCATCGTACCGATCACGATAGCGTCTATGCCTTTTAATTTGCCCAGTTTGGCTACTGAATTAGGGTCCAGCAAGCCCTTGGCATCCAATCCAGCCTCTTTGAGCAAATAATTTAAACGGCCCCGGTCCACGATAGAAAAAGTAGTATTGGCATTGACCATCACATCCGAAAACTGCTCGGCGAGGTATTTGCCTAATTCGGTCGGACTGCCATCCAGTTTAGTGAAATCGGCAATAGCGACGTTTTTAATGGCCGTTTTAGTGGCCATTTTAGTCGCCAGATCGCTGACAATACTGGCGATTTCCCGGTCAAGAGCCTCGGATTGGGCGGACAGGGCGAGGGCATTTAAGCAGAGAAGGAGTAATAGGAAGATTGGCTTTTTCATAGTTGGAAAGTTGTTTTTATTGGCAATTGTTTAGTGTCTCCGTGATTCGATTCCCGAAGGGAATTCATGTTTACAGCCATTCGACAAACCACGTTTAAAAAATCCCGAAGGGATTGTATGTAAAAACGCAACGCAGCACATACAATCCCCTTGGGATTTCTAAAAAATGGCCGATTTTTTCTATAAACATAGATTCTCTTCGGGAATCTACGGGAGTGCTTTTTTAGTTTTTAGTAATGGGGATGTTTTTTAAGTTTACAATAAATAAGCCTAAACCTTGCACAGAAGATTTAATCTCCGCTTTTGTAATTAAGCCCACCACTCGATTGGCCTTCGAAAAAGTGAATTCGGCAGAGATAGGGACATCTGCCACCAACGTTTTTTTCTGGATGCCTCCCCCTGAAACGTTAGCCAAACGGCTATTTGACATAAAAAAATCATTTCCTTCTTCATCAATAACTCGACTATCTCCATTAGCATATATCCTCAATTCTATATCTTCCCCAACACTGGTAATCCGGAATTTACAATTAACATTTTCACCTGATTGCGTACATTCCAAACATTCAAATAAAAGCGGGTCTTTTTTAAAAGTGCTTTGAGCAGGCACTTTTGGTTTTGTTGTGACGGGTTTAACAGGTGTGACTACTCCGCCCGGTTCAATCCCCAACTCCTTCTTTTCCAACTCAATAATAGCCGGTGTGCGGGGCAGCGAACCTTTGGCGGAGGCGAGAATAACCGCTGATTCCAAATTCAAGGCTTGCACATTCACATTGATATTTTCCCCCACCGAAGTCATCGTGCCGACCACGATGGCATCTATGCCCTTCAATTTACCCAGTTTGGCGACTGAATTGGGGTCGAGCAAGCCTTTAGCATCTAATCCGGCTTCTTTGAGCAGGAAATTCAGGCGGCCCCGGTTGATGACCGAAAAAGAGATGTTGGCATTAACCATGACATCCGAGAATTGCTCGGCGAGGTACTTGCCCAATTCGGTGGGCGAACCGTTGAGGTTGGCAAAATCGGCAATGGCGACGTTTTTAATGGTCGTTTTGGTGTTCATTTTAATCACCAGGTCATTGACGATGCGACCGATCTTATCGTCCAGTGCATCGGATTGGGCGGACAAGATCAGTCCGTTGAAACAGAAAATCAGGAAGAAGAAGACTAGTTTTTGCATAATTGAAACGGAAGTTTTTTATTTGAAAATTGTAACATGAATTTCTCTTCGAGGCATTCCCGCGCCCGGCTTTGGTTGCCGCCTGCGCCCGTTTCTTCGATGGTGAACGAGCGGACCACATTACTGCGGAAAGCAAAAAATTTCACTTCAAAACTGCCGTGGGCGTTTTCAAATCCATTCGTCTCCCCGCCCGCTTCTATTTTATCTTTTCCAAAATCTACTTTTCCCGCTCGTACAAAACATAGGCAGGCAGTACGTTGGTCCACCCCGGCATTTTTGAGCGCAGCGAAGTCTTCGTCATCCAGGTTTCTGGAAAAAGAAGTTAGAAAACTGGGTCGGAACAAGGAAGTACTGGTGGAAAAACCAGCGGTCTGCAATTGCTGAACCAGCTGATTTTTCAGGTTCGCCGTAGATATGCCGCTCTGACCAGTGGCTAGAATCGCTATTTGGGATAGATTTTCGTCATTGAAAAAAGTAGTTGTTGCAGCTGCTTGCGGAGGAAGATCAGTAGCAGTTCCCTGATGGCTTGGTAAAGGTTTGCGCGGATCGGGGGAAGAAATAGTGGAAGGGTTTATCTGCGCGACTTCGCCTTTATCCTTATTGACCAGTGTTTCCAGCAGATCAATTCTACAATCAATAACCGGATATTTGGTGGAGTTGGTCAGATCGAAGTCTTTGACCAGCAGCCGTCTGCCATCAGAAAATTCAACCGTCAGCGGCACGATTTTACTCTTCGGCACCGTCACCCCCTCTACGGTGAATACGCCATTGACCAGCAGGTCATCCTCGGCGAAAGTGCCCAAATGGACGGTCACATTTTCCAGGCCCCGGTTGGTTTTCGCATCCCGCAAGATGCCGACCAGCGTCACCCGGCCCTCACAGGCATCTGAATAGATGGGTGGCCATTTGCAGAGGCCGAAGTAAAAAGCGGCAAAAACAATGGCCAAAATGGCGAAAACGAACTTGCCGAGTGGTGTGTGCAGGTAAAACACGTGCCAGACGATTTTCGGCCAGCTGTCTGCTTCGGTGTTGGTATTCATTTGGCAATAGGTGTTTAAATAGTGGCTCGCGACGGTGTGCCGTCGGTGAAAACAAATAAAGAAAAGGCTAAAAGTATAAATTTTTTGATAAGGGTACCAAACCAACTTTTTAGGCTTGGTAAAAGCCCCCTGCTAGCACGAGGTTAATCCAACCGAGCAGCACCCTAATCCCAAACTTAACGCACGCTGGGTAAGCCTACCACCAACCCCATCTTGCCCGCGCGCCATCTCTGCCGGATCTTTGTGCAAAAATACACAAAATTAAGAAAAGGCATACAGAAACGGATAAAAAAGCGATTGTATCGTTATTTGCAAGTTCGGGTTGCAGCGCACAGGTATTTAGCCGGCAGGTTGGTATAGCCGTACCAAAGAGTCTTGATGGTTTGAGCGGTTTGGTACGCAACCAAATGGACAAAAATCCTTAGGATGGCAATGTGTACATATTTTTGAACAAAAGGCGTGGTCTCATTAAACTATTGTTGTGGGATCGCAGCGGATATGTCATTTATGCCAAGCAATTGGAACGTGGCACCTACGAACTGCCGAAAGAGAAAACCAAAACTAATAGTGGTATTTCACTAGCGTGGGAGGAATTAATGCTCATTATAGAAGTTATCCCAGCCAAAGCCCCATTGTACAAGCCCCCGCCAAAGCAATGCCCTTGGGTCGCTCCAAAGCCGGGGTTAGTTTGGTGGCCAATATTATCCTCTCTAAATAGGTGGAACACACCCCGCTGCATCGCCTCATCCAGCGATTTGCCCGCAGCGGCCTGCAAATACCGCCCGCTACCATGGGTCAATGGATAAAAAGCGGGATAGATTTGTTATTGTTACTTTATCAATTATATGAAAAACTGATTTTTGGAGCCAGTTATCTGCAAATGGATGAAACTACCTTCATAAAACTATTGTACCAGATAGAAGAAAACGCCAAAAATCTGCAACTCAGTGCCGATCAACGCCTCGAACTGCGGCTCAAAGAATCCAAACCGATCTTCGATGCCTTGGGCGAGTGGCTTCAAACCAATTATAACTTGGTCACCCCAGCCAGCCCAATCGGCAAAGCCATCGCTTACGCGCTACATCGCTGGGAAAACATGAAAGTGTTTTTGACCGATGGCCGCGTTGAAATTGATAATAATTTGGTGGAAAACGCCATCCGACCCGCCGCCATTGGTCGCAAAAATTATCTTTTTGCTGGCTCACACGAGTCTGCGCAACGAACAGCCATGATTTACACCTTCTTCTCGGCTTGTAGACAATATCAAATTGACCCAGAAATCCGGCTGAACGATGTACTCAATTGGATCCAAGATTGCAAAATAACTGAACTCGGGCTACTGCTGCCGAAGTTCTGGAAACCGAAAGAGGAGGGAATCGGGTAGGTTGGTAGGGGGTTTGTCGTAGGCTTACGTCGAGGTAGCCGCCGCGTTTATTTCTCAAACGTGGCTGTAGTTTTCTGGGCGAGCGCCCGTTCGTCATGCCTACACAAAATCTGACGAGCTGTTCAAAATCAATATTTATTTGTCGTCATCGCGTTGGGCTACCCTTATTGTTGCCGGGAACGTTTGGCTTGCCGAATGTGCGACGTTTAGGAGCAATTTTCGGGAAGCAATTGTTCGACGGCGTTAATCTTGGATTACCTTCGCTAAACGCTACTACCCGACACACCCCGAAGTGCTGCAATTAGAGTCTGTTTTTATCAAAGTTGACAACTACTCCTCCCGCTTCTGCCACACTTCCCTCAAATCCGCCACCCTCTTTTCAAAATAGGCATTGTCCACGCCGCTTTCCATACAGAAAGTGTAGAGGCGCAGGGCGCGGGCGTAGATAACTTGCTTTATGTGGTATGGGCTTTAGAAGCCAATAGTACAAAGACCAGAGCGTCGATGGAGAGACAAACGTTAGCGGCGAGTGAGAATGCTTTTGCTGTAAAAATGGGCGTGTCGGGCGGCTACTAACATTGATAGGCAAGAAGTGGCAAAACTAGTTCGATGCTCAGAAATCACTCGATTTTAATATTAAACATTTCATACAATTCAAATACATACCCCTCGATTTTACACCAAGGCATGGCGCGATGAAGGGCTTCAACATCTTCCATCTTAAGTGGGTTATGTTTACCAACAGGGTCCAAAATTATTTTTTTTAAATTCGGCATTTTCATTAAAATTTCTATTGGTATTTTTTTAAATTGATTGCCACTTAAATTTAATAATTGCAATTTTTCCATGTTTGCAAATTCAACAGGCAAGTCGCTCAATAAATTGTCACTCAAATCCAAGGTTAATAATTTATTGAGGCTCCCAATTTCAGGAGGAATGGTACTTATTTTATTGCCATATAAAATCAATTCTAAGGAATCTAAATTTTTAATTTTATAAATACAGGTAGGAATACTTACCAAATTCATATAGCCTAAAGATAATTTTTTTAGATTTTTTAAGCTCGCAAAATTTTCGAATTCGGTGGGTAGATCGATTAAAAAGTTGCCGTTTAAAACCAACTCATGTAAATTATGGAGATTTCTAATTTCGACAGGTAGTTTAGTTAATTTATTTCCACCCAAATCGAGTATTTCCAATTTTTTAAGATTTCCAATTTCAGGAGGTAATCTGGTCAAACTATTATCCCTCAATTCCAAAATCCGCAAATGTTGTAAATTCCCAATACTGGAAGGGATTTCATTCAAACCACACCCATCTAATGATAATCTTTTCAAGTTAGGGAGCTTTTCAAGTTTTGTAAAATCTATATTATGCATTGGATTATAATATAAATATAAAGTTTCTAAGTTTTGAAGTTTTTGAATCTCAAGAGGTAATTCAGATAATTTATTGACCCCAATATTAAGAAACTGAAGACTATCTAGATTTAACAATGATATAGGGAATACGCTTAGATTATTGGACGTAATAGAAAGGCTTTTTAAATTTTTTAGTTCACTAATTTGCTTTGGAATTATTTTGATGTCATTGTGACTCAAGTCTAAACTTTTTAAATTTTTTAGTTCACTAATTTGCTTTGGAATTATTTTGATGTCATTGTGACTCAAGTCTAAACTTTTTAAATTTTTTAGTTCACTAATTTGCTTTGGAATTATTTTGATGTCATTGTGACTCAAGTCTAAACTTTTTAAATTTTTTAGTTCACTAATTTGCTTTGGAATTATTTTGATGTCATTGTGACTCAAGTCTAAACTATTTAAATTTTTTAGTTTACTAATTTGTTCTGGAATTATTTTGATGTCATTGTGACTCAAGTCTAATATATTTAAATTTTTTAGGCTACAAATATTGGTGTCAACATATGTTAATGCAAGTTTACTTAAATCCAATTGTTTAATTTCTTTTGCTATTATAACCGCTTGTTTGAAACTTGATATTGGTTTATTTTTAAGTTCGTTTTCCCAACTTTCTTTCATCTGTGCCAAAATTCTATGCCCGGACGAAACTGGCTGTTTGTCGTCAAGTTTTGTTTCAAAATTGAATAATTTATCAGTCGAAACATACTTTTTTGAATCAATAACTCTCGCGATCATGGACATTTCTTGGGTTTTAATTTTTGCGAGATTTGCTTCTTTGGCTTGTTTAATTGCCCAATCTGTTATAAAAATTGCCAGCATGGCCAAGGTTCCAGCAAGCCAAGCGAAATTCAGTGCACGTATCCGTCCCTTTTCTGCATTCGCTCTTAACTTCCCTTCCACCAACGTTTGTTTTTGTGCATTTTCTAACTCCTCCCGCTCTCTTTTGGTCGCCAACTCCTTCTGCTCCAATAAATACAGCTCACTCATCACAATTTTTTCCTCCAAACCTTCTGGATAATCCAAGTAATCTCGTAAAGAACGCAAACGATTGACCACATCTTCGCTGAACAAGCCCGCCTGTCCGAGATAAACCTGATAAGCCTTATCTGCTTCCTTACGCAATTTGATGTTCGGAATCGAATTCACCTTATCCCCCACCACCTTCGCCAGTACATCATGCGTAATCTCATACTGCGTCACCTCCCCCGATTTCAGCGCGCGCAAAATCCGGTGTTTTTCCAAGTCCCGGAGCAAATCGGGCAGCGGTTGCTGCAAGGCGATGTGGTTGTGCGCCAAGTAATGTTGCAGGTCTGCTGCGCTCAATTGCAATTTGGTGTACCGCTCCGAAATCATCGCCGCGAGCAATTCCAGCGGGGCATTTTCGCCGTGTTTGAGGGCGAGTTCTTCGAGTTGTTTTTTGAGAAAACTGTCTAAAACACGCTCCAAATTGTCATCCGATTTCACCAAATCACGGTGCAAAAAGGGCCGTGTCGCTGCAGGGTCGGCTGCCACCGCCCTGTCCCAAAGTTCCCCCAAAAACACCTGCACGTGTGTGAGGTCTATTTCCCGTTGTGTGTCAGGCAATTTGGCGAGGATGCTGTCGGCGAGTTGGTCGGGTTGCTCCACCCGGAAATAGGCTTGGTATTTCGGCGCTTCGAGGATGTTTTGCAACACCTGCCGCACGTTGGAGCGGCCCATTTTTTCCAAACGAAAGCGATGCTGGAAAATGCTGGGGCACAAATGCTCCCACTCCGACAAATGCCCGATGAACTCCTCCCGCATCACAAGCAGCACGCGGCAGGGCACTTTGTAGCGGATGAGTTGGTTAAGGCGCGTGAAAAAATCGCGTTTTTCGTCCTCGCTGCCGAGCAGCAGCAATTCCTCAAACTGGTCGAACAAGAGATAGACCGGCTGGAACCGCTCCGCAAAAAGCCGGTCTATGGCCTGTCCAAAATCCAGGTCTGAGTCGGTCGGCAGTTTGGTAGCGGGGTCGAGGGCGATTTTGTCGCGTAGGGCGGCGTTAATTTTTTCAAACACGGAAGCCGTCATGTTTTGCCCGCGCCGGATGCTCAGCGCAAACCAGTCGGCATCCGAAAACTGGTTGCGCAAGCCGCACTCGATGAGGCTGGTCTTGCCTGCGCCCGAAGGCCCGTGCACGAGCAGGTGCTTCACGCCGCTGAGGGCGTGGTAAAGCGCGTCGGTCTCGCGTTCGCGCCCGAAAAAGATGTCCGCGTCCTGTTGTTGGTAGGAGTCGAGGAACTTGAATGGCGACGTTACCTGGCTCATGCGCCGGTGGTTTTAAACGGCTTGAACACCAACTCCAACTGCTTGAACAAGTCGTTCAACTTGGCTTGCGTGTTATTCTGCTTTTTAACGGGCAAAATCCGGTTGGACGGGATATGTTGGCGGTCGCCAAAGGGGAGTTCGTTTTTGAAATAAGCAAAATCATAACGACGCGCACCTGCGTCACCGCCGATGTAGTAGTAAATTTCGGGCGTTTGGGTGGCTTTTTCCGCAAAAACACTTTGGTCAATCACGAGTGGCGACAGCGAAATGAAGGTCGTCGGGTCGCTGATGTTCGCCAGGCAGGTGTCCATGTTGCTGCCTTTGAAGAGCAGGACGCTTTGGTTGTAGGTGAACAGGTCTTCGATTTCCTTCGTGCCGTAGTCTTCGGCAGTTGCGGTGGCGGCGTTGTAGATGCCGTGCAGTTCGCCGTAAAGGTGCACGAATTTTTTGGCGGTGCCAAGGCGGTAGTTCAGGTTGATGTCCTTGATGCTGACAAGGCGGTATTTTGCCAAAAAAGCCAATTGGCGCAACCAATAGACAAAGCCCGTGAGGTATTCCTCCAACAAAGCGGGCAATTGTGCTTCCTCCACCAAAATATATTGCAAAAGCCGCCGCCGATGTTCGTCCAAAAAGAGCGCAGTTTGATAGACATCGCTCCGCGTGTCGGAGAGTTCGCGGACAAAAGCGGTGATTTCAGGCATAAACGCCGCCGCTTTGGGCAGGCACTCGGTGGTGATGAGCAGGAGGTTGAGGTAGTCGAATTGGGCGTGTTCTTGTTCGGGGAGCTGCACAAAATCGCGCACTGTTGGGTGCTGCGCCGTTTCGCTGGATTGCAGGAGTTGCGCCACCTGAATGTAGCACAGGTAGCGGAGGGTGCTTTGGAAGGCTTCCACCATGTAGGAGAAGCGAATGAGCGGCGCGTGTTCGCTGCCGTCGGCTTGTTTGGTGAGCATTTTTTGCAAAAACGCTTCGATCAGCCAGCCGTAATGCCCCATGATGGATGTCCGTTCATTGCGCACGGACACGCCCTGATCTAGCAGGTCTTGTCGGAGCGATAGCACCCAGGTGGTGTCGCCCATTTCTATGAGGCTTTCCGTCAAATCGCCAGGTAGTCGAGGCGTTGCGCCTTCTGCTTCGATTTCGCGGAGCAAATCGAGCAGGCCGAAGCGGATTTGGTTTTGCGTTAGCGTCGCTTCGGCATGGCTGACCACGCCGAGCCGGATTTGTTTTCGGATGTACTGGAATCGCCCGGTATGGTGGATGGCTTCGTCCACTTTTGGGCTGTTTTCCAAAAAGGTACGGAGTTGTGTGAGCGCTTCAATTAACTCATCTTGGGCAATCAGGGTTCTGATTTTTTTGATGGTTGTTTCGGTTGTCATGTTTTTTTATTATAATCTCGTCGAACGTTTGGATGTGCGAATTGCAACGTTTAGGAAGCATTTTCGTACATCCGTAGTTCGACGTTTTTATTATAGTCAAAATTTAAACATGAGATATGAACTTATTTCCGGGGAGAAATATTGAGAGCCTGGTATGCCAGCGTCAACTCTTCCGCCCCAACAAAAACGTTCATTGCCTATTGTAATTCCCAAAATTCCTCTGATTTGTGTCCTTTGGTAATCATCATATTCAAATTCAATCGGGTGATTTTCAGAGTAATAATCCTCATCACCATTTGCAAAGGAAGTGTACTCCTCGTATCTTACATTGCCTGATACTCCATAACTTATACTTGCTCCAATTAAGGCATTGACTCCAATTTTGGGCTCTCTATTTCTACCAATTACAAGCATAAGTGGCAATTCTAAGTTGTGAATCTTATAGTTTGAAAAACTGGAATAGTAATCGTAATCATTCCAAAATTGGTTATACTCCGAGTAAAAATTGTACGTTTCACTTACTCTTTTTACATAATTCAGTTCTGCTTGAATTCCCCAAAAATCAGGATGATAACTCAGTGTCAATCCTATTCTTGGTGAAAAGAATTCATAATTAGGCGAATAGTTTGCACCGACCTGAATTCCAAAGCGTACTGGATTAATATATGGTTTATCTTTCTTGACAGTAATAGTTTGTTGGAACTCGCTTTTTTGACCGTCTGGATTTACCACTCTGAGCTTCATAACATATTCACCTGCCTTTATTGATCCGTATGCCCAATCAACTTTACTACCAAGTTCTTTCCCGTTCCAAAAGTATCGTGAATTAGGCAGAACATTAGTTGATGTGCTTGAAAAACTAATCTTACATGGCTCGACACAGTTATTCGAGCAATTTACCGTAAACCTTGCAGTTGGAGGATTTGGGTTATTACCTTTTTTAACAATAATAGTTTGTTGGAACTCACTTTCTTGACCGTCCGGATTTACCACTCTGAGCTTCATAATATATTCACCTGCCCAAAGTTCTTTTGTCCACTGCATATTTTCGTTAAATTTTTCGTTATTCCAATAATATTTAGTATCGGGATGTACGTTTACAGAAGTGCTGCTAAAACTTACCTTGCAAGGTTCAACACACCCATTAGAGCAATTGACCGTAAAACTCGCAATGGGTGGTGCTTGATATGCTGATTTTACTCTGCTTTGATACTCAGGCATATTAGGGCTATCTGTTATTTTTAGATATTGAATTGATTCATCGGAAGTCGCGCCACATTTCCTTAGTATGCTTATTGTTATACTATCCGCCTCTAACTCTTGCCTGTAAGCATTGTTCTTTCCACTATGAACCTGTTGCAAATGAACGATAGCATGAAGCAATGCGCCTTTCGTTACCCAATCTGGATAGTCCAAATTAATAATAGATTTGCTTACGGGGTACAAAATAAAACGCTTTCCATTGGATTCATTGTAGTATGCTACAAATGTACTCACACTACTACATGGCTTTAACGCACTAATATTTACAAGTGTATCACTTATTTTAGCCTGCTTTAGTAAACTAACATATAGATTAGTTGCTTTAATGGTAGCACGTTCATTGCTATTATCTTCTTTTAAACAGGACTTTGTATCACTACTTGTACATTTACATTGAAAAATACTTTGTGCTAAACCTTTTTCTTTTAAAAAAAGGCATATCAAAACACAGGCTGTTATGTATTTGTATGGCTTCATTTTTTTGGTATTTTTAAATTATTTATTTTTATTGAATCTAAATACCCGTCCCTATTTCTATCAAAATAGTCATAATGGTAGTCACTAGTACCTTTTTCAGGGTCCATATTTATCCTAACTATTTTATTATCTTTAATTTCTACAAATGGTATGGGCAAGTTGTTAATTTTAATCTGATACCCCCAATTATATTTATCAATTTTGTAACGAGAATGTTTTCTTATCACAACTTCCAGAAGAGAATCCATACTGATTTTCGGTTCACTTTTAACGGTTGTTAGCGGTTGTTTAAGTGTATCTTCTTTGGGAGGTGGATTTGGGTTTATTTCTGAGTAAGGTTCTATGCTTTGTATTTGCTCAATGTCTTGAATTGATTTTTGTTTTTCTAGGATATCGCCAATTTTTATGTTTGCAATGATAGTTTTTGACATGCCATTTATGGTATCAACAATGGGAAAGGTTAAAATCGAAGTTATAGGGTCAAAATCCAACTTCAACTCAGGTTTTTCATTTACAAAGTCTTGCATACTTTTTTTAGGGTCTTTGCCAATAACTAAAAAAGGCAAAAAGGTTTTATAATATCCCGAAAACTGATGACATGCTTTTTTGCTAAGTTTTTCTTCCAAATTTTTCATTAATATTTCAGTTGAACCTAACCCTGATGCCGCATACAGTTTTTCCAACTCATCTAATTCTTCTTTAAAAAAACCAATTTCTGTCTTTACACTTTTTGACGACTTCTGATTATTTTTTCCTACAAAATTCCAAGCTGTTGTAGTGTACTTAACTACTAACTTCAAATCGGGTTTACACCCAAAATATGCAAATGTCGAAAAGAAAAAGAGTAAAAAAAAGCACTTTCTAACTCTCTGTAAATTATTTTTTTTCATAAAAAAAATTGGTTATATACAATGTCTTTTGTAAGCGTTTTCGGATTCAGACATGCCAAAAGTCTTAGCAAGTCTAAGACAATCACATCCTTTATCCTTTTGTTTATTTGCGATGTGTAGTATTCCAAGACTATGATGCGCTTCCCAAAGTGTCGGGTCAAACCTTATTGCTTTTTCAAAATCAGTTATAGCATCTCGAAGTTCATCAAGTTGTATTCTTACAAAACCTCTATTGCAATAAGCGTTTGCAAACATTTCGTTTTCAATGATGGCATCATTAAAAGAACTTAAAGCCTCCTCCCACTTTTTGTTTTCAATATGCTTAACTCCAATCTTATAGTATTCTTTGGCTAATTCTTCGTTTGTTTTTTTTTGTAAATTGGTATGACTTATTGTATTTGAAGGGGCTTGTCTTTCCTTTAATATATCGTCTGCAATAGGGTGTAATATATTTTTTATTTTTTTTCCTATTGAAACAAAAATCTTGTCTTGTTCAGGCTCTTTGAGACTATCAATTGACTCATTCAAATCATGTGCAGCCTGAAAACTAACAAGTTCTGTTTCTTCGTAGAGGCAATGGCTAATATAGAGCCAATAAATAATTAAGCCATCATTTGATGCTTTTTTTAAAATTTTCGGGAGTTCTTCATTGGCTATAAAGTCTGATGCCAAAAAGTTCGGCGTTACAAGCAATATAGCGATTTGGGCTTCTTCAAGTGCTTTCTCAATTGCATCCCGCCAATTTTCACCCGGGTTAATTTTAGAGTCGTCCCAAACATCAAATAGACTGGAACGGGTTAATGGTTTAATGAATGTACGAAATCGTTCAAGCCAATGTTTATCATGGCGACTGTAACTGATAAATATATTATTTTTTATTTTCATGTTATTTTTTAGTTTCGTCGAACGGTTGCACTCACGCATACCGCCGCCTGCGTTGGGTTTGCGGGTTGGGCTTTGGCGGTGGTTGGCGTGAGTGCGTTGTTCTGCCGTATTTTATTTATATATTTTCATTTTGTCTTGATGATTAATTT
>Ga0163154_10007050_pt1 | contig 13545 bp, 8 predicted proteins | sample OliLakLV19MP9P1_FD_148649 | JGI IMG/M metagenome (GOLD analysis project Ga0163154, IMG submission 148649) | Freshwater microbial mat bacterial communities from Lake Vanda, McMurdo Dry Valleys, Antarctica - Oligotrophic Lake LV.19.MP9.P1 | ecosystem: Environmental > Aquatic > Freshwater > Lake >... | reverse complement strand
CTGGGCCGTTGTCCGCCCAGCCCTCGGCGTGGACGTGGTCGGCCTTGGCAAAGTCGCTGCCGGTGTGGCCTTCGTTCATGAGCAGGAAGTGGACAACCTGGTCGGGCGCGTTGATTTTCGAGAGCCGGTCGTAAGGCTCACGCTTGAGATCGAAGCCCGGGTTCTTGCTGCGCGTGACGTAGTTGTTGAGCCCGTAGCTCGTCCAGCGCGCCACGTTCTTAAGATCGGGCGTGAGCCCCGAGTTGAGTTGATCCAGGAGCTGGTTAAGCGTGAGCCCGGTGCTCTCGCCGCCCTCGGAGGTCGGCCATTGCGGGCTGTTGTCCCCGGGAGAGTGCAGCGCGAGCGGCGTGCCGAAGTACTGCGCCAGCGTGAAGGGCCAGGCGCGTTTGACACCAGCAACGGAGGCGACCCCGCCGTGGGCGAGCCCGGCGTCGATGAAGAGTTCTTTGTTGGCATTCATATAGAGCGTGTGGGCCGATTCGAGCTGGTGGATGTTGCTGAGGCACTTGAGCGTGCGAGCGGTGCGCCGGGCCTGAGAGAGTGCCGGGAGGAGGACGCTGACCAGGATCGCGATGATGGCGATCACGACCAGCAGTTCGATGAGAGTGAAGGCGCGAGAGTTGCGAATGGACCGGGGCATGAATGCTCCCAACTCGGGCGCAGACGCGGCGTGAAGAATCGCGCGGCGGGCAGGCCTTGATTGGTGGAGAGGTAATGAAGTTCGCGGTGGAACGCCCGAGCCTCGGGCTCACGGCGAGAGGCCGGATCGAACCCGACGCGCCATCGCGAGGTTCGCTGCACGGAACAACAGGCCCGGAGTCAGGCCGGTTTTATGCGACGTACATCGGAGGCCCGCGCGGGGCGGCGAGCGCCCGGAACTCGAACGAAATCGCACGCTGGGTCGTCGCGACCTCAACGGCACCGACCGCTGTCCATCCGAAAAACTCAAGCGACGTCACGTGTGGTACGGCCCACGCCACGGTCATCAGGAGAATCTTGCAGGTTTGGCAATCTAAAGGATCGTGGTGGCTGCGGTGGCTGTGCTGTTCGGGTGAGGGCCGCGCCGTGCGATCAGAGCAGACCGCACTTTCACGGCCTAGATCGGACGAGCAGGCGCGGTCCGCATGGTTTGCGGCCTGACTCGACGCGAACTCGGCCTGTTGCCAGCAATCACGAGAGTCTTCGCTCACCAAGTGAGCCAGCAACGGGACGCCCTGAATCGCCCAGCCCATGCACAGAAGCAAAGCGGCCCAAAGCGTGACAGCACCCCGCGTTCGTTGGCGAGCGGGAACACGAGGGAGAGAGTTGCGAGAATGGCGAGTTCGGCGTGAGGTCATAGGGTGAGAACGTGCTCTCAGTATCAAGAATAGCAAGCGACACGCGGCGATGCAAGAGGGAATTTGGACGGTAATTGAAAAAGTGGGTCAGCGGGAAAAAATGGTGGCTGGAAGAGGGGCAGAGGGGAAGTCGCTCGGAGAGCCGACCTACTAGAGAGCAGACCAATAGAAAAGGCTTGAACGACCTTGCGATCGTTCAAGCCCTGAGGAGAGAGAGTCCGTGAAAGTTCGGCGGATCGATTCTAAACAGAGAGAGAGAGAGAGAAAGAGTCCGCTTACGCCACTGTCGCAACCAGCGGCCGCGTCTCCACGCGAGCCACCATCGCGTTGGGAAGCTTCGACAGACCAGCCTGGATCGCGATGCGAGCCAGCTCCACGCGGTTCGTGGCCTTGAGCTTGGTGCCCAGCGAGACGCGGTGCCATTCGATTGTCTTCACCGAGCGGTGCAGTTCGCGGGCGATGTCCGCCGTCGAGAGCCCGTCGCCGATCAGCTTCAGAATCTCAGTCTCACGGTGCGTCAGCGTCGAGAGCGAGCCCTGGTCGTCCACCGCGCCGCGGATCACTTCCGTGCTGTCGCTGGGCGTGCGTAGCGAACGCGAGCCAGCCGTGAACACCATGAGCACCAGCGGCGAGCCGCCCGGCCCGATCACGCGGCGCATCACGGTCCGGTTCCACGAACCATTCACCATGCCGTCGAGCGCGACTGACTTGCCCGTCGTCGCGACGTTGCGCACAAAGGTCAGCCGCTCGTTGGCGAAATCAATCGGGTAGAACTCCTGGTAGTTTCGCCCCAGGATCGGCCCGCCCGCGCTGTTGATGAGCGTCAGGGCCAGGTCGTTGGCGAACGCGATCTTGCCGCTGGGTTCGAGCACGAGCACCGGGCTGTCGGTGTCGGCGATCAGCGCGGTCAGGATCACCGCGTTCTCAGTCCCGAGCAGCGAGGCGAGCAAGCGCGCGTCGTTAGGCTCGGCCAACGTCGCTCCCTGGATTCCACCGATTTGCATGTTGGTCATTGGTGCCCTCAGATCTTGGTCGCACGAGAACTCGTGCGACGTACCCAGCGGCGGGGCTGGCGTCGTGCCCGGTGTTCGTTCCGTGAACACCCTCGGACGCCCTACATTCGATACACCCCGCAACTCTGCTGGTGACATCGGCCGCAAACGTCCTATACCCCCAGCCCTTGACGACATCGGGGTTTATCCCCCACACCAGCCCCGGGGAGCAACGTCCCGGTTCTCTCCATGGAGTTCGCTGCTAAGTACCCGAGATCGCAAGTGGTTATACTCTCAGCCCGTGGGGTTACGTCTTGCAATTATCGGTATCTGCGGCGGGCTCGGATCCATCGTGCGCTTCCTGATTTCTCTTGCCGCCTCCCGGATCGCTGGTGAAAAAGCGCCGTGGGGCACTCTAGCGGTGAACGTGCTAGGGTGCTTTCTGGCCGGAATCGTGCTCTATTTCAGCGTCGATCGCCCGACGCTCTCGCCTAACTTGCGGGCCGCGATCATGACCGGGTTCCTGGGCGGGCTGACGACTTTCTCGGCCTTCGGCTACGAAACGGTCCTGCTCGGGAAGGACCGGCAGTGGGGGATCGTCGCGCTAAGCGTCGCCGCCAACGTCTTTCTGGGGATCGCGGCCGTGCTGCTGGGGCGCGAGGCCGCGCGGCTCGTCACCTCTTGAGTCCCGCTCTGTCTTCGATTCCGAACGAATCTTTTTTCCACGACCTCTCACAACAGATTCCACGAGAACCCATGACCGACCCCGCACCTTCTGATCGCACCATGATGAATCACTTGCCTGCCGACAACGGCCACGAAGTTGGATCGCGCACCGTCGAGCCCGTCTCGCGGCCTCTTGCGACCGATCCCATGCCCCCGACCAGCCCGGGCGGGCCGCCGTGGGTGAAGCCGACGCATATCGAAGAACAGAAGTTGCTCATCGGACCGCGGTCACGCCGCTCGGAACTCTTGCGCGCGATCCGAATCTTCATCGAGTTCATCCGCGGGTTCCGCGCCCTGCACTTTGTCGGCCCCTGCGTCACCGTCTTCGGCTCGGCACGATTCCCCGAGAACCACCGGTATTACAAGCTCGCCCGCGAGATGGGAAAACGGATCGCGGATATGGACCTGACGACCATGACCGGCGGCGGACCCGGGATTATGGAGGCCGCCAACCGCGGGGCGCACGAGGCTGGCGGCAAGTCCATCGGGTGCAACATCAAGCTTCCTATGGAGCAGAGGCCCAACCCCTACGTTGATCGCTGGATCGAGTTCAAGTACTTCTTCGTGCGCAAGGTGATGCTCGTCAAGTACTCCTACGCCTTCGTGGTACTGCCCGGCGGCTTCGGCACGCTCGACGAAGTGTTCGAGACCGCGACGCTCGTCCAGACCGGCAAAATCAAGCACTTCCCGATCGTGTTGATGGGAGTCGAGTTCTGGCAACCCATGATGGATTACCTGCGCGAGAAGTTCCTCAAAGAAGGAACCATCGGGCCCGAAGACCTCGACATACTCACGCTCACCGACTCACCCGACGAAGCGGTCGCCGCCATCGTCGCCGGCCTCTCACGCCACATCGCGGACCTCAAGCGCGACAAGCCCAAGCGGAAATGGTGGTTGGGAGAAAAATAGATCGACGCCTTCGCAAGCCGCACCATCTATCCGGTGCCACCACGTTCAAAGTGAGGCACGACCGATTAGTCCACGCCCTGCGCCGCCAGCCAACGCTCCGCGTCCAGCGCAGACTGGCACCCCATCCCCGCGGCCGTCACCGCCTGGCGGTACTCGGCGTCCGCGACATCGCCCGCCGCAAAGACGCCAGGGATATTGGTGTGGCTGTGCCGCTTGTGCAACGCGACGTAACCTTTCTCATTGAGCTCGATACCGGCGCCCTTAAGGAAAGAGGTCGCTGGCGTGTGACCGATGGCGATGAACAGCCCGCGCACGTCGAGCGTCGATTTTTCGCCCGTCACGGTGTCTTCGAGCATCACGCCGCTGATCTTCTCGTCGCCCAGCACGTCGACCACAGCCTTGTTCCACAGCACCTTCGCGTTGGCCCTGGACATGTAGCGCTGCTGCATAACCTTGGACGCGCGGAACGAATCGCGGCGGTGGATGACGTAGACGGTGCTGGCGAACTTGGTGAGGTACGTCGCCTCTTCCATGGCCGTGTCGCCGCCGCCGACCACCGCCAGCGGCTGACCGCGGAAGACCGGCAGCGCGCCGTCGCACACCGCGCACGCCGAAACGCCGCCGCCCGTGGTGGCGAGACGCATCTCGTTGGGAAGCCCGATCCAGTTGGCCGTCGCGCCCGTGGCGAGGATGACCGCGCGAGCTTGCACAGCCTTCCCCTCTGACGTGTGAAGCACGTGCGGCGTCGCGGGGTCGTGCGAGAACTCGCACCGCTCGATATCCTCGCCGACGACCTTGGTCCCGAACCGCTCGGCCTGCTCCTGGAACTTGGCCATCATCTCCGGGCCCATGATCCCGTGCGGAAACCCGGGATAATTCTCAACCTCGGTGGTCAGCATGAGCTGCCCGCCCGGCAGCACGATCGACGGCGTCTGCTTGGGCACGCCGGCATAGCACACCGGGTCGAGTTGGGCTCGCGCCGCGTAGATCGCGGCCGTCCAGCCCGCGGGGCCCGAACCGATGATGATGATTTTGTGGATCGGGTCGGTCGCTGAGACGGGCATGGCTTGGCCTTTGTTGGTCGGTGCGCTCGGGTCCCTGCGCGGAGAGAGTGCTGTCTGAACTACTTTAGATCGCCCTTGTCGATTTGATACTGCCGGAACAGCGACTTGATCGGCGGCCAGATCAAGTAATCTGCGCCGAGCACGCGCGCGGACGTGTTCTGAACCTTGGATGCGTAGTTCTTCGCGCCGTCACTGCCAGCCGAATAAATAATGAATTGGTCCTGCTTGAACTTCAGGTCAAAGTTCGCCTGGTCGGGCATGAAGATGCTGATGGTGTGCGGCTTGGGCTCCTCGCGAGGGCCGAACGTCTGGTCGCGGATCGGCACGAAGTATTCCAGCGGCGGCACAGCCCCGCGCCCGCGATTCGGGTTGAACGGGTCCGCCTCGAACAGCTTTACCCAGCGCGGCCGCACCGACGTGATCTGCGGCGGGAACGACTTGGTCGCGTAGAAGTAACCCATCACACCCAACGCCGCCCGCGTGCCCGCGACCTCAGTCCTCAGGACCTGCCGCAACTTGAACAAGTCGTCGATCGGCGGCAGCGTCTCGGCCAGCACCGCGTACGACCCGCGGTCCAGCGTACTCGCGTACGACGGGGTGTCCAGCCGTCGATTGAACGCCTCAAGGTCCCAGCGCCCGGCCCAGTCGTTGTAGGGCTTGGGCAGCTCGTCGTTCATGTCAAACCAGCCCTTCTGACGCGGAATGATCGACTGCCACTTGGCCGATTCGCTGAAGAGCCGCAGCGGGCGGTCCGTGCTGCCCAGCGCGGCCATGGTCGTCGCGAAGGTCGTGGTGTTCACGCCAGCACGATTGACGAAAACCCGACCCATGAGCTGCTCGGCCCCGATGCGATCGCCCGCGGGCAGCCGGATCCTTGCGATGTTCAGCGGCCCCTTCTCAGGGTCCAACCGCTCGATCAGCCCAGGTAGCTCGTCGCTAGCCTTGGCCGACAAGCCTTGCTTGGCCTTGGAATCGAGGTACGTGATGTCGCGCATCCGCTCGACAGACGCCGTGATGGCGCGCACGCCCCAATCGATCTCTTTATAAAACTGTCGATCCGCGATCTGGCGCGCAAAGACCGCGAAGTCCGCGAGCACCGTCAGCCCGCCCATCGTGTCGCCAGCGTCGCTCCGCCGCATCGCCTCGACGTGCACCAGGTTCTGCATCGCATCGAGCGCGGGTAGGAACAAGAAACGAGCCCCCGACAGCGTGGCCGGGTCGCCTAGGTCGGTGTACAGCTTGGCGCGAACCAGGTCGATCGGCACGCCCTCCACGCCGTAGGGCTGTCCGAAGACCATCGACTTCTGGATGTCGGTCTCTTTCACGAGCCCCGGGAGCGCATCAAGCACGGCCTTCTGAGGCCCCGCCTCGGCCCAGGCCTTGGCCTCGGCCCAGCCTGACGAGGCAGGGATCAGCGATCGCGCCGAGTCAAGCGTGCCCGCCGACTTCGGGGCTGGCGCCATCTTCGCCAGCAGCGGCAGCAGCACCAGATCGCTCCGCCGGGCCTGGCTGATCTCCGCGAACGCTTTATTGGCCTTGTCCACGAACTCGTCGGCCCGAGCCAATGTCAGCGGACCGGCCGCCAGCAGCGACCCCGCCAACAGCAGCCCGGCCAAGCCTTGGTTCCAACGAACGAAATTCTCAGCAATCTTCAAAGTTGACATGCCGCGGATGGTAGCAAATCGGGCGAGTTCATTCCTGCGATCACGAACCGCCCTCGCTTCAGCCCTTGGGCCCGGCCGCACGCACGCCCTCGGGCATCTCAAACTTCGCGTCATTCTCCCGGAACAGCTTGGCCAGCTTCGTCGCCTGCGCGTCGTAAGCGGCCCCGTCCTTCCAGGTATTCCGCGGGTTGAGCACTTCCTTGGGCACGTCGTGAACCACCTCGGGCAACGGCAGCCCGAACACCGGGTCGGGCGTGTACTTCACCTTGGCCAGCGAACCGTCCAGAATCGCCGTCACCATCGCGCGAGTGTACTTGAGGCTGAACCGCTTGCCCACGCCATACGCACCGCCAGACCAGCCCGTGTTCAGCAGCCACACGTTCACGCTGTGCTTCTTGATTTTGTCCGCCAGCATGTGCGCGTACTCGATCGGAGGCCTGGGCAGGAACACGCCGCCAAAGCACGGCGAAAAGTTCGGCTGCGGCTCGGTCACCCCCGCCTCCGTCCCCGCCAGCTTGCTCGTGTACCCGTTGATGAAGTAGTACATCGCCTGCTCGGGCGTCAGCTTCGACACCGGCGGCACCACGCCGTAAGCGTCGGCCGTCAGGAAGATCACGTTCTTGGGGTGCCCGCCCATGCTGGGGATTACAGCCCCGTCGATAAAATCAACCGGGTACGTGACGCGCGTGTTCTCGGTCAGCTTGGCCGAGTCATAGTCTGGCTTGCGCGTCACCGGGTCGATTACCGTGTTTTCCAGCACCGAACCGAAGCGGATCGCGTTCCAGATCTCCGGCTCGCCTTCCTTCGAGAGCTTGATGCACTTGGCGTAACACCCACCCTCGAAGTTGAACACGCCCGAGTTGGACCACCCGTGCTCGTCGTCGCCGATGAGCGCACGGTTGGGGTCGGCCGACAGCGTCGTCTTTCCCGTGCCCGAGAGCCCAAAGAAAAGCGCCACGTTGGTCGGATCTTTCTTGTCCACGTTGGCCGAGCAGTGCATCGGGAACACGCCGACCTCGGGCATGTCGTAGTTCATCGCGTAAAAAATGCTCTTCTTGATCTCGCCCGCGTACTCGGTGCCGAGGATGACCACCATCTTGCGCGAGAGCGACTGCGCGATCAGCACCGGTCCCTTGACGCCGATCGCCTTGGCCTCGTCGGGCGTCAGGCGGCGCTTGCCCGCGTTGATGATGGTCCAATCCGGCTTGAAGCTCGGCTCGGTCGCGCCGACCAGCGTCCCCGCGTTCCCCGCCGCGCCCCCCGCGGCCTGGCTCCCTTGCTTGATAAACAACGTCGACGCGAACAGCGCGTGCCAGGCCTGCTCGGCCACCACCCGCACGCTTAACCGATACTTCGAGTCCGCCCCCGCGAAGCCCTCGAACCCGAATAGTTTGCCCTTACCGTTGAGGTGTTCGACGGCGATCGTGGTCGCCAGATCAAACCCGGCTGGCGTGATCGGCTGGTTCACCTTCCCCCACCAGATCTTCGAGTGGATCGCCGGAACGTCCTCGAGGAACTTATCGTTGGGCGATCGGCCCGTGCGATCGCCCGTGTTGCACACCAGCGCCCCGTTGGCCGCCAGCTTCCCCTCGCCCGCCGAGATCGCCAGCTCGATCAGATCGGGCGACGACAAGTTGACGTGAAAACGCTCGGCCGTAAGTTTCAGGGCGTCAAGGTGGCTGGGCATCGGGATCCTCTCCTTTGAGAACACGCGGCACGCGACACACGCGGAACAGAGAATTTACCACGCCGCGGCGCTCAGGTGGGAGAAAAGCGTAGCGAACAGCACGCCACAAACCAAACGTTCAAAGAACGTCTCGTTGCGCAGCTTCGTTTCAACGTCGGCATGCAACGGCGCTGGAACAAACGTTCCAAGTTTCGCATCGGCGTGAGGTCGCTGTTCACTTTGGACGTACGGCATCCGCCGCATCTGGCGTCAACGACGGCGCGAGCCGTTCGGGCCCGGCCGGGCTCGCGCTGGTCCGTTCCACGTACTTCCGAAACACTCGCCGAACCAGATCACCGTACCGCGGCGGGACCGCCTGCTGCTCGACCGACCTTTCGGCCCCGGCGGCCGCACTCTTGAAACGCTCCGCCACCGTGAAACGCTCGCGCGCGGTCGTCGAACCACTCGCATCGGGCGGGCCCGACCATGTCGAGATTACCGTTTCGGGCTCCGTGCCAATTCGATCCCTCGAGGGCTTGGGCCGGGCGTCGAGAAGCTGGGTCTTTCTCTCGCCAGCGTCCCGTGGCGGCTGGCGATCGTCCCGAACTTGAGGCGTACCGCCGCGATTACCTGACTGCGACGATGACGGGTCCGAAGAGGAACCGAGTGAGGTACCACTCGAGGAACCAGACGCGGGATCCGAGGCGGAACCGGGCGGTTGCTCCGAGGACGAATCAGCCGGAGAGTCTTTGCCAGATTGACCACCAGATTGACCACCAGATTGACCACCAGATTGACCACCAGATTGACCGCCAGATTGACCACCAGATGGACCACCAGATTGAGCACCAGGTTGAGAATTGGGCTGTGAACCTCGCTCATCTCTGGGCTCACCCCCGGGCTCGGCGTTCTGCGGCTCAGCCTTGGGGTCTTTCTGCATTTCCTTCTGCAAGTCGCGCGCGAGCTGTTCGAGTTTTTCGCGCTGCTCCGGGCTTGCGTTCTCGAGCATCTCTCTTGCCCGCTCGCGCATCTCGCGGGCGCTCTGGGAATTGTTGCGCGCGCGGTCCGGCTTGGCACCGAGTTCTTTGAGCTCCTTGGCCAGCCGCTCCATCGCGGTTTTTTCGCCAGGGTCGGCCGAGGGGATCGAGCCGGGCGATTTACCAGGTTTGGAGAGATCAGGGTTGGGCTCATCACGTTTGGACTGATCAGGTTTGGACTGATCGGAGTTCGACTTATCAGATTGAGTTTTTCCGGATCTGGGCGCTTCCGGCTTGTTGGTTTGCTCACGGCCGTCCGAGCCCGCGAGCTTGCCGTTGTCAGGCTTGGGCTCGTTCTCTTTGGCGACTCTGCTTTCGGTCTCCTCGTCGTTCTTGCGGCTTTCCTCACGCGTGCTTTTCTCGGCTCCGCGTTCGTCGCCCTGACGCTCGTTGTCGTTCTCGCGATTCTCCCGCCTTTCGTTGCTGTTCTTCTTCTCCCCGCTATCGCTGGTCGGCTGAGGATCGGAGGCCGGCTTCGATTCAGATTTCTTCGGCTCGCTCTTGCCAGCCGACTTGTTCTCGGCGAGCTTCGTCGAATCACGAGAGTCCTTCGAGCTTTCAGAGTCCTTCGAGCCCTCAGAGCTCTTCGTCGAACGCTTCTCGTCATTCGTACGCGAGTCTTCCGCAGGACGATCTTGTTGAGGTGGCTTTGAAGCGGCCGAATCTTCAGAGGGTTTCTCGTTCTTGAGTTCCTCCGCGGCTTCCTTGATCGCGCGCGCCAAGCGTTGAGAATCGCTTTTGGCGCCATTCTTCTTTTCGGTCGCGTCGTCACGAGCGGTCTTGGGCGGTTCCGAAGCGCCCTGAGCTTCAGGAGGTTCGGAGTCGCTTCGCTCGAGGTTCTTTTCGGCGTCCGCACGTGAGCCCTGAGGTACGGCCAGCGTTGTGGCTGGTTCGAGATTCTTCTTCTCAGACCTCGCGTCGTTTGTCGATGTGCTGCCCTGCGCTTGCGTGCTTGCGGGCGGAGTCTCCGGCGCCTTCTCGGCTTGCGTCCGATCTAGTTCTTTTCCGAGTTCAGCCAGATCGTCCGCGAGCGCCCGGCGTTGCTCGAGGTTCATGCCCTGAGAGTCCTTGGCTGCTTGCTCGGCGGCTTGGGCGGCGCTCCCAACATCACCCGCCGCGAGAGCACGCCGGATCGCTGAAATATCGCCCGGCTTCGTTTCATCGGAGCCAGCATCGGCGGGCGGCGTCTCGCGCGCGCGAGCGGCCTCGGCCAGCGCACGCCGAGCACGATCGAACTCCTCCACGTCGGTTCGGGCTTGATCTTCAAGACGTTCGGCAACACGATCGACCGCTTGGGCCGAGCGCGACGCGGCCTCGGCCGGGCTGAGGCGCTCCGCGGAAAGCTCACGTTGGATGTCCTCGAGCGCCGCGAGATCGCGATCGCTCGCGCCGAGGGCGTTTGCCGGGGCGGCGTCGCTGACGAGCGGCAAGATCTCAGCAAGTTTGGCCGCCGCGTCTTCACGCTCGCGCGCCGAGGCCTGCGTTTGGATTACATTCGCCAGATTGATTCTCGAAGGCGCCCATACCTCGACGGCAACGCTCGCGGCGATCACCGCCAGCCCAACGAGCCACCAGCGACGAGGCGAGAATGACAGAGCGGAACGCACATCGATCCTCGCGCTCAAGCGCTCTGCGTCCTCGATCGCGACACGCACGAACGGATCTGCCGGAGACGCTTTCGCGAGCTGCAAGGCCGAGGACAGGCGGTCATTGAGCGGGAGCCGAGATTCAAGCTCGCGCGCGGCCCTGATCACCGACCAACGTGAGAGCAGCGCCGAAGCGCTGCCCAGCGCGGACCCGGCGATCGTTGTTATCGCAACGCTCCACCACCACGGCCAGGCGAGCGGCACGAGCTTGCCCAGCACGATCAGGCCCAGTCCCAGCGCTGCTCCGATGATCGCGCCGGTCGCGCCGCGATGGATCGAGGTGTGCAGCCAAGCGCGGTTTGAGACCCGACGCATCAAGGCCCGAGTTTGTTGCAGGGACGCCGTCACGATGAATGGTACGATCGCGAAACGCCGCGCGTTCGGCGAAAGCCAGCGATTCAGGTCGCCGCACAACTTCTAAACCTTCCACGTCCTGCGTCGATCAGAGCAGCGTGCCGCGGAGGATGGACAGGGCCGTGGAGAAGTAGATGATGAGCCCGGTGACGTCCACGAGCGTCGCGACGAGCGGGGCCGAGATCGTGGCCGGGTCAAGCTTGAACTTGCGCAGAATAAACGGCAGCATCGCCCCGCACAGCGTTCCCCACAGCACGATGCCGACGAGCGCCACGCCGACAGTCAGTCCGATCCGGTGATAAAGCCCGCTGATGTCGTAGATCGAGTGAGCACCCTCCGAGACATACGCCTTGTTCGAGTCGTAATTGGCGAAGCCGATCCACTGCCATACGTGAATGCGGAGGAGCCCGATAAGTCCTAGAAGCACGCCAAGAATCGCCCCGCACGCGAGTTCTCTCTTGAGCACCCACCACCACTGCTTGAGCGTGATCTCACCAACGGCCATCGCGCGGATGATCAGTGTTGACGCCTGCGAGCCGCTGTTGCCTCCGCTTGAGATGATCAGCGGAAGGAACAGCGCGATCACGGCCGCCTTTTCGAGCTCCGCCTGGTAGTGGGACATCGCGCTCGCGGTCAACAACTCTCCCAGGAACAACGCCGCAAGCCACCCGCCGCGCTTCTTCACGAGCCTCAAGACCGAGATGCTGGTGTACGGCTCGTCGAGCGCCTCCATCCCGCCCATCTTCTGAATGTCCTCGGTCACCTCTCGCTGCGCAACGTCCGCCACGTCGTCGTGCGTGACGATCCCAAGCAGCGAGCCGCGGCTATCGATCACGGGCAACGCGACCCGGTCATAACGGGTCAGAAGTCGGACCGCCTCTTCCTGGGGCTGGTCGGCCTTGAGCGCCACAAACGAGCGGTTCATGATGCTCTCAACGGTGTGCGTCGGGTCGGCCAGGAAAAGCTGCCGCAACCGCAGGTCGTCGATCAGCACGCCCTTATCGTCAACGACGTACACGACGTTGATGGTCTCTGCGTCGCGTCCGAACTTACGAAGATGGTCGAGCGCCTGCGCGATGGTCCACTCGGGCTTGATGCGGATGTAGTCGGGCGTCATCAGCCGCCCGACGCTGCGCGGCGGATACCCGAGGATCGCCTGCGTCGCCTTGCGGTCTTCGGGGCTGAGCGACGCGACGATACCCTGCGCCACCGCCTCGGGGAGCTCGTCGAGAATGCGGGCGCGGTCGTCGCCGCTCATGCCCTCGATCACGCGCACCGCGTCTTGGCTGCCGAGCTTGCGGATGAGCTGCTCTTGTTTTTCCGGCGCGAGGTAGGTGAACACTTCCGCGGCGTCGTCGCGTTGGAGGAACCGAAAGCCCACGGCCGCGTCCGCCGGTTCGAGCGCGGAGAAGATATCCGCCACGTCCGCAGGGAGCACGTGATGGAGCGCCGCCCGCAGTTCCGCGTACTGCCCGTCGCGGATCAGCTCGCGAACCTCGGGCTCCAGAAGTTGAGCGGTGGGGTTCATGGACATCATCAAAGCCGCGCCCGAAGCGCGAGCCCATCGCGGATCCACAATTTACGCAACTCAATTTTGGCGAAGTCTCGCTCAGACCAGCTTGAGCGCGTAAAAAATCGCCGTGAAAACCAGGTCCGCGATCACCACCGCGACGACGCTCTGGACAACCGTCGAGGTGGTCGCCTTGCCCACCCCGGCCGCACCCCCGCTGACCTTGAGCCCGTTGGCGCACGCGATCAGACCGATGAGCATCCCGAAGATCGTGCCCTTGCCGACGCCGGTCAGGAAATCCACTAGTTTGGCTTGGTCGAGCGTGTTCTGTTTGTACGTCGCGAAGGGGATGTCCAGGATGGTCACCGAGACGATGCACGACGACGCGAGCGCCGCGACGTCGGCGACCACCGCCAAGACGGTCATGCTCACGCAGGTCGCGATCACGCGAGGCACAACCAGGAACCGGACCGGGTCGAGCGCGAGAGCTTCGAGAGCTTCGACCTCCTCGCTCACCACCATCGTCCCGATCTCGGCCGCGATCGACGCCCCCGCAAAGCCCGTGAGCACGACCGCGGCTATCAGCGGGCCCAGCTCGCGCAGCACAGCCACGCTGACGATGTTCGCGACCAGATCCTTC
>Ga0163154_10007048_pt1 | contig 13548 bp, 11 predicted proteins | sample OliLakLV19MP9P1_FD_148649 | JGI IMG/M metagenome (GOLD analysis project Ga0163154, IMG submission 148649) | Freshwater microbial mat bacterial communities from Lake Vanda, McMurdo Dry Valleys, Antarctica - Oligotrophic Lake LV.19.MP9.P1 | ecosystem: Environmental > Aquatic > Freshwater > Lake >... | reverse complement strand
TGCCATCATCACGATAAAGGCGACATCTTTGGAGCGTGCCGCTGCCGCCGGAGCAATGACACCGCCCTCGCTATGCCCGATCAAGCCGATACGTTTGGGATCAATCTCCTTGCGCGTTTTGAGATAATCCACGCCCGAAAGCACGTCGCCCACAAAATCATCTGTCGTCGAAAGCGCGATATTGCCTGTCGAACCGCCCACACCGCGATCATCTACGCGCAAAACCGCGATTCCGAGGCGAGTCAAATAATCGGAGAGAACGAGAAATGGCTTATGCCCAAGCAGACTTTCGTCTCTGTCCTGCGGTCCCGAACCCGTGATCAGAACCACGACGGGAAACGGCGCATTTCCTTTGGGGATAGTCAGCGTTCCGGCGAGTTTGGTGTTGTCCTTTTTGTTCTTGTAAGTGACCTTTTCCTCTTGGTAGGGATAGGGTTTTTTCGGGTTTTGGGGTCGCTCCAACTCTACTGCGATGGCTTCCGTCGTTGTCCTTGCCAAGGTAAGGGGTAGAGCCGCTCCCTGCGTCCATGTGCCGACAACTTTCTTACCGTCAGCAGAAAGTTTGCCCTCGAACACGCCGCGTATCGAAGAGACTTCGAGGAGGACAGCATTGCCTTTGAGCTGCCCCTTCGTGATTTGGATGCCTGTCGCGTTTTGATCCGGGCTATCCATTGTTCCCGTCAGCGTCCCGTTCGCCTTTTGCTTGAGATGAACGACAAGGCGCAATTCGATACCGCTGACGGCTAACGCGCCTTTCCAAGTTCCCTCCACGCTCTTTTTCCTCGTCGCGGTTTGTTTCGCGGGTTTGGTTTCCGGCTTTTGCGCAAGGAGAGGCAAGGGGGCAGGTAAAATCGTGAGCATTGTTAGCACCACCGTTGTCAAATTATTCTTCATGTCCCGTTCTTTCTTTGTCTACTTCAATCGGTTACGATGTCTCTGATCCCTCTGACGAGTCCGCTGCCTTGACGGCTTCAGGAATCAACACCAGAGACAGACAGCGACAGCGACGGCGACGGTTGGGGGCAGACTCTCTGTGCTTTCTCCGTGTCCTCCGTGGTTGTTATGAATTAGACCTCTAGCAAGAGTCGGGTACAAGAACGTACCCGACTCAAAAACAGTCGTCCTGCGGACGAAATTCCCCTGCCCTTCGAGTGCGAAGCACGGCACGGCGGAACGCCCTCCGTCTGAAGAATTTATTCTGCTGGACTCTTGCAAGAGGTCTATTGTTGCTGTCCCCTGTTTCCTATTCCTTCTCAGTATTTGTCCGAGCCTTTTTCAGGAAGAGGAAGAACCCAGATATTGCGGTATTCGACGGGGTTGCCGTGATCTTGGAACACCATGCGTTCGGGTTTGTTTTCGGGTTCGCCGCCGATGCCAGTCGGTCCGTTGATCTCGGTATTGTTCTGCACGCAAATCCCGTTTTGGATGACGGTGATTCGGGCTTTTTCGGTGCGCTTGCCGTCTGCAAATCGGGCGGCACGGAAAGTGATGTCGTATGACTGCCATTCGCGGGGCGGTTTGCTGGCGTTGACGAGAGGCGCGGACTGGTTGTAAACCGAGCCTGCATCGCCTTTGCCGGGCGTTTCGATTCCATAGGAGTCGAGAACCTGAACCTCATAGCGACCTTGTATTCCGATGCCACTGTTGCCTTTGCCTTGTCCTTTGGCGTTGGGCATATTGGGCGGGCGGAACTCGATGTGCATCTGGCAGTCGCCGAAAATCTCTTTGGTCGTGATGTCGCCGCCACTGACAACCATTGCGCCGTCAACGATTTTCCAGTGACCGGGTGTTTCGGTTCCGCGCCGCACAAAATGGGTTTTGAGTTCGTCCTCTTTGCCGGAGAAAAGAACTTTGACATTGGGATTTTTGGGTGGCGGAGAGGGAGCCGTTTGTTTGTCGTCTTGTTTGCCGGATGCAGGACGTGATACGGCGACAATGCCGCCGACAACGACGAGGGTGAGGGCGCACGCCAAAAGGCGATTGGAAGTAATTTGCATGGAAGTAACTCCTGGAAATGGATTGGAATCGGTTGAGACCGCAGGAATGTTTCGAGAGGGAGAGGAGCAATTCCTTCTTTGTTTGAGAAGCGATCAGTCTCGCTCGCCATGAGCGGACTTCCCTGTTGAAAATTTAACGCATTGAGAATTGTTGTGACTCGTTGAATTGAATTTAGATGCGCCCGCTCCGGCATCTTCGAGTTGACCTACAAAGGCAAAACTCTCTCTTTGCCTTTGTATTCTTCCAACCTCATGGTTGGTGCGCGAACGGTCAAATCGGATATTGCGCTCTTTGTTGAGACCGAGAATGACGGTGTGCCGCTCGAACCCATTGCCGCCGCGCTAGGGATGCGGCTGACTAAGGAACTGTAAAGTATAATCTCCCGAATCCTATCTTGTCTTGACCTATGAAGCCGGGAAGTTATACTTTTACAGTTCCTTAGTCTGATAATGCCGCCTTGTCCTACCAAATTTGTCCAAAATCGGTGTGTCGCTTTCTGGATCAAGTCTTTTGTCACGATTACATCAAGTGAATAACTCATCCGTTCCGCTCTCTTCTACGCTCAAACCACATTGATTTCAATAGGAATAACGTGATTGATCATGTAATTTTCGCGGTTCGGGTCGCGAGTGAGGGGTTGTGCGTTGCCGAGCGTATCGAAGGCGCGAGCGGTGAGCGGATATTTGCCGGGAGCGTTCGGGGCTTTCCAGCGATACTCGAACAGCCGCCACGCATAGGGCAGAGATTTGCCGAGCAGTTTGGCGTTTTCGCCCGTTTTGCCGTCGGAGCCGATTTCGACTTTGGCGATCTCCGCACTGCCGCCTGTCCACGCCGCCCCAAAGATTTTTACTGTGCTTCCGGCTTTGACTTTGGCGCGATTTAGGGGACGAGCGATGATCGCCTTCGGCTGCATCAGAGAGATCGGTTTGCGTTCGGGAATGCCGCTTGTTGTCTCCCAATACGCATAATCTACTGTTTGGTAGTAGCCCATAAACGGTCTGTCGAGAATTAGAAGCCGCGTGAGCCATTTGATGCTCGCCATGCCGTAATGTCCCGGCACGACGGCGCGAATCGGGTAGCCATGGGAAGGAGCCAACTCCTCGCCGTTCATTTTATAGGCGAGAATGACGTTTTTGAGAAAGTCTTTATGGATCGGGAGACTGCGGGCGTAATTGATAGCGATACCCGGCTTGGGGGGAAGACGGACTTCGCCTTTGTCCGCGCCTTCCAAAACGATTTCGAGGGCAGTGTTTTGGATTCCCGCCATCGCCAGCACGTCCGACAATCGCGCCCCTGTCCACTCCGCCGTACTGATCGCGCCCGTTTCCCATTGCACTCCCGCAGTTGCCGGAGTCAGGAACACGCGCCCATTGCCCGCACATTCGAGCGTGACGGGCAGGGTGACGCTTGGCAAACTTTTCAGGGCGTCGAGCGTCACGCCGAGTTCCTTGTCTACTTTGCCGACAACGCTCAAACGATACTCTGCTTCGGTTAATTTGGGCGTCACGAAATGACTCCGAACATAAAACTGCTCGTTGGGTGTCAGAAAGGAATCGAGCGTGCTGTAGGGAAATTCGAGATTGTCCGGCGCGATCTGGCGAGCAATGAGCGCGGGCGGTTCTTTTTTCTCGGCAGCTTGAGCGGCTTCGGCAGGCGCGATGAGGGCAGTCGTCAGCATGGCGGACTTGAGCAGATCACGGCGCGAAATTTCGGGGTTGTTTGGGTTCATTAGATTCTCGTCTGTGCAAAAAGTTGAGTGCAGCAAAATTATGCCTGATATTTCAACAATCTGGAAGAGGTAATACCTGGAATTTTCCTCTTCGAGTAATTCTCTCGTGCCTTTGGTTCGTAAAACAGGTAAGACACCAAGAATTAGGAATCGTAACCATGCCAGACCAAGAGATTACTGAAGATCAAAGAGCATTGGGGAAACTCTATGTGGCTCATCAATACATTTCCCTGCCCTATGATACGGCTTGTATGGTGTGTATGGGTATTGGTACGTTTGTGCATATTTTCCTCCCTCGTGGTTTTCCTTTTTGGTGGACAGTTCCGCTTGTTTGTCTTTCTATGTTGATTCCTATAGGCTTTTTGGTGCAGCGCAAAGAGACAACATGGCTTAAAAGTCTAACCGAAGAGAAAAAAGCCCTTCTTGAACGTGCTGCTCATTCACAGAAGTATGATCGCTGGGACAGAGGAAAACCGGCACGCGATATACTTAAGGCATATCACAAATTGGAAGTTAATGCAGAAAAAGAACTTCTTCGCGCCTCGAAACCCACAAACGATGAAACACTTCTGCGCCCGACAACTGCATATAACGAAACGCAGAAAGAAGAGTTGCTGAGGGCAAGCGGCGAAGACACATGAGACGGTTAGAGCAACTTTCAAGGTAAAATAGACCTATCTCATAGAGAGGAGCAAGACGGGTGAAAGTTCATACCGCCATCGCGCAGATCAAGCCGCGCAAAGGCGATTACGCACATAATTTAGAACGCTTAGGCGATATTTTCGCGCAGTTGGAAGAAGACGCGCCCGAAACCAACGTCCTCGCTCTGCCCGAAACGGTGCTGTCCGGCTATTTCCTCGAAGGCGGCGTTCGCGAGGCGGCACGCACTAAAGAGGAACTTTTTGCCGACTTGCTTACAACCTATCAAGCCCGTGTGAAACGCCCCGACGCCGCACTCGACATCACACTCGGCTTCTACGAACTTTGGGAAGGCAAATACTATAACAGCGCGATCTATGCGACCCTTTCCGCTCCAAACGCCGCAATCCCGTCCGGTATCCATCACGTTCACCGCAAATTTTTTCTGCCAACGTATGGCGTCTTCGATGAGAAGCGGTTTGTCTCTCGCGGACGCGCCATCAACGCCTTTCCAACTCGTTTCGGCATCGTGTCCGTGCTGATCTGCGAAGACGTTTGGCACTCGATTACGGCGACTATCGCGGCACTCAAAGGGGCGCAGATCATTTATGTCTTGAGTGCCTCGCCCGGACGCGAATTCACGGGGCAGCATCTCGGCAACGTCGCACAGTGGAACGTCTTACTGCCCGGAATTGCCAGCGAACACAATGTCTGGGTTGTCTACGCCGGACTAATAGGATTCGAGGGCGGCAAAGGCTTTACCGGAACCTCGCAGATCGTCGATCCGTGGGGCAACGCGATTGTGATGGGGTCTGCGACGAGTGAATGTCTGGTACGCGGCAGTCTCAATTTGGACGATGTGGCGGTTGCTCGCTCTGCGTCTCCGCTTCTTGCCGATCTGGAATCCGCGCTTGGCGATATTACGATGCAACTGGAGCAGGTCGCCCGAAAACCGCACGTGTAGGAAATAGGACAATGCAAAGGGTAAAGAATATGAATCGCTTGCCGATGGTGTGTGCGCCGCCGCTGAATGTTGAGGCAGACGGCAATCTCAGAATCAATGCGCCGCTTCTGACAGAATGGCTGATCGAGTTCCTGCGCGATGAAATTCAACGCCGACGCGGGTTCACCAAAGCGGTTGTCGGACTTTCCGGCGGTGTCGATTCCGCGCTCGTGACTTTTCTGCTGGCGCGGGCGTTCGGGGCGGAAAATGTCTATGCGATCCGAATGCCATACCGTGCGTCGTCGCAAGACAGCCTCGATCACGCGCAAATGGTCGTTGATGCAACCGGCGTCAATGTGGAGACTATTGAAATCACTGACGCGGTAGACGGCTATCTCCAATTCGCACCCGATGCGGACGGGCGGCGGCGCGGCAATGTCATGGCACGGCAGCGCATGATCATTTTGTTCGATCAGAGCCAACGATTAGGCACGATCCCTGTCGGCACAGGCAACAAAACCGAACGCCTTTTTGGATATTTCACATGGCACGCCGATGATTCGCCGCCCATCAATCCACTTGGCGACCTTTATAAAACTCAAGTTTGGGATTTGGCGCGGTATATTGGCGTCCCGGAAATTATTGTCGACAAACCTGCCTCTGCCGATCTTGTTGTCGGACAGACCGATGAAAGCGACTTCGGCATCACCTATCACAAAGCCGACCGTATTCTGTTTTATCTCCTGCGTGGACATAACGCTGAACGTCTGATCGAAATGGGCTTCCCGGAACATGATGTTCGGCTCGTTAAGCGCAAAGTGGACTCGACGCACTGGAAACGCCATCTTCCGACGGTTGCAATGCTGTCGTCCACCTCCATAAACGATTATTATCTGCGCCCTGTGGACTATTAGACCTCTTGCCTCAGTGTTTTCATCACCGGGTACAAAAACGTACCCGCCTGAAAAACAGACGTCCTGCGGACGCACAACCATAAGGTTATCGCACTCTCTTGTAACGATCTGCGGCGAGGAGACTTTTTAGGATGCGATCTACTCACAACGGGGGATTTTCGTCCGTAGGACGTCTGTTTTTCAGGCGGGTACGTTTTTGTACCCGCAGTGAAGTTCTTCCATCCACTGACTGAGGCAAAAGGTCTACTAAATCAACGAGAAAATTTCTGAAAAACAGGCAGGATTCGAGCAGACAAAAGGAGAATGAGAGATTGAAGAGGAGCAAAGCGGCTCCTCTCTTTTCGACCACAGAAAGGGACAAACAAAGATGTCCAGTCTTGCAGGATTTATTGCGAAACGAGTTCAGACCGCAGGAGATGCACTCCACACCGCCTTTGCAAAAATGCCCGAAGAGCGTGCGGCGTGGAAGCCGACAGTCGAAGGCAATGCCGGGCGTGATGCGCTGGATCAGGTTCTGGAATGTGCTTATTTGGGGGAATGGGCGGCGAAGAGTTATTCTCAGGGGAGTTTGCCCACCGTTGACTGGGACGATTTCAAGGTTCAGTGCGATGCCAAACGCAATCAAGCGGACGCTCTCGCGTGGCTGAAATCTTCCAACGATGCACTGGCGGCGGCGATTGCTGCTATGTCCGATGAAAAACTTGGAGAGAGTATCACCGATCCGCTCCATAATACACCCAGCACTTGGGGCGACTTTGCCGTTGACTTGGTCTACTGGAACTTGGTTTACCACGAGGGGCAAGTCAACTATGTTCAAGTTCTCTACGGAGATATGTCATAGGCGTTGCGAGAGCGAATGTTCATACCTACCTCACCCCCCCTGCCCCCTCTCCTGACCGTTCGTTCCTCACTATGAGAGGGGGAGTCTCAGAAATAGATTCTCCCCTCTCCTGACCGTTCGTTCCTCACTATGAGAGGGGGAGTCAGCGGACTTGAGGCTCCCCCTTCTCTTGTAAGTGGGGAGTCAGAGGTTGTGGGTTCTTTCTCCCCTCTCCTCCGAAGAATGAGGGAATAGGGAGAGGGGCTGGGGGTGAGGTAAGCAGTTTTCTACCCTCTTCTATAATGGAAAAATAAACACACCCTCAAAGACGAACTTTGCGGGTCCTGTCATCTGAATTGATTCACCTTCCTGCCACCGAATCACGAGTTCGCCGCCGATGCTTGCCACTGTAATTGGTTCGTTCTCAGCAACAAGTCCATGCAGTTTCGCCGCGACCATCGCCGCGCACGCCCCGGTTCCACACCCCCAAGTTTCTCCTGCTCCCCGCTCCCAGATGCGTATACTCAGGCGCGTCGGCGAGTCCACTTTGCACCACATCAGACTGGTTCGTTCAGGAAAAATCGGATGATGCTCCACCTGCGGACTGATCGCAAAGAATGTCTTGTCGTTGGGCAATTCCTCAACAAATGTCACAGAATGCGTGGAGCCTGTAGAAAGCGGCGTGATATTGAGAACAGTATCATTGGAGAGGAATAAGGGCAAATCGCGCAAATTCTCGCGGGAATCAATAGGAATGGCTTCCGGCGCGAATTGTGGCGAGTTCATCCCGACTGTAACAGCAGAAAATTTCCCTTGCAGGTCTAAATGAATTTCGGCGGGACGCACATCAATCAGGGTTTCAATAGCAAATTTTGTTTTGTCGAGCAAGCCGCGCTGGAAGGCGTATCGCGCCACACACCGTAAACCGTTTCCACAGACATCGGGCGAACCGTCGGGGTTGAACATTCGCATTTTCAGGTCGGCGATCTCGCTGTTTTCGATAACAAGCAAACCGTCCGCGCCGATTCCCATACGTCTTGGACAGACACCAACAGCAACCCGACTCCAGTCAGTGTGCGTCAAATCGCGCCCGTCAATGACAACAAAATCGTTGCCGACGCCCTGCATTTTGCTGAACGCAAACGCCTCAATTCTCTCTTCAATTTGATCTTGATCCGGCATAAAATCTGTTTCTATGGCTCTATGGTGATCGCATCGAAGGCGAGCCACGCATAGGCGTCTTTGTCGTCGCCGTCTGTCGCCTTGAACCGCACCAATTTATTGCGAAACGGCTTCACGTTCCAGACGATTTTCTCGAACGCGCCTGTTTTTTCCGGTACGGGCGAGCGCATCAATTCGTTGCCGTTTGTCGCGTCTATGAGGGCATAGAAATTTTTGGCACTGTGTCCGTTCGCCAAAAAGGTCAATTTGTCGCTCATGATTCGGAACGGCAGCGAGAGAATGGTTCCGGTTGCCTGTTCGCCTCCGATTTTGGAGTCGGCGAAATAGCGGCTTGTGCCTTTGCGGTTGAAGAACTCCCCGACGCTGTCCGTTGTTCCCCACGCTTTGCCGGATGTCTGCCAGCCTTGCAGAGTCGGCGTATCGAACGCGAACAGCGTAATCGGTTCTTTGGCGGCAAACTTCTGCATACGCGGCGGCAAACTGGCATACGCGCCTGAACGCAATTGCCCAGAAAGAGACGCTCCGCACAGTGCAAGCGACGCCTTGCCCGAAGTCTCGATATAGATTGCTTCCAATGTGCGATCCGCGTCCAGATCGATCTCAATGACGTTCCAAACAAGAGTGACGGGCTTTTCCGTGCGCCAGTGGGCGATTCGGCTCGCATTCAGCCGCGTGACAGAATGAGAGCCATCAGTATATGCCGTCGTTATCCTGCCGAGTCCGGTCTGTTCCTTTTCGTGTTCCGCCAAAACGCGCAGGTACAATTTCCTGCCGCGCCCCGACATCGGAACCGAAACAAAATCTTTGCCGAACCGACTGCCGACAGCAATGATGCGTCCCGGTTCCGAAAAAGCGACTGTTCCCAAAAGAGAAGGCGGCTTGAGTTCGTTGATTGTGCCGAGTCCCGCCTTGTTCCATGTGGTATCTGCGACTGTTTGCGCCATCGGAAGCGGTAGCGGACGCGAACGGGCTTCTGCATATGCGCGGAAATCGGGATCAGCGGCGAAGAGCGGGGCAGTCTCGAACGGATAGGCGCGATAGTGATAACCGGGCAGAGTAAGAGTCAGCGTGGCGGTTCCGGGCAAGAGCGAAGCCAGATCGTCATCATCGAGCAAAACTGTGATCTGCTTCTTGGAGTCGAGGCGTCCGGCGAGGGTTTTGCCGGGTTGCAGCATTGCCGAGATCAAAACAGGCTGGGTCGAATCGGGCTTTTGCGGCAGAAGCAAAGTGAGTTCCGGCGGACACGGCACAACAATCGTCCACTGTTTGCCGTAACGAATCAGCACGGCGTTCCCCCTCTTCCCTTTTTCCTCCTTCGTCGGGGGGAGAGGGAGCCGATGCACTCGTTTGCAGCGTGGTACGTAATTATGGAGATCACCTGACAAGGAGATCGCAGGGCTTCTCAACGCGCCTCTCCCTTCTCCCTGAAAGACAAGAGATAATGCTCCCTTCAGATTTGGGGGGTTAGGGGGGCTGATGAACCATAAAAGCGCAGACAGCATAGTATTTTCTACAGATCACGCTCGACAATATAGCGGGCGATGGCGCGGAGCGGTTCGGCGTGCGAGTCGAAACCGGAGAGGGTTTGCAAAGCCGCATCTACCTCGACATGGGCGCGGCGGCGCGATTCGTCCAATCCAAACAGTTTGGGATAAGTGGCTTTGTCGTTGCCCTCGTCACTGCCAACGGGTTTGCCGATTTTCTCCTGATCGCCGGTAATGTCGAGAATATCGTCTGCTATCTGGAACGCCAGTCCGATATGCCCGCCGTATTCGCGCAGAGCGTTCTCTTGGGCTTTGGTGGCTCCCGCCAATATCGCGCCGGACAGCACCGAAGCGGTTAGCAATGCTCCTGTTTTATGGGCGTGGATATAACGCAGGGTATCTGGTGTAATCGCGTTTTGCCCCTGCGATTCCATATCCACAACCTGCCCTCCCACCATGCCCCACGTCCCCGACGCCTCTGCAATAAGCCGCAGAACGGGCAAAACCCGATTCGCCGGAACTGTCGCCACGTTCTCGGCAACAAGTTGGAATGCAAGCGCAAGCAGTGCGTCACCTGCCAGCAATGCCATCGCATCGCCATAAACCTTGTGATTGGTCGGGCGTCCGCGCCGATAATCGTCATTGTCCATACAGGGCAGATCGTCGTGAATCAGACTGAACACATGGATAAATTCGAGGGCGCACGCAGTCGGCATCACCGCATCTGCGCTGCCGCCTAACGCCTCCGCCGCCGCCAAAACCAAAGTAGGGCGCAGACGTTTGCCGGGAGCCAGCACGCTGTAGCGAATCGCCTCATGGAGAATTTCGGGGCGCGACGTTGTGGACGGCAGAAAGCGATCCATCGCCGTTTCGATGGCGGCACGCCGCTCGGAAAGATAGGTCATTAGGTCGTCGGGTAATTGGGTCATTGGATAATTTAGGTCGTTGGGTGATTGAGTCATTAGGTCGTTGGGTGATTGGGGCGTTGGGTAAATTCCGATATTACCAATGACCTAATAGCCCTCTTGTAAGAGTACAGCAGAATAAATTCTTCAGACGGAAGGCGTTCCGCCGTGCCTTGCTTCGCACTCTCAAGGAGTCAGGGAATTTCGTCCGCAGGACGGCTGTTTTTGAGTCGGGTACGTTCTTGTACCTGACTCTTGCAAGAGGTCTAATGACCCAATCACCTTTTCTATGTTGTCGGATGCAGAGCGTTCAGGGCGGCTCGCACCGCCAAAATGTGTTGTGCAAACGGATAACTCGGCGCAGATGTGATATTCTGCGCGAATGTCTGCTCATCGGCTGGAACATGAAGAAACCCGATACGCGCCGCAGAACTGCGTTTCTGTGCCTCCGCTAAAGCAGAGAACAGCACATAATTGCAGAGATAGCGACCCGCTGAATCCGATTCGACGACAGGAAAGCCTTCGCGCCGGATCGCTTCGGCAATCAGGGTATGCGGCAAGGTTGACAGCAAACTCTCCGGCAAGTGCGGCGCAATCATTGCACTCGGCATCCGTCCAAACGCATCGGGGCGTACCGCTTCGTTGGAGTTCCAGCCGATCCGTTCGACGCGCCACTCTTTGCAGCCCGACGCCACGCCCAGCATCAGCACACAGTCGAACGGCTTGCCCTGTTTGCCACCAATTTCCATCTCGGCACGCATTTGCTGCCCCGCCGACTCATAAGATACAGGCAGAACGCGAACGGTCAGCGCGTGTCCGGGCGCACCATTCTCTTCGAAATAGCGAACGAGCCGCTCCGTCGGATTGCTGACAACCCGCTCGAACGCCCCAAATCCGGTGAGCAGTGTTTGCATTGTGTCATTTTAGCGACTTTCGGCGTCGCTTGTCAAGCAAACGCAGGAAGGCTTCCGTTTTCGGAACAGTCTGAAGAGAGTTCGCTCCCGAATATAAGGCGCGTCGCGCTTCCACTGGAACGTATTTGCGTAACAGTTCAGGGTTGTTGGAATTTGCGCTCAAAAACGCCTTGCGGCTCTCTGCTCCACTCTCGAAGGAGAAAGTCAGAGCGCAGTTTTGGCAGTTTACCCCCACAACCCTGAACTGTTACCTGCTTGACAGCGGAAATAATTTTCGCTATAATAGACCTCTTGCATGAGTCGGGTACGTTCTTGTAACCGACTTAAAAACAGCCGTCCTGCGGACGAAATTCCCTTACCTTGAGAGTGCGAAGCAAGGCACGGCGGAACGAGACCTGCACGAAGAATTTATTCTGCTGGACTTTTGCAAGAGGTCTAATAGATTACTCACCTCTCGCGCCAAGTACTTTCAGTACCCGTCAGGAAAAAACAAGCGTCTTTCAGACGCACCCATCCGTGTATGGACTCCCCTCTCCTCCGAACTTGTTCGGGTATCAGGAGAGGGGTTGGGGGTGAGGTAAAGACGCTTGTACTTTCTTGCCGGGTACTGAAAGTACTTGGCGCGAGAGGTGAGTAGGTTATATGTTTCTGCCCGATCTATGCAACGCCGAGCAATCTTCTGCGTCTTACTTCTTGGAAGGCGATATACGATGAAACTACTCCCCCTTCGGTTACGGGCTAAGAGGAGCGTTCGGGCATCAGCATCGCCCTCGAACGCAGAGCCTATCCACGAGTCACCTATCAATCTCCCGAAAGCCGGATTGGTTTTTGCTACCATCGTGATTTTGTCTGCACTGATCTCTTTGCATCTCACGCCGGACAAAATCGCCCTGAGACTTGGAGACAACAGTCCCCGCGAAATTCGAGCGACCCGAAGCGTCATCTATACCGACAGCGCACTAACCGCCATCCAACGCCAAACGGTTGCGACCACACTCCGCCCTGTCTATGCCGCAGACCCCGTCGCCTCCGCGTCCGCGCTCCGTACTCTCAACGAACTCTTCGACCAAATTCTTGCCGAACGCGCCTCTTCCGCTCGTACCGGAACCGTTACGCCCTCGCTTACGAATCTACAGGCACAATGGGGCGGGACGTTCAACGAAAAGCAGATTACGCGCTTGCTCAAAGCTCCGCAAGCCTCCCTGCTCAATCTGCGCGATGTGACACAACGACTCACCAAAGAGGCGATGGCACGCGATATTCGTGATCTGTCCGACATTGGACGCCCTGCCGACGACTTGAAACATTCCCGTCGCAGCATCGAAATTCGCGCTCAAGATACCCTCGCATCCAAACAAGATGCCGCTATCGTCGGTATTATTGCGTCACAATCCATGCGTGCCAATCTCATGCTGGATCGCACTCGAACCGAAACCGAACGGGAAGAGGCGGTTGCCAAAGTCTCTCCGGTGCAGAGCGTAGTCGCTCCCGGCGACAAGATCATCGGGGCGGGCGAAGAGGTTACTCAGGCGCATCTCGACAAGTTTCTCGCTCTCGGCTTGCTCAATCCGCGCTTGGAACTTACCACCGGTGCGGCAGTCTGTGTCCTTGCGGCGGCGATGGTGTTGTTCGTGTCGTTGTATATCAACCGCACGCTTCCCGCGCTTTATGCCGATACCAAACGTCTTGGCTTGCTTGCCGTGATTGTTCTGCTCAGTGTGTTCGGTCTCAAGGTCGGGGCGACAATGCTCGGCTTGCAAATCTCGAACGGTCAGCTGGTCTATCTTGGCATGATGAGCGTGACGGCGGCAGGAATGCTGGTCACGGTTCTGCTGGATCGGGGATTAGCAGTTTTGACGGTCTCGCTGCTGGCGATGATGTCCGGCTTGATCATGAACCATGAGATTCGGTTCGCCGTCATGACCTTGATGAGCAGTCTTGTCGGAATTCTGGTGGTCAGTCCGGCGCGAAGTCGAAACAGCCTCTTTCATGTGACGCTGGCACTTTCCTGCGTCAATAT
>Ga0163154_10007045_pt1 | contig 13553 bp, 9 predicted proteins | sample OliLakLV19MP9P1_FD_148649 | JGI IMG/M metagenome (GOLD analysis project Ga0163154, IMG submission 148649) | Freshwater microbial mat bacterial communities from Lake Vanda, McMurdo Dry Valleys, Antarctica - Oligotrophic Lake LV.19.MP9.P1 | ecosystem: Environmental > Aquatic > Freshwater > Lake >... | reverse complement strand
GCAAGCTCGGGTCAGTTTGATTGAGCTTAACCGCGTTGGGATCATCTAATAAGTTGAGCTCACACGAAGTAGCCAAAACTATTAATCCCGATAGAAATAAAGATTTTATCAATTTCATAGCAAATGATTTTAAGAATTAAAATGTAAGCCTTAGTACTGCACCATATCGCCTTGCACTTGGCCCCGTCAAATAGTCAAAACCGGCTCCGTTTCCTACCCCGGTGCTTAACACCTCAGGATCAAAATTTACATTTTTAGGTACGTTGAAAGCATTAAACCACAAGTTGTTGCCGTTTAACTGGAAAGATGCCGCCTTAAAAGGGGTTTTTGACATCAATGATTTTGGAAACTCGTAGGCGAATGAAATTTCTCGCAACCGAATAAATGAGCCATCAAAAATAGAGGTGTCATCTGTACCATTGAATTGCACATTGAATCCATAATCTGCAGCGGTAACTTGCTTGTCATTTTTGCGGTAACTGTCTACCACGCCATCACCATTGTTATCAACCTCCAATACTCCCGGAAGAATAAATGTTTGATCATAGCCATATTCAACGTCAGTAGCTACAACTCCACGGCCTATAGTAGCCGAAGGTGTTGAGGCATACATGTCGCCACCTTGGCGATAATCCATTTGCACATTTAACGTAAATCCTTTATAGGTAAACGTGTTGAATAAAGAACTCAACCAATCAGGGTTTGGATTACCAATTTCGCGAATGATTGGATCAACAACATAAAGGCCATCGTTTGCTCGAACAATACGCTGACCATCTGGAGCCTTGCGAACGGCATTGCCCTTGATGATATTATACGGTCTTCCAGGGATTGCGAAATTTCCACGTGTGGTAAATCCGGCAATTACAACTTCTTCGAGACCACCACCTAACTCAATTATCTCTGGTCGCACAATATTGAAGTTAAGTGTAACATCCCAACGGAAGTCTCCTCTTACCAAAGGGGTTCCGTTTAAACCTATTTCAAGACCGCGATTTTGTAATTTTCCAACGTTTGTCAAGGTGCTGGTGTAGCCTGTTGCAGGATCAAGCGGAGCCTCTGTAATTAAATTACGCGTGCTTCTATCATACACGGTAAAATCAATACCTAATTTCGAATTGAATAATTTGGCTTCAAACCCGGCCTCTATTTCTTGTTGCAATTCGGGCCTCAGGTTTGGATTTCCTAAAAAGTTAGAAATTGCATTGGTCGTGATTGGCGAACCTGCAAGATCAATAAACCCACGCGTATTTAAATTCGCTACAGAGCGGGTTCCATAGGTAAAGGGTGCAAAACCGGCTGATGTTCCATATCCTACCCGCACTTTCAAGAAATTCAAGGTATTGGATTTCAGACTTGAGAAGGCCTCAGTAGGAAGAAACGACACCGAAGTACTTGGGTAAAAAATGGTATTGTTACCTGTCTCAAGGGTTGAAGTCCAATCGTTTCGGCCAGCAACATTAAAAAATAGGTACTGCTTATAGTCGAATGAAAGATCGGCATAAACACCCATGCGTTGCTCTTCTTCTTCACGGTTGAAAATACGACCTCCAAAACCAATGCTTCGCGATGAAGCGGTAGTATAGTTGAAATGTCTGTACAACCCACCAATTACCTGCCCTTCAGAATACAAACCATCACGTCTAAACTTGTCGTTTCGTGCATTAAAACCACCCCGTGCCGAAAAGCTAATTGATTCGTTTAATTGTTTATTGAAGGCTACAATAAAGTCTTGATTGAAGATGGTATTTTGAATTGTTTGCGTTTGAAACACCCCATTAATAATGTTAGGCCCTTGCACACCACCTTTGTTAAATCTGCGCTCTTGAATTTCTGTGTACGTATCATAGCCAGCCCGGTAGCTTACGCTCAGGTTGTCTGTAACGTCATACGATATTGTTGTTGAATTGAAAACGCGGTTAGTAAAGTTCAATTCGCGATAATTAGCCGCCAACCACAATGGGTTCGCGATGTCATTTCCGCCCCTGTAATAGATACTTCTGTTATCAGGCGTTGCGCTAGGCCAATCAAAAATGTCCAGATTCCTTGGTGTATATAAAAACTGACCATAGAGTGAAGGCACACCACCGAAAGTTCCGCCACCGCCCGTTGCACCGTTTAGAGGTGGAGTTTCCACGTCTGTTTTGGAGAACATGATGGTGTTTTGTATTGATAGCTTCTTGGTGATGGCCGCATTAATACCTAAACTAACATTCAATCGGGTAACATCATTTCCGGGTACAAAGCCTTGCTCATCTGTATAAGAAACCGAAGAATTGAATCCGACTTTGTCGGTTCCTCCAGTAAAATTCACATACGTATTTGATGCAACTCCCTTTCTAAAAAACTTCTTGATGGTTTCGCCTGGATCGTAGGCAATTCTATCAAAAATATATTCAGGATAAGCATCTCTAAGTGAAGGCGTACCTAAAAATTGATAAGGGTGTCCTACCGAATCAATCTCTCCAAAACCAGGACCCCAGTTACTAAAGAAAGCTCCATACAAACCCTGGAAGCCATTTCCCCAGCTATTTTGAAATTTTGGCAGAGAAGCAACCTCAGTTATGTTCACGGTTTGTTGCAAGGTTACTTCAGCATTTTTCTTTCCTTTGCCCGATTTGGTAGTTACTAAAATAACTCCGTTCCGTCCCTGGTCTCCATAAAGCACCGTTGCTGCAAGACCCTTTAATACAGTAAGCGATTCTATGTTGTTTGGATCTAAATCCAAAAATCGGCTGGGGGTTACTGCCGCCCCGCCCGTTGAAAATCCCGAACCATTGTTAGTTGCTGAATTAAAGGGAACACCATCAACAACAAATAGTGGTTGGGTGCTTCCGCTCAACGAACTGTAGCCGCGAATGTTAATGCTGCTTCCTGAGCCGGAGGTACCCCCGGTTGGCGAGATGTTGACACCTGGAACCTTGCCTTGAAGAATGCGCGCCACATCTTGCTGAGGCCTGGCTCCTAGTTGGTCGGCCCCAACTGTGGAGACTGCATACCCGAGTGCTTTCTTTTCTTTGGCAGCACCCTGCGCTGTTACAACTACTTCATTCAACTGCTGAACGTCCAGACCAAGGCCAATGTCAACCGTGGTGCGCTCTCCAATAGGCACCTCTTGAGTTTGTAGGCCAATGAAAGAAAACAGCAGACTACCGCCTGTCGAGGGGATAGTAAGTCTGAAGTTACCGTCTGTATCGGTAACTGTTCCGTTTGTAGTTCCTTTAAGAACTACGTTTACTCCGGGCAAAGAGGAGCCGTCTTCCAAGGCTGTCACTTTACCCGAAACCACTCGATCTTGTGCCCAGGCACTGAGCACAAACGCGAATGAGAAGCACACTAGTAAAAACTTCTTCATAGGTTAATGTTTAGGTTTAAATAAGCGTGTAAATTATTTAATGGTTTCTTAACACGCAATCCCCCAAAATAGGGGATATAAATACTGTCGTGTAACAACCTTCGATTGCATTGAACCTAAAAAAGGGTTTTTTAGGAATTAAAGAGTTTTTATAATCCAATTAAACCCACACAATGCAATAGAAATGCATTTGCATAATGCGGGATAAAAGCCCTTCCCAGCGGAGTCCCCGAGGCGGGAGAGTCCGCTTGGAATAAGAAGAATTGGAAGACCTGTTAAAGAAATTTGAAATTGATTACGATGAACGGTTTGTGTTTAAACTGGTTGATTACATCGTGCCTGACGGCACTTTCTGAAATTCATTGTTCCTTTTTCTACCAGAATTGTGTTCCTAACGGGACTTTGACAGGATTAAATGAAATAGATATATAGCAACGCGAAAATATTGTCAAAGGCAATTTTCCTTTTAAAAGTATAAAAAGTGAGAAAAGATAAGATCATCGTATTTCCAGAACAGATAACAATTGTTTTTTATGCTACGAAACAAATTTCGAATCATGACAAAGTAGGACTAATAATAATTCCTGCTAGCGAAGAATGTTCCGCATAGCATCCTCTTTGTACAAGATTACTCTTTTCTTATCCCTCTTATTGAAATTAAGTTAGCTCGCTTTAAAAAAGAAAAGCTGACCCATCAGGGTCAGCTCTTAAAAAATCAACCGATATTGACGACCTGACCTAATTAGTTTTTCTCTAACGTCCAGCCATAAACCCAATCCCCGCCATCGTAGTTAAGGGCTATTTCAACTTCAATTCCACAAGGAGTAATCGTATATGTTCCAGACGAATTAGTTAATACTCGTGTGCTTCCTGAAGGAGTTTGATTTGGGAAGAAAATTGTTCCCGCAGCCAGATCAACTTTAACATATGCGCCTCTTCCAGCATCATAAAAGTTTGTCATTGAAAATTTAGTTGGATCATCCTTATCCTGAACCAACGTAAGGTCATAAGGCCCATACCAATTACTAGCTGGAGGATTAGGTCCATACTTTTCGGTTGCCCCATAGGTTCCTGCAAAGTAGCCTAAATATGGACTAGCCGTATCTTCGCAGTTACTCACAATAGTCACCTCGTGAATATTGTTACCAGTAGTACCAATTCTCACTTTAATAACTTCACTAAGCTCAATAAGATTATCGTCAATAATACTGAGCTGAATTCCTTCTGCAGTTACACCAACCAATGTAAAATCTGAACCTTGAGTTGCTGATCCGCTGAATTTAATCTCAGGATTACTTACAAATGCTGGGGTCGCATTTCTGAAAGGAATAGTAATTGTTCCGACTGTTTCAGAATAAGTAGATGCAATGCTTGGAAAATCTGAAGTAATGGGCATGGGCCCCTCATCATCCTTACATGCCAGTACCATAACCGTCAAGCAAAATGTTAGCAAGGTGCTTTTTAATATATTTTTTTTCATATTATCTAAATTAAGGTTTTAGTAATCATTCTGCCGAAAGGTAAGGTGGAGATTAACCCACCTTAACACGTTCAGCAGTATTTGCTTCATTAAGGCCGAGGCTTTTTATACCTCAATTTTAGATTGTAAACTCCTCGATTAGGTCGGCTCCAATCAAAGCTTACCGTAAAGGTTTTAGTCGCTGGATCATACTCATTAATGGAAGCCGGCTTATTAGCCAAACTTGCATTACCTGTAGCAGTGACCGTTACCGCATTTGTTGTCTGGTTAATACTAAACTGAGTTCCAGGAATACCACCAATCCCGCTGCCGTCTCTCCATAATGGAACGACTGCAACAGTATTGCCATTGATGGTAGCCAAATCCATAGTTAACCCTTCAACATACTGTCCTCCCAGGTTAGTGTCTTGAACCCCATTAACCAATCGAATAACCTGACCATCTAAAACATCGTAAATACCATCATATGCGTTCTTAACCACAACGGCAACCAAGGCAACACTAAAGTGTGCGCTTAATATACCACTTGATGCAGAAACGATTCGAATTGGTACGACAAAGTTTTTGGTAAGATCAAACTTATCTGGAAATACTGTTACCGATACACTTGCTTTTGTTTGTCCCTTAGGGATTGTAAGTGACGTACTTGTAAACGAATAGTAATCGTCTGGCATTAAGGAATAGGTACTACCCCCTAAGTCGTCTTCCATCTGCTTATTATATGCTGCAAGAGCAGCAGGGTCAACAGCTAGCGTTAATTGTATGTCCTCTGAATTTCCATTTGGCCCGGAAAAACTAACTGGCAGTTCTACTGTAAATTCAGGAACAATCTCGGTTGTATTGGTATACACCGGATAAATAGCGCCCGAAGGATTGGTAGGTATCGAACCATCCAAAAACTCAACAATATTATTGGTAGCTGAAGGATCAAGAGCATATTTGCTATCATCCAGACACGAGGTCCAAACTATTGCAAGTAGCATTGCAAATATTTTAATTATATTCTTTTTCATAAATTTTGCTTAACGGTTAAGAATTAGTTTGGATCCCAGAAAATTCGATCTGAAGAAAAATTTATGCTAACAAAGTTTTGAGCATTAAACGATTGCTCGCTTGATGGATACAACACTCTTGTAGGCATTCTATCTGGCCTTGAAGTAACTGTTGACTTGTTTGAAGCGATATCTACTCTTGCTCCACCACCTGGTATCGTTAGGGGAAAGCCGGTTCTGCGATACTCATTCCAACCCTCATCAGACGTAACCATATTCATAGCGATGTACTTTTGAGTAATGATGGCCTCAAGACGCTGAGCATCCGTGGTTGCTGCCTCAATTTCTACCAAACGGTTACCCGCGTTAACAGTTAAATAATTTGTTACTATTGGAGCAACTGGTTTTACTATTGCTCCGCTCTCATCTTGATATAAATAACTAAAAGATGCGGTCATAGCTTCGTAATAGGTTGTTATATAAGCTCCAGCAACTCCGGGTAGTGAACCCTTCAACTGAGCTTCTGCTTGAAGAAAGAGCGATTCAGCTAACAGCATGAGCGGCCTGCCCATACCTGGACCTTTAAGAACTCCCGTTCCTGCTAGCCCAGTCTCATTTGATGCCCAAGTAACTTGACCCGCTATAATGGTGGGATTATTTACTTCATTACCCAATTGGTTTGTTGGGGTTGACGGAAAGTTTACGAACAATGTCTCGCCCCTGCCTGTATCCGAAATTTTAGAACCTGTTCCTCCATAAAATGCAAAGGCATATGATGTCGGTATTCTTGAAGAATTAGATAAGGCATCAGTTGTTGATCTTCCCCAGCTATTCCAGGTTGGGTTTGGCCTGTTTTTTTCATATCCAGGATTTACAATTGCATCAGTAGTTAAAAAACCAATTCCTGTGTCAATGGCACCAAAGGTACCCGTGCGAACAAACATCCGTAATTTCAACGTATTTGCATAGCGCTTCCAACTATCAATGTCTCCTTGAAAAAGCGGATCGTACGCTCGGGCATCTGTAGGGCCTTTCAAGCTCAGCGGAAATTGAGCACTATTAATTACGTTAATTGCTTCATCCAACTTTGCTATGAGAGCCTGATAAACAGTAGCCGCATCATCGTATGTTGGTGCTGTTAAGCCCTCACCACCACGCAAAGCATCTGTGTAAGGAATGTTACCGAAGGCATCTACCAACCGCTGGTAATTAACAACAGTCATAATCTTTGCAGCAGCATTGAAGTATGACAATTCATCTATACCCTCAGTTTTGTCAATCACATACTTCAAATCCTCCAAGGGATCCTGATACGTGTTAACCCATAATCCATTCCAATCACCAGGAGTAAGGTTATAGCTAAGTAAGTTACCGAATCCGGAAAATCCACCCGCATTAGCCATATAGCCTCCAAAATGAGCACCATAGCTATTGAACTGATTTGCAATACTAGCAGAAGCAACAATAGCTTGGGGCAACACCAACTGAACGTCAGCCGTAATTGGTGAGTTGGGGTTTTCGTTTATATCCAGAAAATCATTACAGGAAGATGCAATTAAAAGCACCATAAGTATTCCCGTTGAAATTTTAAAGTTCATTTTTTTCATACAAGTCAATTAAAACGTTAATGAAATAGTTCCTCCTATGTAGCGCGCTGGAGGGGTAAGATTAATGTTGGTAAATCCCACGGCATTGCTGTCGGCTCCGTTTGCGCTGTATTCAGGGTCTGTGTAGAGATTTGTTTTTGGCACCCAGATAAATAGGTTACGACCTTGTACACTTAAAGAAGCACCTTTTATATACTTGGTAGCACCTAACCAGGCAACAGGGAAATCGTATCTCAATGAGATCTCGCGAATTTTCCAAAATCCAGCTGAATGAGTAAAGTTTTCGCCAATACCGGTATTTCTTGATCCGTCAGTCCAGAAATCAGCACCGCCAGAGGTAGTTGTTACGTTGGTATTCTGGATATAGGCCCCATCATTTTCTGGATCTGCATAAACAGAATTAGGAATAACAAAACGATCGCGATTATACCAAGTATTTCTGATTCCTGCGCCTGAAAAATCAAATGCGGTTGTTATACTATTATATAGGTAATGTCCTGTTCGGAATTCCGCAGTACCTGATAGTTTAAATCCACGGAACGAAATGGTACTTGTAAGACCTACAATGTGCGGAGGCGCAGTAGTGCCAGCATCATTATACGATCCATCTGTTGAGGGATATCCTGTGTTTGCATCTACAATGATTTGTCCTTCATCCGTTCTTTTATATTCAGTTACCTGTAAGAATGGGAAGGGTTCACCAACCTTGGCAACAATTCTAGCATTACCAACACCCCCTGGCAGAATTAATAGATCCGATTGATCAGAGAGGGAAAGAACTTTATTTCTAGCTAATGTATAGGTTGCTTGAAGGAAAACACTCAAGCCATAAGAAGTTTCAATAGGTGTGGCTCGAATATAAGTTTCAATTCCTTTATTCTCAACCTCTCCCACGTTTGTCAGCAGGGTATTGAAACCAGTCCCGCTTGGAATTTGCACCGGAATTGTCTGATCTACTGTGTTACTCTTATAATAAGTCAGACCAATACTTGCTAGGTATTTATTTAAATCTAAATCAAAACCAGCTTCAACGGAAGTGGTAATTTCAGGTTGTAACCCAGGTGATACAAGGGTATTACCCAAAGAGAATCCTCCACCGGAAGCATAAGGATATCCGTAGGCTTGCGAGAATGTGGTATTCAAAGAATAGGGATCAATGTTAACCTGACCTACTTGCGAATAACCACCCCTAACTTTCAGTTGCCCTAACCATTCGACACTTTTAAGCGATGGGATCATTTCTGTAATGATTAAAGATGCGTCAACGGCTGGATAAAGGAATGATCTGTTTTCTTTTGCCAAAACCGATCTCCAGTCATTACGCAACGTAGCATGAATAAACGCAAAATCTTTATACCCTAAACGAGCATCACCGTATACACCAAATTGACTGAAGTGAGAGCTGAATTGGCCTCCACCTAAGTTTGTTAACGTATTGCTGACGTTATACACGTCACTTACTACTAGACCGTTAACTCCAACAAATAATTGATTTGACGTATTATCTCTTGATTGAAATCCTCCTACCACTTTTAATGAGAAATCTGAGAAGTTGGCCTTGTATTCAGCTAAAAGATCAACAACTAATTGATTCGTTTGCTGTCCAAAATCCGATACCGCACCTAAGTCGTCTGTTTTTGAACTCCCTGAAATAGATCGGGTGTAATCTGAATATTGAAATTTTCCACTAGTTGTTTTATCAAACACGTCTCTAGCACTTAAGCCAAGGCGTGAAGTAAACGTAAGCGGCTTTATAGGATTCCATTTAAGTTCCAATGCTGCCTGCAAGTAGTTGTTTTTTGTTTCAGATCTGTTATTCTGCAACGTAAAGTATGGGTTATCAAAATACTCATTGTAATACCCATTTGGGTTGGCAAATGGATCTGTCTTCCAGTTTTTATATCTGGTAAGCGGTATTTGGTCTGGAGACATAAGCACATTTGTAAAGGCATTACCTGCTTGAGAGCTAACATCAGTATTACTTGAAATGTAGTTTACAGAAACAGCCACCTTTACGGAGTTACCAATATTTCTATCAGTATTGACCCTAAAACTATACCTGTTATAGGTGTCCCAGGGAACTGTAGAGTTTTGCTTGAAATACTGCGCTGCCGCATAAATATTTCCTTTTTCATCACCGCTTGAAAAGCTAAGATCCGTTTGACTCTGATTACCTGTCTCCCAAAACTCATTTTTTCCTTCACTAGATGGCGAGTATGGAACGGTTTGAATAGATCCGTCAGCTAGAGGCTTGCCAATTACTCTCATGGTTCCATCGAATCTAGGTCCAAACTGCTGATTCTCATAGGGAGTATATACAGGAGGCGTATCGGGTGTTGTACCCGAGCCAAATTGACTTTGTAACTTAGGCAAATAACTAACAGTCTCGAACGTGGTGGTTTGTGCCACTTTTATTTCTGTCTTTCCTGATTTACCTCTTTTTGTTGTAACAATAAGGGCACCATTTGAAGCATCCGATCCATAAAGCGCTGCGGCCCCGGCTCCATTTAACACTTGAATATCTTCAATATCTTCAGGGTTAAGATTTCCTAAAACATTGCTTGGCGTGATAACATTATCCAATACCAACAAAGCTTGGTTGTTACCTAACAAAGAACGCTGGCCTCTTAGTACAACTCTGTAGTTAGGATTTACACCACTGCTTACAGCACTAATCAATAGACCAGGTACTTTGCCTTGCAGTCCGGCTACAGCATTTGAGGTCTTTCCAGCGGTGATGTCAGAAGCCCTTACCGTAGTTGTGAAATTTCCTAGCTCCTTTTTTTGAACTAGCAACCCCCCCGCAGACACAACAACTTCATTTAATTGTTGAATATCCGATTGAAGCTGAACATCAACTACTGATCTATCACCAAGCTGTGCCTCGCGGGTTATAAACCCTATAAAAGAGAAGGAGAGGGTACTTGCAGAGCCAGAAACTGAAAGCTTGTAGCTGCCATTTCCATCAGTGACAGAACCATTGGTGGTACCCTTCACCACCACATTTACACCAGGCAAAGCCGATCCATCGTCAGATGATGTGACCTTACCCGAAATCACCCGCTCCTGTGCCCATGAAATGGACCAAATAGCGAGAGAAAAAAACAATAGTACAATTTTTCTCATATTGTTAACTTTAGGTTAAATAATAACCCAATATAGGTGATTATTTTAACACACTAAAAATGATTAAGTAAAAAAAATATGTAAAGTTTGGTAAAATGATCTATCTACCAAACATCCTTCGTTTGAGTGGCACCAAAAACAAGGTTTTTTTAACGATACGTTTTTTTGAACAAAGGGTCAAAATAAATGACGTGGTCTGAAAAAGTAGCTTTAAATAAAAAAGACACCCTCTTTTTTGGAGGGTGTCTTTCAAAATTTAACGACAATTTTATAATTCTAGGCTTCGGCCTGAACTGAAACAAAGGACTTGTTCTCTTTACCTTTCTTAAAAATTACCACCCCTGGCGTGAGGGCAAACAACGTATGATCCTTACCGATACCTACGTTGCGACCCGGGTTATGCTTGGTACCGCGCTGGCGAACAATAATATTTCCAGCAATTACTTTCTGGCCTCCGAAAACCTTAATTCCCAGGCGTTTGCTTTCCGATTCGCGACCGTTTTTTACTTTACCTTCACCTTTTTTATGTGCCATATCTTAATTCAAGATTTGAAATTTAACATTCAAGATTTAATACTTATCCAATACTCTCGATTTGTACTTTCGTGAACTGCTGACGGTGACCGTTCTTAACAGCATACCCTTTTCTTCTTTTCTTTTTGAAGATGATTACTTTGTTTCCCTTAACATGCTCTACTATCTTACCAGATACCATAACACCTTTTACAGTAGGGGCGCCAACTTCCACACTTCCGCCATTATCTAAAAGAAGAACTTTATCAAACGATACGTCTGATCCAGCCTCGCCTTCCATCTTGGGAGCATAGATATATTGATCTTTAGCCACTTTGAACTGTTTTCCTGCAACGTCTACTATTGCGTACATGCCTATTGATTTTAAAAATGGACTGCAAAGGTAAATCAAAGTCGTTGAAAACCAAAAGCTACCTTTAAAATTGCTTTGGCTTAGCCAAACATGCTGTTTTTGAGTCGCCAGCAGCTTTTTTGAAGTGACATCGTTCATCAAAAGGTAATGCGAGTCTCGACTATAAACGATCGCGTCACCGATTCATTAAAAATCTATGCAGATGTAAATAGTAAATTTTCGGTCTCTTCCTAATAAAGATGACCTCGAAAAAATTTAATTTTTTTTTCATCTCATCTATTCAATTGACTAAAGAATTTAAATGAACTATCTACCAAACACTTACATCGAAAGTACATTCGAGTGCGGAGATTTTGATCCAAAATCACGCTTTGTTTTTCCTTCATCATTTCGAATATTTGTCGATGGTGTTGTTTAGATCGCTGACCTAACTCACAATCTTCACTCACTAGAAAATTGTATTCAATGTAAGCATGAACTCCGTTTTTGCTTGCTAACATATTTATAGTCAACCAATAAAAAATATTTTCAATGAGTCAATCTTTACAAGTAGAGCCTATTTTGAGAGAGAACAAAGACCGTTTTGTCCTCTTTCCGATCACCCACCACGACATCTGGAAATTTTATAAACAAGCGGAGGCTAGTTTTTGGACGGCCGAAGAGATTGATTTAGGTCAGGATATGAAAGATTGGGTAAACCTAAATGATGGTGAGCGTCATTTTATCACGCACGTGCTTGCCTTTTTTGCCGCCAGCGATGGTATAGTAAACGAAAACCTGGCCGAGCACTTTGTTGGTGAAGTTCAATACACCGAAGCAAAGTTCTTTTATGGATTTCAGATCGCTATTGAGAATATTCACTCTGAAACCTACTCGCTATTAATCGACACCTATGTAAAAGATGGTAAAGAAAAGGACAAGCTGTTTCACGCCATCGAAACGATGGACTGCGTGAAGAAAAAAGCAGATTGGGCTTTGCGTTGGATTGACAATGGAAATTTTCAGGAGCGCCTGATTGCCTTTGCGGCTGTAGAAGGAATTTTCTTTTCTGGTTCATTCTGTTCAATCTTCTGGTTGAAAAAGCGTGGCTTAATGCCGGGCTTAACGTTCTCTAACGAATTGATCTCCAGAGACGAGGGTCTCCATTGCGATTTTGCCTGCCACCTCTATACAAAACACGTGATTGGCAAAATGCCAGTGGAAAAGGTGATTGATATTATTAAGGATGCCGTTGAAATTGAAAAGGAGTTTGTAACGGATGCGTTGCCAGTAAATTTAATTGGTATGAACGCACCTCAGATGCGCGAGTACATCGAGTTTGTTGCTGATCGCTTGCTAAATGAACTTGTGGGTCAGAAAATTTATAACACCCAAAACCCATTTGACTTCATGGATATGATTTCGCTTCGCGGAAAGACCAACTTCTTTGAAAAGCGGGTGGCCGAATATCAAAAAGCGGGTGTGATGAATAGTATGGATAAAGATTCCTCTCCAAAGTTTTCGCTAAACGAAGATTTTTGATATATTCGGTCACATTTTTTAAACTTTCTTTTTTACCAACACAACCCTACTAAATAATGCTTGTACTAAAACGTGACGGACATCGGGAGTCCGTAAAGTTTGATAAGATCACGGCCCGTATTGAAAAACTCTGCTATGGTTTAGATCCCAATTTTGTCAACCCGGTAGAAGTGGCCATGAAAGTGATTAATGGCTTGTATGATGGTGTTTCAACGCAAGAGCTAGATAATCTGGCGGCTGAAATTGCAGCAACACTAACAACCAAGCACCCAGATTTTGCAAAGCTGGCCGCACGCATCGCAGTCTCAAACCTGCATAAGGTTACGAGTAAGTCCTTCTCAAACACGATGAAGCGACTGTACACGTATGTCGATCCTAAAAATGGACAGAACGCTCCGCTGATCTCGAAAGAGACTTGGAAAGTGATCAAGGAAAATGCTGCCGAACTTGATGAAGCAATTATCTATGATCGTGACTTTAGTTATGACTACTTCGGGTTCAAAACCCTGGAGCGTTCATACCTAATGAAAGTAGATGGCAAAGTGGTAGAGCGCCCGCAACATTTGTTGATGCGCGTAGCCGTGGG
>Ga0163154_10007044_pt1 | contig 13553 bp, 13 predicted proteins | sample OliLakLV19MP9P1_FD_148649 | JGI IMG/M metagenome (GOLD analysis project Ga0163154, IMG submission 148649) | Freshwater microbial mat bacterial communities from Lake Vanda, McMurdo Dry Valleys, Antarctica - Oligotrophic Lake LV.19.MP9.P1 | ecosystem: Environmental > Aquatic > Freshwater > Lake >... | reverse complement strand
GGGATAGCGATAGTCGTTGATTTCAAAGCGGGCAAGCGCGTGATTTGGGCTGGGAAGCTCACCTATCGCGGGCAGCAAATCCGAGATAGGTTGTTATCACGCCGTCAGATAAGACGGCGGCGTAGCCGAAAAACGCGCTATCGTGAGCCCCGTTTTCTGAATCGGCGTCGTGTGGAAGGTTGGCTTGCGCCGTCGTTACAAAGTCGAGTCGAGAACACGTTAACTTGGGTTGAGCGTCTGCGTCGCTGGTCGCCTGTTAACTCGCTCTCAATGGAATTGGTGCGTTTCGACACGCAATTGATGGAAAACGCTGAAATATCTGGCGTGGAATATCAGCAGGGCGAACTTGCTGGTTATGAAGTTAGAGAATATCTACTGGAAAAGTGGGGGCGCGAGTGTGCTTACTGCGGTGTCACCGACATACAGCTAGAAATCGAACATATCACCCCGAAATCACGCGGCGGCTCAAATCGTGTTAGCAATCTTACGGTGGCTTGCCATAAGTGTAATCAGCGTAAGGGTAGCCAAACTGCGACAGAATTTGGGTATCCGAATATCCAACAGCAAGCCAAGAAACCCCTGAAAGACGCGGCTGCGATTAACGCGACTCGGTGGGCGTTGTGGAGACGGATGGACACATTGGGGTTGCCATTGGAAGTCGGGACAGGGGGGCGCACGAAATTTAATCGAAGAAAACAGGACTATCCAAAAACACATTGGATTGACGCGGCTTGTGTCGGAGAAAGTGGAAAACAAGTTTGCATCAGCCCAAATCATGCGCCACTTGAGATTAAAGCGACGGGGCATCAATCACGCCAAATGTGCCGCGTTGATAAGTATGGATTTCCACGAACCAGCCCCAAACAAGGGCGCGTTCACTTTGGTTTCCAAACGGGAGATATGGTCAAGGCGGTGGTCACAAAAGGAGTAAAACGCGGTATGTATGTCGGGAGGGTCAGTGTCAGGGCTAGGGGTTTTTTCAATATCACTACCCCCACTGGAACGACTCAGGGTATCAGTTATCGTTGCTGCAACACGACTCACAAATCTGACGGCTATTTTTACCAGAAAGGAGAGGCGCTTTCCTCCGCTACCACAAGGGTAGCGGTTTCCCAGCGCCAAGTTCAATGAATACAACCGGGCGAGTACGTCCGCGTTTCAGTTGGCTGTCGGACAATTGGCTGTCGAGGTTATTCATCTCCCCGACGTTGGTGATCTTGCTGTTCATCGCCATTTACCCGCTGATCTGGTCGTTATCAGCCAGTTTCACCAATCGGACGATGCTCAGCAAGCCAGAGGAGGTGATAGGGGTCAATTTCGACAACTACACCGAACTGCTCAACGACAATCGCGCATGGGAGCGATTCGTCGTCACCGGCCAGATTGTCGTCCCGTCGGTGCTGATTGAATTGGGCTTAGGGTTCGGGATTGCGATGCTGCTCAACCGCAAATTTAGCGGGCGCGGCGTGATTATGACCGTCATCCTCATCCCCATGATGTTATCGCCCGTCGTGGTCGCGCTATTCTGGCGATTTATGATGCAAGGCGACGGCATCCTCAATTACTACATCCAAGCGCTCGGCGGCAAGCCGGTTTTATGGCTGTCCTCGCCCAGCGTCATCCCGTGGTCAGTGGTGCTGGTGGATGTGTGGATGTGGACGCCGTTCATGATGCTGATTGCGCTGGCCGGGCTGTCGGCTGTCCCCAAATATCTATACGAGGCGGCAGAGGTTGACCGGGCAAGCGGCTGGTTTCGTTTCCGCCACATCACATTACCCATCGTCACGCCGCTACTGCTCATCGGCATCATCTTCCGCACTATGGACGCTTACAAAATGATTGATACCATCTTCGTGTTGGTCGGAGACCGAGGCGGGGCGGGGCGGGCGGCGCAAACGGCGGGCTTATATGTCTACGATACCGCCTTCAAGAATTTCAATACCGGTGAAGGCTCGGCCTACGGCTACATCATGCTGGTGGTGATTATCGCGCTGGCGAACCTGCTGATTCGTCAACTGAACAAGGCAAAAGGGTAGCCCTGATGCGGATTGCAAAACAAGCCGGATTCTATGTGATGTTGGGCGTGGTGCTAATCTTCTTCACCTTCCCGTTGTATTGGATCGTCGCGTCATCTTTCAAAGACCGTTCAGACGTGATTTCCATCACGCCCAAGATTATTCCATTCCTAGAGTTCACCCCGACCACGGATAATTATCGTGATATTTTCTTCCGCGCTGAGACGGCCACAGGTCAAGGCAGCACCGTAACAGCCTCAGCGGATATTAGCGCCTTCCGTGACCGACTGCTCAACAGCATCCTCATCACCGGGGCGTCTACTGCCTTAGCCGTGTTCTTCGGCACGTTGGCGGCGTATGCTGTATCGCGTTTTAGCATCCCACTAGAGAGCGATTTCATGTTTTTCGTCCTCAGTACGCGGATGCTGCCGCCGATTGTCGTCCTCATCCCCGTATTCGTCTTATTCAGCGACCTCGGCCTGCGCGACAGTTATTTGGGGCTGATTTTGCTATACACCTCATTTAACCTGCCGTTCGTGGTGTGGATTATGAAGGGCTTCTTCGATGAAATCCCATCCGAATATGAAGAAGCGGCCATGATTGACGGGTACTCACGCTTTCAGGCCATCTATAAAATCGTCATTCCAGAGGCCATCCCCGCGATGGCGGCCACGGCGGTCTTTTCGATTATCGTCAGTTGGAACGAATTCGTCTTAGCCAATTTCCTCAACCGCGACTCGGCCTCTACCGTCCCGCCCTATCTCAACAGCATCATCGGAGTCGGCGCGGTGGAATGGGGACGCCTCGCGGCGGCGGCGGTAGTGTTCGTACTCCCAGTGGTCATCTTCACCTTCCTCGTCCGCAATCACCTGCTGCGCGGCGTGACATTCGGCGCGGTCAGGCGCTAAGGGGCGACGATGGCAGACATAACCCTTCAAAACGTCAATAAATCTTTCGGGGCGGGCATCCCGCTGGCGGTCAATGACCTGACCCTGAACATCCGCGACGGTGAATTTCTGGTATTGCTCGGCCCCAGCGGATGTGGCAAGACCACCACCCTCCGCATGATTGCCGGACTAGAGCGTCAGACCTCTGGCGACATCTGCATCGGGGATCGGGTGGTGAATAACCTAGGCCCCGGAGACCGCGACATCGCGTTCGTTTTCCAATTCTATGCGCTCTACCCCCACCTCAGCGTGCGAGACAACATCGGCTTCCCGCTCAAGGCGCAAAATCTGCCCGCCGCAGAGGTCAACCGCCGCGTCGAAAATGTGGCCGAACGTTTGCGAATCACGCACCTCTTGAAATCCACGCCCGGACGCCTACCGGGGGGCGAGCAACAGCGAGTCGCGTTGGGGCGGGCGATGGTGCGCCAGCCGCAAGTCTTTTTGATGGATGAGCCACTGACCAATCTCGACGCCAGCCTTCGCGCTGATATGCGGGTGGAACTCAAGCATCTACAACACGACCTCGCCACGACGATGGTCTACGTCACACATGACCAAGTTGAAGCCATGTCGATGAGCCACCGAATCGCGGTCATGAATAACGGCCTGCTGCAACAAGTGGACACACCGCTGAATATCTACCGCCACCCACAGACATTATTCGTCGGGACGTTCATCGGCAGCCCGCCGATGAATATTGTCAGCGGCAAAATTATGGGGCTGAGATTCGTCTCTGATGACGGTAGTTTCTGGATCGATCTCCCTCCGGCTGCCCAGAAATACGCCACGCACAACCTACAGACTTATTTCGGCGTGCGGGCTGAAGACCTCACCCTGCATGAGCGCTCCGCCGCCGTAAAAGGTATCCCCGGCGTGATTCGCATCCGCGAGCCGCTGGGCGATGAGACCATTTACATCGTCGATGCAGAGGGTCAGACCCTGACCATCAAGACGCCGCCTCGCCTACGTTTCAAGCCGGGGGATAACGTCAACATCACCGTCAACCATCAAGCGATTCACTTATTTGACAAAACCAGCGAAAAAGCACTTCTGCCGGAAAGGTGGTCAGATGTCTAGCCTTGAAGTGCTGAACCTGAGCAAACGGTTTGGACGCAAACAAGCCCTCAATGGCCTGAATATCACCGTAAAAGATGGTGAGTTTATGGTGCTATTGGGGCCAACAGCGGCGGGCAAAACCACCACCTTACGCTGTGTGGCCGGCCTCGAAAAATTAAACGGCGGCAGCATCACCTTAGACGCCGAGGTCATCACCGCACTTAGCCCCGCCGAGCGCGATATCGCGTTGGTTTTTCAGACTTACGCGCTGTATCCGCGCAAAACGGCCTTTGAGAACATGGCCTTCCCTCTCCAAGCGCGGGGATGGGACGCAGACCGGATAAAGCGCCGCGTCGGGGAAGTCGCCGCCCTATTGCGGATTACCGAACTCTTGCAGCGGCGTCCGGCACAGATGTCCGGCGGTCAACAGCAGCGCGTGGCGTTGGGGCGGGCGATGGTGCGTCAGCCGCGCCTATTCTTGATGGATGAGCCGTTGACCAACCTCGACTTTAAGCTACGAGTCGAAATGCGCGCTGAACTCAAGCGGCTGCAATCGGAACTTGCGGCGACCTTCTTCTATGTGACCAATGACCAAGTTGAGGCTATGTCGATGGCTGACCGTATCGCCGTCCTCAACAACGGCGAATTGCAGCAAGTCGATACGCCGGAGCAGATTTATGACCACCCGGCCAACCTATTCGTCGCGCAATTCGTCGGTAGTCCGCGCATGAATACCTTCGAGTGTCGGCTTGACCTTGACCAGCGGGCGCTCATCAGCGCGGACGGGGTACTGAAGCTGGATTTAAGCGCGACACAACTCACCGCATTGAGCGCCGCCGATGCCAAAACCCTCGTATTCGGCTGCCGCCCAGAAGACCTCTCCATCGCTGAAAAAGGGATGGCGGTCGGGACGGTTTATGTGTTGGAGCCGTTGGGCGATAGGACGTTCGTTGATGTGCAGGTGGGTGGGCAATCGCTCCGCGTGCGTGCCGAGGCCAGTTATCGTGCAGCGGAAGGCGATAAGGTCGGGTTGGATTTTGACCTCGCACGCTGTCATGTCTTTGATGCCCAGACGGGCAAAACATTGTTTTAATCGGAAATCAGCAAGGCAAACACTCATGTCACGCCCTGTTACCCTATTCACCGGCCAATGGGCGGATTTGCCGCTGGAAACCCTCGCTGAGAAGGCCGCCGGATTCGGCTATGACGGCCTCGAACTGGCCTGTTGGGGCGACCATTTCGAGGTAGACCGCGCCCTGAGCGAGGACGGCTATACCCAATCACGCCATGACATCTTGGCGAAATACGGCCTCAAAGTCTACGCCATCAGCAATCACTTGGTCGGGCAATGCGTGGCCGATGCGATGATTGACGAGCGCCATCAGTCGATTTTGCCGCCGCGCCTGTGGGGGGATGGTCAAGCCGATGGGGTACGCCGCCGCGCCGCCGCTGAAATGGCCGATACTGCCCGCGCCGCAGCCAAATTGGGCGTCAAAATAGTCAACGGCTTCACCGGCAGTCCGATCTGGCACTTAATTTACCGTTTCCCGCCCGTCTCAGACGCGATGGTAGACGCGGGCTATCGGATGTTCGCCGACCTGTGGAATCCGATTCTGGATGTGTTCGATGAGGTCGGCGTGCGATTCGCGCTTGAGGCGCACCCCAGCGAAATCGCCTATGACCTCTACACCGCCGAAAAGACGCTAGAAGCCGTGAATCACCGTCCGGCGTTCGGCTTCAATTTTGACCCCAGCCATTTCATCCATCAGCTATTCGACCCGATGAAGTTCATCGAGCGATTCCCTGACCGGATTTACCACGTCCACGTCAAAGACTCCAAAGTGCGCCTAGACGGTTCGCGCAGCATCCTCGGCTCACATCTCAATTTTGGCGACCCGCGTCGTGGCTGGGATTTCGTCTCGCCGGGGCATGGCGATTTGGACATGGACGCGATGATTCGCGCCCTGAATCGCGCCAATTACGCGGGGCCATTGTCTGTCGAGTGGGAGGACAGCGGCATGGATCGGGAATTTGGCGCGGCGGAATCGTGCGCGTGGGTCAAGAAAAACGACTTCAAATCATCCACTGTGGCCTTCGACGCCGCCTTCGAAAAGAAATAGGGAGCTAAACTATGAGCGACGGCGGCGGATTCACCAGTATGGCGGGCGCAACGTCAGACGGCGACGCACCAGAAATCGGCATCGGGATTTTGGGCTACGCCTTCATGGGCAAGGCGCACTCCAACGCCTTCAAAAAAATCCCGTATATGATGTACCCCCCGGCGGCGATTCCCCGACTGGTGGGTATCGCGGGGCGGAATGTGTCCGCTGTGAATGAGGCGGCCAAACGCTATGGCTATGAACACGCCTACACCGATTGGCGCGTCATGCTGGAAAACCCTAATATTCAGGTTTTCGATAACGGCGGCCCCAATGACGCGCACTCAGAACCGTGCATCGTGGCGGCGCAAGCCGGTAAACACGTTTTCTGCGAGAAGCCGCTGGCGCGCACCGCAGAAGAAGCCAAAACCATGCTCGACGCGGTGGAAAAAGCCGGGGTCAAGCACATGGTCGCCTTCAATTACCGATTCGTCCCAGCGATTATGCAGGCCAAAAAACTCATCGAAAGCGGCGCACTGGGGCGGATTTTCCACTTCCGTGGGATTTACCTCCAAGAGTGGATTATCGACCCCAACTTCCCAAAAATCTGGCGCTTAGACAAGGCACAGGCGGGCAGCGGGGCGCTCGGCGACCTCGGCAGCCACGTCGTAGACCTCGCCCGCTTCTTGATTGGCGAACCCAAGCGCGTGATGGGCATGGCGCGGACATTCGTCAAGCAGCGCCCATTGGCGGACGGCTCTGGCGCGATGGGTGATATTGATGTCGATGATGCCTTCGTCTCGCTGTTGGAATTTGAGAACGGCGCATTGGGGACGATTGAAGCGTCACGCTTCTGTCAGGGGCGCAAAAATCACCAGATTATCGAAATCAACGGCGAAAAAGGCTCTATCAAGTTCAACCTAGAGCGCATGAATGAGCTAGAAGTATTTTGGGCGGGCGAACAGCCGCAAGAGACGCAAGGATTCCATAACGTATTGGTCAGCGAACCGTATCACCCATACTGGTCGAATTGGTGGCCGCAAGGTCACATGATTGGCTGGGAACATACTTTCGTCCATGAGTTTGACCACTTCTTCCGGGCGATTGTCAACGATACGCCGGTTTCCCCGTATGGCGCCACCTTCGTTGACGGGTATAAAAACGCGGTCATTTGCGACGCGATTGTGCAATCGTCTGACAGCGGGCGGATGGTGGACATCGACTATGGCGGATGAGCGCACCTCGATTGTCCCCCTTTTAGAGCGCGTGACCGTGTTCGGCATGATGATTGGGGTGATTGGCATGTTCCAGCCGTGGTACATCTTATGGTACGGCTGGGGGTTCATCGTATTAGCGATTTCGACCCTCGGCTTCATCATCGTCAGCCACCTCCCCACCGGAGAGCAATGACTCTACCCTTTGACCAACTCCTGACTCACCTGCCTATGGCGGTTGCGTTGACCGACCCCGATTTGCGCGTGTTATATATCAACCCGCGCTGGCTGTCGGATTATCAACAATCGCCATCGGCGGTGATTGGCGTCCCACTCACGCAATTATTCCCGCAATGGCGCGATGATTGGGCGCGTATCCGCGAGGTCTGTCTCGCAGGGGGTGAGCATCACGACGCCGAAGTCCCGCTGAAATGCGGGGACTCTCAGATGGAGTGGGTCAAGCGTGAGGTGCGCCCATGGATGACCGCAGATGGCGTGATTGGCGGTCTAATGGTCTTTACCGAAATTGTGACCGAGCGCAAACGCGCCCAAGACGAACTCCGCGCCCAACACCGTTTTTTGCGACAAGTGATTGACCTCAATACCAGTTTCATCTTCGCTAAAGACATCAGCGGGCGCTTCACGCTGATTAACCGAGCGCTGGCCGATGCCTACGGCACGACGCCAGACGGCGCGATTGGCAAATTCGATGAAGACTTCAACCCAATCCCCAACGAAACCGACCACTTCAAAGGCGATGACCTTGAGGTATTGCGGCAACGAATGCCCAAGTTCGTCGCAGAGGAATCGGTCACGCATGTCAGTAACGAGACACGCTGGTATCAGACCATCAAAGTCCCGTTGATTTCCGACGACGGCAAAGACGTCCAACTGTTGGGGGTGTCTACCGACATCACCGAGCGCAAACGCGCCGAAGAAAAGCTCCTGCAAGCGGTGATTCAAGAACAAGCCGCCCGTAAAGCAGCAGAAGCCGCCCTACGGATGCGCGACTTACTCTTGGGCAATATGAGTCACGAACTCCGCACCCCGCTCAACGCCATCATCGGATTCCTGCGCGAGATGTTGTATAGCCAGCAATTAGACGACGACAACACTCACATGGCCGAACGCGCCCTCGCCAACAGCAAGCGGCTGTCGATGTTGGTCAACGGCGTGCTGGATTTATCGCGGTTGGCCGTCGGCAGCCTTGAACTGGTCGTCAACGAGATTAATTTGCGCGGCTTGGTCAATGTCATCATCGAGGATATGGGCATCCAAGCCAAAGAGAAGCGTCTGCCGCTACTCCTCTCGGTAGACCCGACCTTACCACAAATCATCTTCCACGATGAAGAACGCCTGACACAAATCATCACCAACCTACTGGTCAACGCCATCAAATTTACGCCAGAAGGTCATATCAAATTGGTATTGGAACGCGGCGGGCTTGAGCATTTGGTGATACGGGTTTATGACACCGGAATCGGTATCCCTGAAACCAAGCAAGATGTGGTTTTTGATAGCTTCGTCCAACTGCGGGCAGCACCGCAAGGGGCGGGCGTCGGTCTAGGGCTATCCATCGTCAAGAACCTCGCCAACCTGATGGGCGGCACGGTTGCGCTACAAAGCAGCGTCGGAGAATACAGCATCTTCACCGTCGAAATACCCCTGAATTTGCCCTATGTAGCCTCTATCGGGTAAATTGGTCATATATCAAACGAGGGGTTGCTGGTGAAAACAGTGCTGGTGGTTGAGGATGACCGTGACGGGCAAGAGGTGATTGCGCGGATGTTATTCCGTGCCAAAATCACGGTTGAAGTGACCGGCACTGCCGAGGACGCGATACAGGTGCTGTCGGCAGATGAACATGCAGTCGTCGTCATTGACCTTGCCCTGCCGGGGATGGACGGATTCGAGTTGTTACAATACATCCGCCAAAAACCAGAGGTCGCTGCGCTCCCCTGCGTCGCCATCACAGCCTTCCATACCCCCACCCTCAAGCAGCAAGTCATACAGGCCGGATTCAACGCCTATTTCGCCAAGCCTTTAGATGACCGCCGCTTTATCATGACGATACAGGAACTGCTTTCACGCTGACCGATTTATTTTGGGGATGAGCCTCGAGAATGCAATATAATTGCAATATTTCTATGGGCGAGGGGGTTTTATGCGAGTAAAAGCGGCGATTCTTTATGAAATGGGTCTCAACGCCCCGTATGCTGATACGACTCCCCTAAAAATTGAAGACGTCCAACTTGATATGCCACAGGCGGGCGAAGTTCTGGTTGAAATCGTCAGCGCGGGGCTTTGCCACAGCGACCTCTCAGTCATAGATGCCTCGCGCCCACGGGTGATGCCGATGGTTTTGGGTCATGAGGCGGCGGGGATTGTGCGCGAAGTCGGCGCGGGCGTGACGGAATTTACTGAAGGCGACCCTGTTGTTTTTAGTTTTGTCCCAGCCTGTGGGCGCTGCGTGTATTGCGCGACGGGGCGGGCGGCGCTCTGCGAAAATGGCGCGAAGGCCAATACCGCTGGTTCATTGTTATCTGGCGGGCGGCGCTTCCATACGCACACAGGGGAGGACTGTCAACATCACTTGGGCGTTTCGGCCTTCTCGCAATTCACCGTCGCCGCACAAGAGAGCCTCGTGAAAATCACCCCAGACATCCCGTTAGAGATGGCGGCCTTGTTCGGATGTGCCGTCCTGACCGGAGTCGGCGCAGTCTTGAATACGGCACAAGTCGCCGCAGGGACGAGCGTCGTCGTTTTCGGGATGGGCGGTGTCGGCCTCAGCGCGATTATGGGCGCAAAAGCAGCCGGCGCAACCCCTATCATCGCCGTGGATGTGTTGGATGAGAAATTGGCGCTGGCAAAGGCCGTCGGCGCATCGCATGTCATCAATGCCGCCAAAGAGAATCCCGTGCAAGTCATCCGCGACCTGACAAGAGGCGGGGCGGAGTATAGCTTTGAGAGCGTGGGCAGTGAGCGTGTCTTGCTCCAAGCCTATGAAGCGACTCGGCGCGGCGGCATGACCATCACGATAGGCTTACCGCATCCGAGCAAACAGTTGAGCATTTCAGCGGTGAGTTTGGTGGCCGAGGAGCGCACAATCAAGGGGTCTTATATGGGTTCTGCCGTGCCGCGCCGCGACATCCCGCGCTTTATCGCCATGTATCAGGCCGGTCTATTGCCGGTAGAGAAATTGCACACCCACAGCCTGCCACTGGATGATATTAATATGGCGTTTGACCGTTTGGCTAAGGCGGAAGCCGTCCGGCAACTCATCCGATTTTAGGCGCTAAAACCGAGGTCATTGATGGCAGACGAAAAGCCGAAAATTTCACGCGAGGATTTTTTGCATTTCCTCAGCATCCCGACGCGCTGGATGGATAACGATGTGTATGGGCATGTGAACAATGCGCTTTATTATGCCTTTTTCGACACCGTGATTAACCAATACTTGATTTCTGAAGGCGGTTTAGACATTCATACCGGGGAAATTATCGGTTTGGCGGTAGAAACCCAGTGCCAATTTTTTCAGGCGATTGCCTTTCCAGAGGTCATCGAGGCTGGGTTACGAATCGCCAAATTGGGCAACAGTAGCGTGCGCTATGAAGTCGGGTTATTTAAGCACGGGCAACCAGAAGCGGCAGCGTTTGGCTATTTTGTGCATGTTTTCGTCAATCGCCAAACCCGCCGCCCCATCCCGATTCCGGCTGCGATTCGCCAGAGTTTAGAACGAATTACATCGCCCGAATCCTCTTAGAGACCGTTTGGAAATTCATCGAGCCGACAAGTCTCGCCCCTACAGGACATCCTGTGACGCGATTTTGAATACACATCATCAGAAATTTTGTAGGGGCGACGCTTGCGCGCCCGCCGTAAATAAACGATAAATCAGGTCTAATGTCGAATATTCAAACGGCCTCTTAGGTTTTCTTTTGAAATTTGCCCTCTTTTTGGATCAAGACTCCGCTCAACACATATTTGAGCAAAGCAGTCTTCACGATGCTTAAACGGCGATTGGTTGCGCTCACACCACTCATAATGGTGAATGTCTTTGCCCCCCAATTCCAGACATCCTGCTCGCTGAACAACACGGATATATCGTTTCGAGCGCAATACTGCTCTACAAGTACCGGTATATCCTTAGCGCCCATGCCTTGCAACGGTGGGAGCGCACGCTTTGATATATCCACGATTCCCACCAAAGACTTCACGCGGTCATCTTTATTGTTCATCTGCCAACTCACCACCCGCGCATTAGAGAAGAAATTTGACCCGCCCTTGGACTTAGGCACAATATGGTCAATCTCAGGGAAATTCAGGTCGCCTTGTTCGCTTAACACGCCATCGTTGACCGTATCCATAGGGTCATCAGATTTCAGGACTCCACCATTGCGCGCCATATTCGCCTGTAAAATCAATTCACGTTGACGCCCCGTAAATTCACGGAAAGCGTTCAACTCTGTGCCTGCATCAAGTTGGTTAGCGAAAGCCAACATATCCAAAAATTCATAGGGACGCAAGGATACAGGATCTGGGTACATCCCCTTCTTTGTAGGCGGCAAATGCTTATGCGTGTTGATATACGCCTCAACTGATTCACTATCGCCAAGATCAAAAAAATCGCTGGAAGCATTGAGTACTTTGCCAGCGGTACCCCGCACCTCATCCGCTTTGACTTCCCCACGAACGATTTTTTGTTCGTCTTCTTTGAGGGGTGCGACCAGCTTAATGTCTTCTGGTTGTCTCAGAAACTCACTATATACAGCAGTGCGCTCATGGCTATCTGCGGGCGTGCTTTCCAACAACACATCGAACGCATAGGGTGTATCAGTGAGCGCGTCTCCATAGTAGCAATGTACAGTAATCCATGGTTTCTTCCCACTTTTTTGGATCTCCCCAGCCTTCTTCTTGATTGTGTCTTCCATTTTTTTGTAGACACCGCGATTGAATGCCTTGAACATCGGGACGACATTCTCAGGCATATCCTCGCCCCCAATGTGAAGGCCGATAATATGACCACCATCGAATCCTGCTTTACGCTCTGCGGCACTCCCTTCCACTTTGCCACCATGAGTATATTGACTCAGTGGCGGGGGCGCAGCAGCACGATCTGATGTCGAAGTCGCCTTTACCGGAATTTCTACATAAGTCGGGCGTTCCCGCTTGCTGGAATCACCGCCAAATGTCTCAGATTCATATACACCACCATGTAGACCCGGACGTTCGTAGTCGCGCTGAATGCTTGCAGGCATAGAACTTGATGCCTTAACCGCCATGCGCTTGGGAGAGGGCGTATTCCCTTGCAATAAACGCCGAACAGCTTGGTTGCCGATAACGCGCTGGAGCAAGAGAATATTTGGGGGAGAACTTAACGATGGTGCTGACGATGAGGCCGTTTGATTGGTCGCAAAATCGGGGGTAAGGCTCTGATAATCATTATTAGCTTGCTGAGATGTTTTGGCGGCATTGTCCATTTCGGACTTGGGTAGATGTGGAGTGTCAGACATAGTTGGTTCCAACCATCTCATCAATGCTATGATATCAAACTGTAAATCAATACCTTCGCCGATTTTGACCATTACCCATCTATCAGGGCGGACAACGCGGGCATTGTCCCTACAAATACCCTGTTTTTGCAGGGACACGGCACTGACGTGTCCGTTTTGGCGAAGGTATTGTAAATACTACTTGTTATAATAATTCAATCAGCTGATATGTGTTGGCGACCATGACTAATTTCTCAGTCACAGGGCAAATACAAAACAAAAACCCCGTATTCGGTTTGAATACGGGGTTTTTGTTGGTCGAGCTTACTTCACACTGCGGGACGGACAGGAACTTATCCGAACAATCCCCTAGCTTAAATCGCTCAACTTTTATCCAACGCATTCAATTCCCCTATCACGCACATCTCGTGCGGCTCTCAACTTTAGACTAAATCGGCTATTCGGGAATTGGGAGAGGTTGAATCTCACCCAACTCCCTGAAGGCTCGCTGCTCCAGCCAGCAAGACCTCTGTAGGACAGTCTAACACCTTTCCTCAATGGCCTTGTCAGCACAGCGATTTTCAATCGGTTTGTTGAGTTGAGAGGAAATTGGCAATGACCCGTGTTTTCGTGTTCACCAATCACAAAGGGGGTGTCGGCAAATCGACATCCGCCACCAATGCCGCCCTCGGTATTACTTCGATGTTGCGCCGCGCCGGTGCAGCCAATT
>Ga0163154_10007043_pt1 | contig 13554 bp, 13 predicted proteins | sample OliLakLV19MP9P1_FD_148649 | JGI IMG/M metagenome (GOLD analysis project Ga0163154, IMG submission 148649) | Freshwater microbial mat bacterial communities from Lake Vanda, McMurdo Dry Valleys, Antarctica - Oligotrophic Lake LV.19.MP9.P1 | ecosystem: Environmental > Aquatic > Freshwater > Lake >... | reverse complement strand
ATCACAAACTGCTGCTCCTCCACGATCAGAATATCTGGCAGTGTAACCATCAGGCTGCCATTCAGCAGCATCCAATCGGGTGCAGCACCCTGGCCGCGTTTGACCGAGCCAACTTCCATCAGGAAGACACTATGCGATGCTGTGCTATAGCGCCCAAATTCTCCAACAATCGTTGGCTGTGGGATCTGACGAATTGCACAGGCTGCGGCAGTCAGGCGCATCAGCTGCTCCAGAAACCCTGCGTAATCGAATGCAAAGTCGATGGTATAGGCCGAGGTTGGCATTCCACCGCCAAAATTGAACATATGTAAACTCGGAGCCAGGGCATGCAGCGCAGCATATTCTGCCACCGAATGCTGCAAACGCGCCTCCCAGGCAATTGCATCCTCGATCTGCGAGCCAACCATCGCGTGATACAGCACAATCTGGTGCTGGGTTCCCGCCAGTTGCTGCGCGATCCGCCCGATTTCAGCCTGAGTCAGGCCGAAACGCTCCCCGCCGGGGTGGCCTGGATCAATAACATCCGGGGCGAAGCGAGCACGCACGCCAAATTTCCATGGCCCGGCATAGCGCGTCAGAAACTGCTCCAGCTCCTCTGAGTCATCCAGAATCGGCACCAGATTCTCGAAGCCAGCTCGCCTGAGTGCGACAATCGCATCGATATAGGCACGATCCTTGGAACCATTACAGAAGATAGAGCGATCACTGGGGATTGTGCCCTGCCGCCACAGGTGATGGGCGATCACCACATCAGACGCTGCCGAGGTTTCGTGGTGCGCACCTGCGTTGAGAGCCGTCCGAACGACCTCTTCCGCAAAATTCGCCTTGGTTGCATAGGCATAGAGAAACTGGCCGGTATAGCCACTGCGCTCACGCGCTTCGGTGGCCCAGGCATGCATGCGATCAATCTGAGTTGTAATCAGCGGACAGTACGCGACTTCCAATGGAGCGCCATAGCGAGCAACCAACGCATTCAGATCAACCCGATTGCCAAGCAGCAAATGCCCCGCCTGCCGCGAGACAAAATCGGTAATAATCCCATCGCCAGTAATGCCGTAACGATCCTGCAGATAGCCGGAGTAAGTCTGCTTGTTCAATGTTGGTGACCCTTCCTCTTGGTACGAAACTGCGGAAACACGATGCGAACATACACAATGAATTTCGGCCAACGGTACGCGCACGAGCGTAACAAGATACGCACGTTGCCATTGCTGGCAGCGCATATATCGAGCTTGTGCAGCGGACTGTGTCGTCCACCGCGATCCGGATGGAGTGGCAGTTTCGGAGAGGAGGGCATGAAAAACCCTCACACCAGGTGGTGCGAGGGCGCAGGCGCATTGAGAAGACCCACTATGGGTGACGTAGAGCGGCAAGCGCCAACGAACCAGCCCAATGCCCGAAACTAGCATCGCATGCCTGATCGCGGCAAAGTAAGTTGGCCTTACCGTCCATAACCCCTCTAAGAATACTCTACCGGAGCACCGACCTGGGCAGCTGTCAATGGCCGCGCCTGGTGACGCACGTCGACTGGAACAATATTGTTGGGCAGCCGCGCGCCGGAGAGCTCGAATGTCATTGGTGAAATACATCACCAGCCTTATATTATAAGGCTTTTTTCCTGATTGTCAAGTGACAATCCTTGATATTCTAGGCTTACGTGATGTGTTTGGGCGAAGCCTCCGAACTCCCTATAACGTCTTTGGGCGAAGCATCAATGATATGGTATATTTGTGCTATTGAATGCAGAACAGGATGTGCCTAGAGTTTTGGCGGTTTGCGTCAAGCACACGATGGGGAGTAACGAAATGCCGCCACACACACGTACCCGTTTGGGAGTCGTTACGAGTGGCTCATTGATCGAAGGGTTAGCTGCGCGCTTGGAGGGTCGTGGGAGCGTTGAGGATATGCGCGTTGGCAAGTTTGTGGTCATTCAGGGCGAGAAACACGAATTCTTCTCCATGATCACGGATGTACTATTGGAAGCCACCAACCAGAAGGTGCTCTCCGATCCACCAAATGGCGATCCATTCTTTCATGAAGTATTGGCCGGTACATCAACATATGGTGCGATTGCGCTCAAGCCGATGCTCATGCTGCCCCATGATCTGAAGGAAGGCCTGCTGCCTCCTAAGACGGTTCCACGCCATTTTGCGCCTGTGCTGGAGGCCGATGAAGGCGATTTCAAACGGGTGTTTGGCGGCGAGGATGCAACCCACTTCGAGATTGGTCGGCCACTCGACATGGACGTGCCAGTCTGTTTAGATTTACATAAAATAGTTGAACGTTCCAATGGTATTTTCGGGAAGAGCGGCACTGGCAAGAGCTTCCTGACGCGCCTGCTGCTCTGTGGCACAATCAAGGCCGATGTTGCATCAAACCTGATTTTCGACATGCACAATGAATATGGGCATTCGGCTACTTCCGAGAAGGGCACCTTTGTGAAGGGTTTGCGCCAACTCTTTGGCGCACGAGTGCTTGTCTATTCGCTTGATCCAGCATCATCGCGCAATCGCGGCGTGAGTGTGGATGAAGAGATCATTATTGGCCTGGATCAGATCGAAGTTGCCGATATCGAATTGCTCAAGGAAGAGCTAAACCTGAATCCGACAGCGGCTGAATCGGCCTATCTGCTTGTTGATCGCTTCAAAGATTCATGGCTCAAGGCATTGTTGAAGATGAGCACCGATGAGTTGCGTGAGTTTGCAGAAAGTGTTGGCGGCCATGCTGGTGCGATCAGCGCCCTCAAGCGCAAGCTCGAACAGATCCAGCGTAAATCGTTTGTGCGCGAGAGTGTGCCATCATCGGCAATCGACAGAATGATCAATGCACTTGAGCGTGGGCAGCATATTGTGCTTGAGTTTGGGCAGCATAACGACATGCTATCGTATATGTTAGTATCCAATATCATTACTCGGCGGATCTACCGGCGTTGGGTTGAGCAGACGGAACGATTTTTGCGTACCCAGGAACCAAGCGATAAGCCACGTCAGTTGATGATCACGATTGAGGAAGCACATAAATTTCTGAATGATTCGGCATCGGGCACGACGATTTTCGGCACAATTGCTCGTGAACTACGCAAGTATAGCGTCACGCTGCTGGTTGTCGATCAGCGCCCATCATCGATAAGTTCTGAGGTGATGAGCCAGTTAGGCACCCGTGTGACGGCCCTGCTCAATGATGAGAAGGATATTGATGCTGTGTTTACGGGAGTTGGCGGGAGTAGTAGCCTGCGCACAGTGCTTTCCAGCCTCGATAGCAAGCAGCAGGCGCTGGTGATTGGGCATGCGGTACCGATGCCGGTGGTGATTCGGACGCGAGCCTATGATGAAATATTCTATGCTGCAATGGGTGAGCGGCCATCGACAATCGAAGAACGACGCAAATCGTATGCTGAGGCCGATGAATTGTTCCCCGAATGAGGAGTCTATGCGACTTATTGTTGTTCGACATGGTGAGAGTGAGTGGAATCGAATCGGGCGCTATCAGGGTCAGGCCGATGCACCACTATCGGAATTGGGCATAAATCAGGCTGAGGCATTGGCAACCCGATTGAAGCGCGAGTCATTCGATGTAATTTTCAGCAGCCCATTGCAGCGAGCGGCTCGAACGGCAGAGGCAATTGCTCGCTATCATCCCGATGTGCCCTTTGTTCGTGAGCCAGCGCTGATGGAGATTCATCACGGCGATTGGCAGGGGCTGTATAGCGCAGATGTACAGGCTCAGTATGCCCATGGCCTGCGTGAATGGCGCCAGCACCCCACCCGCTCGCAGTTTCCAAATGGCGAAAGCTTCAGCAACATCCTCAAACGAGTACTCGATTTCAAACAGCGCCTGCTGCAGGAACATACAGATCGAACGGTGCTCGTATCAACTCATGATGTGGTCGTCAAAATCCTGGTGGCGGATGCGCTGGGTATGAATATGGATCGCATCAATGGCATCTGGGTGACGAATGCGAGTATTAGTGTGATTGAATATGGCGATGATCTGCCATACCTTGTGAGCCTGAGTGAAGCCTGCCACCTCGGGCGGCTTGAGTCGGCCCGCGAAAATCAGAAGGCGCTCTAATTAGATTGCATAGTGAGCATGGTATACTGTCCATATATCTTTGCAAAAAGTGTGCAACGAAGGTGTGCAGAGTTTGTGATTATTGACTCTAGCATAATTTGTGATATATTGAACAAGTGCAACGAGCGAGCCGCAATGCGCGGAAGGGCGCACACCAATGGCATTACCTTCTATGTATACTGAGACGACCGTGCAGCGCAAAAATGAAACCACTGTGCGCATGCATCCAATGAGTTTGAACGAAATTCTCCAACGCGCCGATATCGTCGATGATCTCACGTCGATTGAACGGTTGCTGCTCGAACGCACACGGTCTACTTCTGCGCTGCTTTCTGCTTCTGGCTCCTACACGATTGCCGCTGGTGGAAAACGGCTGCGCGCCACATTGGTATTGCTTTCTGCGCGCCTTGGCGAATATGATTTTGATCGAGCCAGCCATCCGGCTATAGCTGTTGAACTGTTGCACACTGCCTCCTTGATCCATGATGATCTTGTCGATAATGCTGGGCAGCGCCGGGGCCGTACAACGGTTCATTCGCGCTGGGATAAAGATGTTGCGCTGATGCTTGGCGATTACCTGTTTGCGTTAGCGGCAAATGAATTGGCCGATGAGCCTGATCCACGAATTATTCGGTTCTATGTGAGTGCTGCACAAACAATGGTTGAGGGCGAACTGAGCCCTGTTACTCAGCTTGAGCCGCTTGATATTGCCCTTGGGCAGTACTTTCGCAAGATCGGCGCGAAGACGGCGGTGCTGTTTGAGGCGGCGTGTAAATCGGGGATTGCCGTTACTGGCGGTACTCCTGAGCAGGTTGAAGCATTGGGTCGTTTTGGCCATGATCTTGGGCTTGCCTTCCAGATTATTGATGATGTGCTTGATTTTGTTGGTGACGAAATCGTTCTTGGTAAGCCGGCTGGTAATGATCTGCGCGAAGGCACATTAACACTGCCATTGATCTATGCCGTCTCCAATAGTACAACACCGATTCTGCATGAACTTGCCCGAACAGCTCGCCCCGATCCAGTACGCGTCCCACAGATTATTGCAGCAGTACGAGCGGCTGGTGGCGATGCAAGCGCCATGCGTGAGGCCCGCAATCTGATTGAACGGGCCAAAAGCCACCTGTCGATCTTTCCTCCCTCTGCGACGCGCCGCACCCTCTCTGAACTTGGCGAGTTTGTCCTCAATCGCCAGCAATAACCCAGGAAACGCGGAACAACGGAGCAACGGAACAGTTTCTCGGTTCCTGGTTCTTGGTGCTCGAGTTTGCTCTCTTATTCCTCGCATTCTTGTTCTCTCGGGTTCTTGTTCGCTTGTTCGTTCGCTGGCTGGCTCCCAATTTGAAATTCTGACTCCTGACTCCTGACTCCTGAATGCTCCCGCACAATAACAAAATCTATACCAAAATATACATCCATATTCTGCAAAGCTTTCGTACATAGCTCATGACATCTATGTATGTACAGGTATATGCTAAATAGCCCTTCTTCTATGTATTGTATTCCTTGGATCATACCCATCACGGAGTATTGCGATGAACGAGCGACGCCGCACTGTTACTCTTCGGCATGACGAGGACGCAGAGACGTCTGAGCCAGGTATTCCGATCTGGAATATTGAGCCGAGCGAGATTGCTGAGGAACCCCAGGAGCGTGGAAGTTCATCTGCAGAAGATTCTGTCCAGCTCTACTTGCGTGAGATCGGTTCCGTGCCACTCCTGAATGCCGAAGATGAGGTTCGATTATCGCAGGCGATTGAGCGTGGCCATGAGGCGCAACAATCCCTCAAATCGACTGAGAGCTTGCTTCGTGGCGAGCGATTTGGCCTAGAGCGCGCTGTGGTAGCTGGCGATGATGCGCGTCGGCAGCTTATTCAGGCCAATCTGCGGCTTGTTGTGAGCATTGCCAAGAAGTATGTGAGCGGGCCGCTTTCGCTGATGGATCTTGTGCAGGAGGGCAATATTGGCCTCATGCGTGCGGTTGAAAAGTTCGATTACACCAAGGGTCATCGCTTTTCAACCTATGCCACATGGTGGATTCGCCAGGCTATCACCCGTGCGATTGCTGAACAGAGCCGAGTTATTCGGTTGCCAGTGCATCTGAGCGATGCGATTGGCCAGCTTCGGCGGGCAACTCGCCAGTTAGAACAATCGCTTGGGCGTGAGCCGAGTGTTGAGGAGATCGCATGTGCGCTTGGCTTACCTGAACGCAAGATTCGCCAATTGTTACAAGTTTCGGCGCAGCCCCTCTCGCTCGAACAGCCGATTGGGAGTGAGGGCGAGGGCTTTGTTGGTGATATGATCGCCTCCGATGTGACTGATGCACCGCTTGAGATTGCGGCCCAACGGATGCTCGAACAGGATCTGGCTGAAGCATTGCGGCAATTGCCCGAACGTGAGCGAACGGTACTACAGTTACGCTATGGGCTCGCCGATGGCCGCAGGCGCACGCTGGAGGAAGTGGGGGTTACGTTTGGCATCACCCGCGAACGTACTCGCCAGATTGAAGCTGAGGCGTTACGGCACCTACGTGGCCCAACAGTTGGCAGCCGGTTGCATGCATATCTGGAGTAGAGTATAGCTTTCAGGATGCCCTCGCCCTTCCCATTTTAGGAGTACGTAGGGGCGCAGCAGCAGATGCGAGCGCGTCTCAAGTATCAAGCTGCTGCGCCCACACTATCGTTACGAGAGGCTTTCCTTCACCAGCAGGGCAATATCGGTGGGTAGTTTGGCGATTTTTACGCCCACGGCCGCGAGTGCGGCCATCTTCTCCTGGGCTGTCCCCTCGCCACCCGAGATGATTGCACCAGCGTGGCCCATGCGTCGTCCTGGCGGGGCTGTCTGTCCAGCAATAAAACTCACGACTGGCTTGGTCACATGAGCTTTGATATAATCGGCGGCATCAATCTCGGCCCGCCCACCAATTTCGCCAATCAACACAATCGCCTTGGTCTGGTCATCGGCCTGAAACAGTTCGAGCACATCCACAAATGATGTACCGATAATTGGATCGCCGCCAATACCAACGATCGAACTCTGGCCGAGTCCAAGGCGTGTGAGCGCATCAACAGCCTCATAGGTCAGCGTGCCACTCTTCGATACAACACCAACCGGGCCAGGGGTCGCAATATTGCCTGGAATGATGCCAACCTTGGCCTGGCCAGGGGTTAACAGGCCGGGGCAATTCGGGCCAATCAGCCGGGCAGCATATTCTTGGACATAGGCATAGGTGCTGACCATATCGTTGGCTGGGATGCCCTCGGTGATACAGACGATCAGCGCGATACCGGCACCAGCGGCCTCACGAATGGCATCGGGGGCGAAGGGCGCTGGCACATAGATAATCGATGTATTGGCACCAGCCTGCTCAACCGCCTGCAGGACGGTGTCGAAGACCGGGATTGTGCCATCGATTGCTTTCTGGCCACCACGGCCAGGAACGACACCAGCCACGACCTGTGTTCCATAGGCGATCATCTGGCGGGTATGAAACTCGCCCTCGCGCCCAGTAATGCCCTGCACCACCAGGCGGGTATTGTTATCGACCAGGATGCTCAAACCTGCCTCCTTCAATTCTTTTGTTCGTGTCTATCCTACCACAGCCTACCGATATGAGCATTCTAATGTGCGTCGTTGTGCTTTGGGTGGGGTCTGCCATGCGTCTACGCGTATCGGCTGACCTATCGTGGCGGGCGATTCACGAATCGCCCCTACCCTGACGCCAAATGTATCGCACCCACATCCTAGCGGGCGATTCACGAATCGCTCTGACGCCAAATGTATCCACATCCTAGCGCGATCCAAAGATCGCCCGGCCAATTCGTACCATTGTTGCCCCTTCGGCAATTGCGGCATCGAAATCGTTGCTCATGCCCATGGAAAGCTGCGACCAATCGGCCTGTGGGAAGGTATGTGCCAGATGCTCACGCAATATACGAGTGCTGGCAAAATGTGGCCGCGCATCTTCTGGTACCCTCGCAATTGGTGCAATTGTCATCAGGCCACGAACTTGCAGATGCGACAGTGTGACGATCTGTTCGACCGCCAACAGAAATGTACTGAGCGTGGCTTGGTGCGTCTCCCATCCAACCAGATCGAAGCCTTCCTTTGCCACCTCACCAGAGACATTGACTTGCAGCAGGATGTCGAGTGGTTGTGTGCGCAGTTCGCTCGCAGCGCGATCCAGTTGCTGTGCGAGGCGCAGGCTATCGACAGAATGGATCATGTTGAAGAGTTGGGCAGCCTTCTTGGCCTTGTTCGATTGCAGATGACCAATCAGATGCCAGGTCAGGCGTTGGCGTTCGGCGGAGAGAGCCGTGATCTTGGATTCGGCCTCCTGCACCCGATTTTCGCCAACATCGGCCAAACCAGCTGCGAGTGCTTGTTCGACAATCGCAGCGGGATGTGTTTTGGTTACGCCAATCAGCATGATCTCTGCCGGGCTACGTCCGGCCTGCTGGGCGGCGGTAGCGATCTGTTGGCGTATGTTCGCAATGTTCTCGGCAATCTGTTCGGACATGTGGTACTATTCGCCTCATTATGCAGCGATCCATGGCTATTATACCGCAGCCTGAGGAGATGACGCGTGCCTGAGCAACGGAGCACAACGAGCCGTACTGTGGCGGTGTTGTTTGTTTGTCTTGGTAATATCTGCCGCTCACCAATGGCCGAAGCGATCTTCCGTCATCAGGTCGAGCAGGCTGGCCTTTCCCGAACAATTACCAGCGACTCCGCTGGAACTGGTGCCTGGCATGTTGGCAACCCTCCGCACCTCGGCACACGGCGCGTTCTGCTCAAGCATGGCCTCACAACAGCACATGTTGCTCGGGTGGTGACACAGAATGATTTTACGCGCTTCGACTATCTGATTGCTATGGATCGCGATAATCTGCGTGATCTGCGCTCAATGGGTGGTGGTGCCGCCGCCCGCGTGGCACTACTGATGGATTTCGCACAAGCGAGTGGCACAACCGACATCCCCGATCCATATTATGATCGACGCTTTGAGGAAACCTACACCCTCATTGATCAGGGCTGCCGCGGGTTGCTTGAGCAGATCATTGGCACATTGCGCCTGCCGAACACAACGCTTCCTAACACGAAATAGCCATACTCTTCACGGCTGAGCGTTAGACAGTGTCTTATATGTATCCGCAGATTTCGCAGATTTCGCAGATTATTGGCACCGAACCTGGCTGGTTGATGCGAATAGAGTGCAACTTCGCACGCCTTCTGGTCGTCACTCTCATGGCTCTTCTGAACAGAAAAAAAGAGGAACAGATATGGCGAAGACCATGGCGGATCTGCCTGCGGTGAATTTTAGCGGCGAGGATATCATGTCTGGCCGCTTTCCGGCACTGCTGGCTCAGGCAGCAATTGAGCATGGGCCGATCTTCAAATGGATAATTACCGATGGTTGGGAGGCTGGCGAGTATGTATTCATGGTTGGGCCAGAGGCGAACCGTTTCGTTCTGCATACCGGCCGTGAACATTTTAGCCACGATAAGGGTTGGACGCCACTGATTGGCGATACGCTTGGCAAGGGCCTGCTGAATATGGATGATCCCATGCACGCCCGCCATCGTAAAATGTGGAATCCTGCCTTTACGGCTGCTGCGATGGAAGCCTATATTCCTGTGATGCAGCAGGTGATTGCGGATCGGACGGCTGCCTGGCCGACGCAGGGGATTGTTGATGTCTACCAGGAATCGCGCGAGATCACCTTTGATATTGCGGCGGCGGCATTGGGCGGGTTTCAGCGTGGGTTGGATGTGGATCGGCTGCGCGAGCTGTTCTATACCCTGCTGCGCTTCGATGATCGGATTGAGAGCTGGGAAAGCTATGATAAACGCTTTCACGAGGCCCAGCGCGAACTCTACATAACACTCATGCGCCTGATTGCCGAACGCCGTGCGCTGCCACCCGATCAACAGCCCCACGATGTGGTTGGCATGATTGTTCGCGCTCGTGATGAAGATGGCCAGGCACTGAGCGATGAGCAGGTGCTGGCGCATATTAACATTCTGCTTGTAGCCGGGCATGAAACAACAACGACACTGGCCTCGTGGATGTTGTATTTTATTGCCACCCAGCCCGAACAGCGCCGCGCTCTTGAACAAGAACTGGAAAGTTTGGCAATCGATGCCGATACACCAGCCCCAGTTGAGGCATTACGGGCAATGAAGCGCTTGGATGCGTTCCTGCGCGAAGTGGGTCGGCTGTATCCACCGGTGATCAATGTGCCACGTGGTGTGATTTCGGACTATGAATTTGGTGGATACCAGATTCCGGCTGGCACGCCGATGCGGCTTTCGTTGGCGGGTAGCCATCTCCTGCCATCAGTGTTTACGGAGCCACAGAAGTTCGATCCAGAGCGATTCCTGCCGCCGCGTGATGAGGAGCGGCGGACGCCATATGGTCTGGTGACATTTGGTGGTGGGCCACGGATCTGCATCGGAATCAACTTCGCCCAGATTGAGGTCAAAGCCCTGGCAGCGCATGTCCTGCGCCGCTATAATTTGGAGCCTACTGGCCCGTCAGTAGGGCATGGCGGCCATTGGACTGCGATCCTCACAGATGGGGTGAAGTTAATGGTGACGGCGAAGTAGGGGGAACGCCCCTCTCCCCAACCCCACAGGTGGGCGAGGCGCAACGGGTTCGCAATGGAGCAATTCCCCTCTCTCCGGCGTGGGAGAGGGGTAGCGGGAGAGCGGAGGAGCAATGGTTGAGGGACTAAAATTGTCTCATTGGTGTGGATCGCACCGTTCCCACACGGCTGAGCAGCAGCGCACCAAGGCCGGGGCTGGCGATCGCATAGAACAGCAGTAGCGCCGCGCTTGGTGAGAGCATCCCAACCAGTGCAATTGGCAGAATAAGCCCTCCAGCGACAAGGATGGTTGTGCGGGTGAGTGTGATCGTTTTTGGTTCGATGCTCGCCCGTGCTGCCTGAATGAGCGCAGCCAATCCACTGATATATGGCACATTGGCCAGCAACACAATAATGACACTCAATGGCAACCCGATCAGTGTTATAGCGAGCAGTGTTGCAAGTAAGGGCAGCAGTGTCGTCAGTGCGACGCTGGCGAGTAATCCGATGATGCTGGCTCGCACGGGATAATAGGCCAGCATCACTGCGGTGGTCGCAGTGCGATGCGGCCAAACCCCAATCATCAGCAAGCAGAGTATCAACAGCAGCATGCCAAGCGCCAAGCTAAATGGCCAGCCAGCAATTCCTATGGTGCTACTTGGGCCATAGGGAACTGGTGCAAACAGGCCAACCAAGCGGCTGAGGTATTGGCCACCAACCCCACCAATGATTGTGCGTCCGGCGAGTTTTGCACTATCGGCCTGTACTCGGCCACCAAGTGACATCGCATTGCCATCGATCTCGGCACCAGGCGTAAGGATAATATCACCAGTATAGCTGACGACATCACCATGAACGTGCCCACTAACGATAATGCTGCCCGTCCAGGTCGTCACATCACCAAGAACCTCGCCATCAACGCGAACATCGCTGGTAATTGTGGCAATATTGCCATTTACTTTATCCCCCGCTGGTACAGTGCGCGGCAGATCGTTAAGGCTAAACGTAAGCCGCATGATCAGCAGCAGAGCTGTCATAAGATATGCCATACTACCCTCAGATTAGGCGCTTACATGCATGTTTGTGATGGTGCGCGCATGCCGACCCAGCAAAAGCCCACTACCAATCGCTGCCGTCAACCCAATCAGTAACAGCGGAATGCCAATCGCCCCAACTGCACCAAGGAGTGGCTTGAGGATTAACTGGATCGCGAGTGGTGCTGGTGCTTCGATCAACAGCGCCCATACGCCAAATGTCGCAGCAGCAAAGATCAGAACTGCCAGGGTGATCCGCACCAGAATTCGCGTACGTTCCTGGCGCATGAGCGTATGTGGAGTTTCAGTGGGCAGCCGCCGAGTGGTTCGAACGACAAGATCGGAGGGTGGATCAAGAGGTGCTGGTTCATCGAATACCGCCAATCGTTGGCGAAACGCTCTATCATCAGGTTCTTCATCTAGGATGTGGTTGGTTCGGGTTCGCATACTTCTACCCCGTTATGGCTAAGTCGTTTAGCCATCATGTTGCGCGCACGATGCAGACGTGTCTTAATTGTGCTTTCGGTCAGCCCGGTTGTTTGGGCAATCTCCTGGTACGATAGATCGTTCCAGTAGCGTAATACCATCACCAGGCGGTACCCCTCGGGTAGCGATTGAAGTGCCTGGCGCACAGCTTCACGTCGTTCTTGATCGATTGCCCTGCCCTCTGGCCCACGTTGGGTGCTCGGAATCACGAGAGCGACATCATCGAGCGTCAGCCAGCTATAGCGCTGGCGGCGTAACCGATCAACACAATAGTTCGATCCAATCGAAAGCAGCCATGTCGAAAAGCGGCGTGTTCGATCAAATCGAACCAGATGCATATATGCGCGAAGGAAGATCTCCTGGCTCGCATCCTCTGCATCCTGTGGGCTACCTAGCATCCGATAGGCGAGGCCATAAACAGCTCCAGCATAGTTGTGCATCAACTGGCTGAAGGCCGTATGGTTCCCTCCTAAGGCCTGTTCGATCAGGAAGATCTCCTCGGCCTGATGGTCCATGGCTTCTCCCGACGTATGATCATCTACGAAGATGCGCTGCAAAGGTTTCATGCATCACGAAGAGATGTTCGTCTATTCTTGATGCATGTGTGGTTCAGGTCTTGATTCTATCTGCTTGCACAACGAGAACATATCGTATACCATGAACGTTAGCTCGGTGGTTATTCCGTTAGCCACTGTGCTGGCTGTGCGAAATGTGTTTCCGCGATCCCCGAAGCGGGCCTGTGGCCCAGGAGAATGTCGCCGTGGCAGCCAAGCTTGACCGCACACAAATTAAGAGCGCGCTGGCCCTTTCCGATCCGGCGATTAGCTCGTTTCTGGACCTCCAGACTGGTATGGTTGTCGATCTGATCGAGGGTGATACCAGCCCTGCTCAGGTAGAACTCAGCCAACAGGTGATGGATGGATATGGTGATCGCTTCCGCTATATCCCTGGTGGGAACGCGAATGTGGATGCTGCCGCGATTGATTCATGGCTCGAAGCAGAAGGCATCACGCCATAATAGACCGAATCATGGTTCATTTGATAGAAAGCATAGATAGATCGTACGAGCGCGATATATCGCGCCCTGCGGATTTATTTGTCGTTCAATGCGGCAACTCCGGGCAGCACCCGGCCTTCGAGTAGCTCCAGCGACGCCCCGCCGCCAGTGGAGATGTGCTTGACTTTATCGGCCAGGCCCATCTGTTCAACTGCGGCAACCGAATCACCACCACCAATGACGGTCATCCCTGGGCAATCGGCCAGCGCCTGTGCGACTGCGCGTGTTCCGCCGGCAAATGGCTCTAGCTCAAACACACCCATTGGCCCATTCCAGATCACCGTCTGTGCTTCGAGAACGACTTTGGCATAGGCTGCGCGG
>Ga0163154_10007042_pt1 | contig 13554 bp, 8 predicted proteins | sample OliLakLV19MP9P1_FD_148649 | JGI IMG/M metagenome (GOLD analysis project Ga0163154, IMG submission 148649) | Freshwater microbial mat bacterial communities from Lake Vanda, McMurdo Dry Valleys, Antarctica - Oligotrophic Lake LV.19.MP9.P1 | ecosystem: Environmental > Aquatic > Freshwater > Lake >... | reverse complement strand
GATCAACAGCGGTGGGATGGGGTCCGGCTTGGGCGCCAGATAAGCGTTGTCGATGCGGTAATGTTGGCCCGCATAGCTGGCTGGGGTGTCTTGCCACAGCGCCTGGATCAGTTGGACCGTTTCCTCCAGTTGGGCAATGCGCACCGCCGGCTTGGGATATTCGTAATTGTAAGCCGCATATTCTTCGTCCATCCAACCTGCACCCAGGCCAAAGATAAAGCGGCCGCCTGTGAGCCACTGCAAATTGGCGACCATTTTGGCCAGCATGCCTGGCGTACGGTAAGACTGACAGGCGACACAACTGGCGAAATTCAGCGTGGGATAGCGCGCGGCAAACCAGGTAATCGTCGTAAAACATTCAACGTACGGGGTATCCTTGGCCTGCCATTTAGCCCACGGCCAAAAGTGATCATCTACCCACACCGAGTCGAAATATGGCTGCGTTTGATCGAGCGTGTGGCTGATCTGCGTGTAGAAGGCCTGGCTGTTGCTCCCATCCACGGGGAAGGAAGGCATATGCCAGCCGAATTTTACCTTTGTCATGCGGTTTCTCCCTTGTATGATTTACTTGATAGTAAAATTTGTATATACTGCCAAAGCTCATAAATGATAATGGTCACCAGAGAGAACTATCTCGAAAATTATTATCATTTATCGCCTTGCTCAGTATAGTACCATATTTTTGCGCAAATAGAAGGCATTTCTAACCACTGAAAGTCGAGGTTACAGCAGAATTTCTGGCATGATTTAAAAATTTCATTAGACTTGCAGAGTGCAACTCAGCTACTGGATATTGATAGTTTTAGATTATTTACTACTACATGCTCACGGTTCGTGCATATTTGTAGGGGTTAACGAAATTCGGTCGAATTTTCTCCCACTGGCAGCTTCAGAACAGGTTCAAAAATGTTCTGCTCGTCCCACTTGGACTCAAGTCGTTCAACGACGGGTTTCGCAGCAGGATAGTTTCCCTAAAATAGCCTGTTTTTGCTGTCCAAGTGGGGCGAATATTTCAAAAACCACCAAAAAATTTACACGAACCGTGAGTACATGTTGTATTAATCTAGAAACGACTTAACTGTTTGCCGTCGTTCAGGCGACTTGTTTGAATAACTCTATATTACAGCGCAATGTTCCCTATATTTGGGGAGGCAAGGACGAGTAAACCACTGCTGTAATCAACACCAACCTTGCGCTGTAATACTAATGAACTTGTATAAAGTGATCAGCATTATCGTGGCAAGCGCCCTAGGTTGGCGCATAAATCACATGAAAATTGTGTGTTTCGTAGAAATCCGCCCTGTTACATCGGCTCGCTATGCATAGAAATTGCCGCTTTATGCGTGAATGCCTAGAAATCCCTAGCCATTTTGTACGACTAACGCTTGAGGTTCATTAGAGTTGCAAGAACGCTGTCTCAGAAGGTTGCTTGAGTGGAATCGACGCTCAATTTCCGGCTCAGTATAACACAAGATATAGGCACAAACGAACATGGGCTACTATATATAGGGATAATACGCTAATCCATAACTCTAATGAAGTTTTTGTCAATGGCTCGTTTTTTGTCAGAATTCATCGGTTATGTCAACACTGGCGTGATAGAAATGCCTTCTGTTTGCGTTAAAAAATAGAATCGGCTTCTATTTGCGCAAAATTAAGGTAATAAAGTTGTTTCCTAATAATTTTTCGCCAGTGTGAGCAAAACGTTCCGTCCTCTGGACAAATCTTAATAAGGAACAACTCTAATAGATCTGCGGGTGTAGTTCGGATTTGAAATATTTGCTCACAACTATTGTATGAAAATTTTGCTTAGCAAACTGTACTTAAGAAATTTTAAAGGATTTGCCTTTATATAATAAAAATTGTATAATATATTCTGAACAAAAATTTCAGATAATTGGTATCCTTAGCATAAAAGTATTGAGTTCAGGTAACTACCACTTAATCTCCATATCATTAAAATCAATCAAATCCCCTATGAGTCATTGTCGCCACTTGATCTGGATCACATATTCACCAATCTTAATGTTAATTATACTCTCGGCTTGCCAATTCCCATTTCAATTGTGGGGCCGTGGATCCAAAATCCACCACCGACATTTACACCTATTGTGACACCTATGCTGATCGGCACACCGCCTGCTGCTAGTGCCCCTGAACCAATTTGGGCAACGTACGTTACTGCAGATATTCCTGAAATTATTATTGTAAGTTCAACGCAACACAAAAAACAAATAGCAGCATTTCTTCAATCGAACAAGATAGTGCCATTGGACTCTCTTACTGAAACCATAAACTTTCTGAATGTAACCAATCCTGGCCTGTCTGACCCTGTGAAAGCTGGCTCAGTGATCGCAATTCGCGCTACAAATCTTCAGCCAGTGCGCGATTTTTCGAACAACACAAATTCAATGCTGGTTATTATGAAAGCTGAAGTATTGTTGCTGAGGTTATTCGGAAATTTAATGTAACGCAAGAGTATTTAATCTCAGCAAATCCAGTACTGAATAAACTCGTAAAGAATCAGCTTCAAATTACAAATATAACACCAAGCTTTTTAGCCCAAAATTCGAATCTAGTTGAACAGGTTGTCATTCCTGCCTATACAATTTTAATCATTCCCGGTCAAACCACTGAGGAAACTCCCGCTAACAGTGAGCTTAGCGATCACGCCGTGCTGACATCTACCTCAGATATTGCTACCAGCATACGCTCAGTTGTACGAATTCATGGTACAAAATGCGATATGGTTGGAAACTGTAGTGAAAGCTCTGGTAGCGGCGTTATTGTGAATAAGAGCGGTATTATCCTGACCGCCCAGCATGTAGTCGTTGTTCCTTCTGTTGTTGTTCCTTCTAAGGAAGAATATTTGAATTCTTTTGAAATTGAGATGCTTGGGGATCTGAATGCCGCTCCGCAAGCGCATTATCAGGCAAGGCTCCTTGCAGATATTATCATTGATGAAAACGGTAAGCCGAATCGAGACATAGCATTCCTGCAAATTATCACCGATACAACGACTAGTACTCACGTTACTTCCCAGCAGTTAGAGAATTTAGTTGTTTTACCTGTCAATACATCTAGTTTGAAAAGCAGCGATCAATCCTTATTGTTGATAGGTTATCCAAAAGATCAGGCTATTTATTGCCAATGGCACGCGATCAGAAAAATTGAAAAAGATGAGATTCAACTTCAATCGTCCAATTTAGATAAAACATGCCTCTATTCTGTAACAGATCATTCTAGAATGTTAGGAAATGACATGTATGGTGCTAGTGGTGGGCCGGCATTGCAGGAACAGGAGGGACGTTTGGCCGTTGTAGGGATAATTAAAGGACCGGGCATAATTGTGGATAGTGGTGTTGTCACAAGTAGCATACGCGTGCAAAGTCTTAGCAGTTTAACCCAGATTCGTTGGCTGCCGCAAGCTGGATTGGGAAATACGAGAACCAGTCCAATATGGGCCGAAAACGGGAAGATCGAGAAAATTATCGACCCAAACAATGGTAAACCTCTTCTTAGAATTACGTTGGATTTGTATGCCATCAATTTTGTTGATCAGAAACTACAATTGCTTACTTATGCTTTTGACCAGGTAGGGGTACCGATTACGGGTACAGCACCTTTACCCCTTACACCCCTTAAGAAACAACTGGTTTTATATCATAATAACAATGATATGAATGCCAAGCAATTTGTTGACAAGTTGCAAATAATAGAAACTTTTCCATTCACTGTCGTTAACAACTTGGGAATTTCTCCAGACCAGATCAAATTCAGATTGTTAGTATGGGATACACAGAAAGAAGCTCTGCTTTGGGAAGGTGAACGGTGGTATTCGATTGAGGAACCAATCATTATTATTCCGACACCGACGTTTACACCTTCTCCGACCCTTGTTCCACCTCCTACGATCAAAGATGAACTTGTATTGGCGCCTATTGCAACAGATACACCCACGCCGACACATACTCCTATGCCTCTTCCAACCCTCACCGGGCGCATTGCGTATCCTGTCCAAAAATCCGGCCATATCGATATTCATGTATATTGTATCGAGCAAGGTGAAGAGTGTCGGGTGTTAGACCATATGAGCCAGCCAGACTTTGATGGCGGTGGGTATTTGCTTGTCAATGGCAATGGCAATGGCTGGGATGCGATCGTCCGCATGAACCCCCATTATGAAAATTGGAATCCAGCGAGTCTACATCCTGAAGATTTGCATCCACGTTGGTCGCCTGGGGGTGATCGGCTGATCTTTGATTCGCGGTTTGAAGGACCAGACCATCAAGATTACATTTATGAGCAAGAGAACCCTAACCGAAAGCCTAATGAAGATCCGTTCGCTCTCCAATATAATGAAGGTAAGTTGCCGGGAAATCATCCGGTTTATTTACCTGGCTATGACATCGCCTATCAAGGCTGTGATAATTGGAACGCTGGTAGCCTTTGCGGAATTTATGTAACGAGAGATAGAAATCCAATTGAACAAAAGCCAATCCGCCGCACAGACAGTACCAATGACCTGCCAACCGATAATTTAGCTGGTCAAGTTTTATTCATGTCTAACCGCGCTGGCAATTGGGAAGTCTATACAGTTGGCGCTCCCTTTGACATCCGTAATATAACAAATTCGCCTGATACATGCGATGGGTTGGCGACAGCTTCACCAGATGGCAACTATATTGCTTTTTTAAGCCAGCGTGATGGCATCTGGTCAATTTATGTAGTCCGGTCCGATGGCACCGATCTGCACAAACTCTATGATATTGGCGACATTGGGTTTGGCTGCGGAGATAGTATCTGGCGTGAGGAGTATATGAGTTGGGGAGTTGGCGCAAATTGAAGGAAGTTATGTCGATGGAGTGTATGCAATTATACTGCACACCGGCACAATTTGTAATTTTGTCCGGTGTAAAGATTCACAAATTGTGAGGGAGAGAGTATAATAGATATTGTCGGGAATAACTAATACGACAACGTTAAATTAGCCACCAGTGGTAGCGAGCTTGTTTTAGGCCATTTTTTGCCAAAATTTGAACGGCAAAATGGGCACTAACGCAATAGAATCGTTTCTCTCAAAAATCAGATGTAAATCGCAGGTTCGTCATTCCGTAGTTTCAGCACAAGCGATTTGGCACATTCTAATTTAACGTTGTCGTACTAATATTACAGCGCAATGTCGACAACAGGCGGGCAGGATCAGGCAAATCAACCGCCTAATAATGCCTTAAAAGCGTCTGGCGCTGCCGATTTACGTTTAGAACTGTCCAATTCTAGCTATTTTTCGGACCCAAAGCACCCGCTCACGAACAATTGGGCGCGACATTGCGCTGTAATACTAATACAGAAAACAAATTAAAGTCATACATATAGCCTCCAGTGGCACTCTGGTCATTTGTATGACTTTAAAGTGATTTGTCTATTAGTTTGAACTAAACTTACCGCATTATCAGATATGAGCATCGATATTACGGGCAAGATATATTTATTAGAAAATCTATCCTTTGCAGACGCTGCAAGGGTTGAGCTGTGAACTGAGTTAAGGTAAGTGAATGAGTAGGTTTACTATGCATTCAATATACCGAATTTCCTCCTCCCGTTCTCGACAACTGCTCCTTGTTTCTGTATTGACAGTTTCTCTGTGCATCGCCCCGCATACGCTCAATGCGCAATATGCACAGCTGATCGTCTTTTTGCCACTAGTTGTTAATGGCTTTCCAGTTACAGCCAGCTCAGCAAATTGGCAACTCAATACGCAAGAGCAGCAGATAGAAACTCTTTTTCGCAATGACTCCGAACAACACCGTCAAAACCCCACCCGCAATGATATCTTAGCCCAAGTAGCCAGGGCGCGCGCACAAGATATGGCGCAACGCAATTATTTCAGTCATACCAATCCAGATGGTCACCAACCTAATTTTATGGTAGAGGAGGCAGGTTATTCGCTACCCGACTGTTATCCCGACAACTCAAATAATATTGAATCAATTGGGTTAAATTATACGGCTGCCGTCGATAGCTGGCAGGCATGGAAGGATTCACCCGCCCATCGCGTCCATGTGTTAGGCGAAGATCCATTTTATGCCGACCAAACTGATTATGGCATTGGTTATGCAGAAAATGCTACAAGTAAATATTGGGTGTTAATTACCGCCCGTCATTAGTTAGACATTTCATCAGGATTTTGAATTTCTCATCAATGGCAATAGCAGTGAAGAAGCGCTCGATACAGAAGAAGAACGCCAAAGCGTATAAATTATCTCGCTACTTGTGGATACCATATTATGAATAATCGCACCGTTTTTGCTGACCTACGCGATATTCTCGCTGCTTTATATACCACTCAAGACGATGCTCGCCGTGTAACTAAGGACGCTGGTCTCAATGAATTACACATTGCCTTTTCTGCCAAACCTATCAACAACTGGGATGCCATTCTTGGCGAGGCTGAAAAAACGAGTCAGGTTGACGCCTTAATTCGCGTTGTTTGCAAAGAATATTCGTCTAATCAAGACTTGATAAGCGCTGTAAATGCGTATTACTCTAATCAAGCAAAAGGATGTCAGCAACTTACATCGACACCACAATCAGGATCTCCAGAGCCAATCCATCAGATAGAGCCAGAATTGCAAGATCAAGAAAAAGATAGTGAACCTAAAACAAATATTCCACCTTATCTTCAAGCAGAAGAGAATACTAGACGTGAATTGGAAGTGCTACCCCAGTTTGCCACCAATGATGAAGTCGTTAACTCCAAGGAAAAAGAAAAAATAGATTCACACCAGAAATCAGTACATCAGTATAACCTATTTTGGGTATTTTTGATGGCAGCAGCAGTGCTGATGATCATATGGTTAATAGGCGGAACTATTGCATACTGGAGCGCTACTCAATTCAAATCTTACAGCGAAGCGCTTTGGTGGGCGAGCATGGTGATTTTAGATCCTGGCAACGCAAACAGCTGTCAGGGTTTTATGTCGTGTACAGTAGGGTTATCACTTGCGTTTGTTGGGTTAATTATGTATGGTGGTATTATCGTCAGTATCATCGTTGCCATATTGAATAGCTACTTTGAGAATTTGGCGGAGAAAGCTCAAAATACAGTTTATTCAATTGGTAACTCAATCAGGACAAAAGCCTTATCGCTCTACAATAGGCGCCATCAAGTTATCGAACTTTGGAAAAAATGCAGAGATCTGCTATCTTATCCTCAAATAGTTGTCCCAAGCCTAATTGCTATAATCGTCATAATCATAGTATTAGGCCTGGGAAAATTATTCAACCCGCCTCGGCCCATTGTTCCACCTCCTACTATCAGCTCTGAACCTCCATTGACGCCACTTAACTCTGATTGCGACCCACAAAAACCTTGTATTCGTATTTTAATTGCTTCGCTCAATACCCCAAAGTTTCCAGATGCATCTAAAGTCTTTAATGTGATTCAACGCAAAATTAATGATGTCAAGGCAAAATTAGATGAACAGGATAGCGTTACTCCTCAGTACATTACAGTAAAGTGGGTGGAGGGGAAATCTATCACTGAAATGGTTCAAGCTACGCGACTTGTTCATGATGAAAAAGCGACTTTATTAATTTGGGGAAATATTCCAGAATTTCCTACTAGATCTCAAATGGAAGTCAATTTTACATTAAACGATGGACTTGACATCGGAGGGTCAACGAATGTGCGTCCATTTCGTGTACATCCGTTGGATTTTGAAACTTTTGCTCTACCCATCGAACTGACAAAGTTTGGTGATATCGTCAGTAAGACAAATCATATTGACATTATAGCGCTGACGGCTATCGGTTTAGCTAACTATACACAGGGAAGGGAAGAAAGAGTCGTTATAGATTTAGTCAATGCCTTACATTGTCTTGGTGAAACAATTGAAATAAGCTTGCAAATATACATCGTGCCCTCTGTATGTAATTCATCTGACACAGACAATTTACCAGCCCAGATGGCATTAAACTTGCTTCCCCAACTCCATTACTATATCGGCAAAGCGCTAGTTTTACAAGGCAGTTATAAACTTGGCATTGATTACCTGGAACAGGCGCGTAAATTCTTTCCAACCGATCCAGCTATTTTGGCGAGTCTAGGACAGGCATATTTGGGATGGACGGGCGGAGTGATAACCCCTGATGCTTTTGAAGCATTCAGGCAAGCGATTATCTCCGCGAAAAATTCAGTAGGCAATGGAAATAGTACAACACATCTCAAAGCACTCATCGATTTAGGCCTGATCTGGATCATATTAGGAGATTATCCAAAAGCACAAGAATATCTTGAGCAAGCCCATCGATTTCTGAAAATCAATAACGCGCAAAGCGCTATGTTGGTAGAAGTATCCTTTCTGTTGGCAGATACCCAACAAAAAAATAATGAATGGGAGAATGCAAAAGCGACTCTCGAACAGGCTCAACAATCAATGGCGGAATCCCACTGGCTTCTACTTGCCCAGGCCCAATTGTACCAGGATGGAGACCCTGACCAATCGCAAAAATTGCTGGAACAAGCTGAAACAGTAGCGCCCCATGTTGCCTATATTGATATTATTAAAGCTGAGCTTTATTTGCATTGGCAGAAATATGACGAAGTACCCACTGTGTATGATAGTGCCCTAAGGAAACGACCACAATCTGGCTGGCTGATCACTAAAATTGGTAATTTTTATGCTTTTCAGCAAAAATGGGAAAAAGCAAAAGAACAATATAAAGAGGCTCAATATCTAAGCCGTAACGATCCCTATGCCTATGAGCGGTTATCCTATTCCCTACTCCAACTTGAACAATTTAAAGCAGCTATTCTATCTTACAATCAAGCGATCAAGCTCGCCTATCCGCAATACATACCGGCACAATTCTATTGCAATAAAGAGCTAGCAGAACAGAAGGCTGGATTCGTGACTGAAGCAAAAGAAAGTAAAAAACAATGTGAAAAATGGAAGAATAACAACACTGCTGCCCAAGAAAATGCTAAAAAGTTACGCAGTCAGCTAGATGAACTGTATAATTAAACTATTGAAGTCGTAACGACTTAAGCAATCACATAGAGACGCGGATGCCGTTTACGCAGCAAGCTTGGTCCAAGCTGCAATCTCCGCGCTACCGGAATCCGTGTAACGCTGCGTCTTTCCTTGAACTCGATCACGTTCAAACCGCCCGACACGACTGCCGGATAATCAGCTGGGTGGGCAACAAGATTTCTTGATGCGGCAGCGCGGCTGGATCCGCAATGCGCTGGAGGAGGACCTCGGTGGCGCGCCGGCCCATTTCGTAGGCAGGTTGAGCCACGACAGTTAGAAATGGCTCGACTACCAGCGCTGCCGGTAGATCATCAAAGCCGACGACACAGATATCTTCGGGCACACGCACGCCCAATTCGCGCAAGGCCTTCAATGCTCCAATCGCAATGAAGTTATTGGCCGCAAAGAGCGCCGTCGGCCTGGTCGTTTGTGCAATCGCTTGTTGTGCCATGGCATAACCGCTCTCAACAGTAAACTCACCCTCCAAAACTGTCAACGTCTCTTCGGACAAAGCGATCGCCGCGAACGCTTGCCGGCAACCGGCGACGCGTTCGTGTGCGGTGGAAACATCGGCTGGCCCGGATAACATGGTAATACGGCGATGACCTTGCTCGAGCAGATGCTTCACTAGATCATAAGCGCCCTGGGTCGAAGAGCAGCGCACAATGTCCACGTTGGCGCCGGGCACGCGTCGATCCATAACCACAACCTGAACGCCCTGTTTCTGGATCATTTTTACAGGCTCGGGTGTGCTGCGCGCCGGCACCAACAGGATACCATCGACACGCTTGCGCAGGAGAACGGATAGATATTCAGCTTGTTTGGCTTCATTTTCATCCGTGTTGCACAAAAAAACGGTAAAGCCTTCGCGGCTGGCCGCATCTTCGACACCGCGCGCCACGGTCGTCCAAAAGGGATTGGTGACATCCGACAAGACGAGCGCTAACGTTTGCGTACGATTGGAACGCAAACTGCGCGCCAATTGGTTGGGAACGTAATGCAACTCATTGGCTGCATTTTGGACTCGATCTTTAATTTCCTGGCTAAAATAGCCGGAATTATTGAGCACACGCGACACGGTGATCGGTGCGACACCGGCCCGTTTAGCAACTTCACGAATCGTAGCCATAGGTTAAAATCCTAAATTACACGAGATAAGGTGTGGTAAGCGTACCATAAAAGCGACTTGACAAACAAATATAGTGGCGTTAGCATTTGCAGGTTCATCAAATTAACTTCTTGACCTAAACCAGCGCGTCATCTGTCCAAGTCCTTTTTGACTGCGGAAGCTGGCAGCACAGATAGGACAACCACCATGAAACAAGCAGCCGTAGTCGCGGAACGCCGGGCCGAGGTCATCGAGGTGCCCGATCCACATGCCAAAGACGATTGGGTTGTGGTTAAAGTGCAGACCGCGCCGATGTGTACGGAGTATAAGGCGTTTCTCAATGGGGCCCGCAATGAGTATTTGGGCCACGAAGCCGCCGGTGAAGTTGTCGAAGTGGCACAACCAGGGCGCGTCAAGGTGGGTGACCGCGTGGTGGTGATGCCGCAGAACGCATGTGGCCAGTGCGCGCTCTGTCTCGCCGGTGAATATATTCACTGCCAGAACAGTTATGATTTTGCCGCCGTGCATGGTTCACGCGCCGGCAGCGCCACCATGGCTCAATATCTGCTCAAGCCCGACTGGCTGCTGGTGCCCGTGCCGGAGGGCGTTTCGATTGACCACGCCTCACTAGCCTGTTGCGGGCTAGGCCCCACCTTCGGCGCCATGCAACGCACTAGGATTACCGCCCACGACACCGTACTGATCACCGGGTTGGGACCCGTCGGTTTGGGCGGTGTGATTAACGGCGTTTACCGCGGCGCACGCGTGATCGCGGTGGATAATAACAAATGGCGAGCGCAGTACGCCCTCTCATTGGGTGCAACTGCCGTTGTCGATCCCACAGAGAGCAGCGCACTGCAACAAATTCTTGATCTCACTGATGGCCGCGGGGTTGACCACGCGATTGATTGCGCTGGTGTGGTGGCGGCGCACCGACTCTGTATCGACGCTACTCGGCGCAAAGGTACGGTCAGCTTTGTGGGCGAATCTAGCGCCGACACACCGCTGCGTATCAGCCCCGACATGATTCGCAAGGGGTTGCACCTGATCGGCTCCTGGCATTACAATATGAAGGACACGCCGCGCATGATGCAGATGATCACCCAACTGGGTCCCAAACTCGACCAGCTGGTTAGCCATCGCTTCCCCCTGTCCCAACTACAACAAGCATGGGAGACCCAGGTCGGCGGTGAATGTGCGAAGGTATTGTTAAAGCCCTGGGGTTGATGCCAGACGCGTAAATTCTCCTGGGAGCGCCGCCATCCCTGGCGGCTGCCGCCAGGGATGGCGGCGCTCCCAGGAGAATTGCATAAGTCCTGTTAAATTTAAAACTGGAGATTCATAATCAATATGGCATTACAAACAGAGTTGGCAAGCTGGTTGGAGCAGGCCCGCGTCAAACAACGTAACGGCGGCATTGTGGAGAACGATCTGGACGCCCTTGCCGTGATTGTCCACGCGTCGGCCCAAACTGTGCGCCAACGTTTGCTCTATCTACACGCCGCGACGCCGAGCATTCGTTCCAAGGTGATTGGTATGGCCCTGCACGAGCCTGTGCCGGGCTCGATTACCGATATTACCAGCGTACCGGCCGATTGGCCTTTTGATACGGTACACGACGCGATCCTCGCCGGCTGGCAGGTGGTCCACTTTCCCCAACAACGGGCATTTTTTGATGACCGTGAAATCGACATTTTAGGCTACGAATTTATCTTACAGAAACTGGAGACCTACGATGCAGAAAACGTTCGATAAGCCAGCCGTACCCACCGAATATCTGCTGAGTGATGAGCAGGTGGTCTCGTTTATCATCCACGGTTATCATTTAATAGAAACCGATCTACCCGCGGCCTTTCACGCGTCCGTTTGTGATGACATCGCGCAGTTGGACAGCAACCCTGGTGACGGCATTCTTGATCGGGTGCCGAAACTTTATCAGGTGTACGATGATCCCAAGGTGCGCGGTGTGTTGACAAGTTTGCTGGGCGCTGATTACGCCATGAACAGCCATCGCCATTGCCACATCAGCCCGCCTGGTTTCAAAAGCCAGGCCTGGCATCAGGATGGTATCAATCAACGCCATCACCAGATTCGCACCGTGCTGGCGATGTATTATCCGCAAGATGTGCCCGTCGAAATGGGGCCCACCGTAATCATGCCCGGCACTCACTTTCGCAACGCCCCTACGGATTGCATGGCTGCCTATGGTATGCTGCGCGAACAAGTGCTGCTCACGGTTAAGGCTGGCACGGTGGCGATTGTGCATTACGACATCTGGCACGCCGGCACGGCCAACCGCACGGATAAATCGCGCTATATGCTCAAATTCCTCTTCTCGCGCGGCAGCGAGATAGCCTCGCCCAGTTGGAATCACGATCCAGCCGCAGCTGCCCAGCAAATGTCACGTTTCACCTTTGAAAAAGCCTGCACCTGCTCGCAATCCGACCATTACAAAGAGCGGGCGCTGCGCCAGGAAATGTGGAACCATTTGATCGGCGCACCCAGCACGAATTGATCGACAGGACGGAGACTGCGTATGCTAACAATTCGGGAATTTACGCCGCCAGATGCCGCCGCCGTCTCCGCCCTCATTCGCTATACCATGCAGGTGTCGAACAGCGGTGACTATCCGCTGGCGCGGCTTCAGCCGCTGATCGACTATTTCTCACCGGCCAAGGTGTTGCAACTGAGCGAGGAACGCCACTGTCTGGTTGCTGAAGTCACCGATGCACAGATCGGAACACCAACCATCGTTGGCACCATTGCCATTGAAGACGCCGAGTTGTGTACCTTCTTTGTCCATCCTGACTATCAAAAAATGGGCATCGGCACGCAATTACTCCAGGCGATTGAGCACGTGGCCATCGCCAACAGCATCCATACTCTGCACATGGATGCCAGCCTGACGGGTGAACCTTTCTACCGTAAAATGGGCTACCAGCGCACCGGCTTGGAGAAAGAAGGCAGCGCCGGCACGCAGATCGGCATGGAGAAGGTAATTTTGTACGCGGATTTGCGCGGATAAACGCGGATTAAAAGCATAAAAATCCGCGTTTATCCGCGCAAATCCGCGTACCAATCCTAACCTACTCGTCCACGTTTTCGACGGTAAACGGCAAGCCGCCTGGCCAGACATCCTGCGGTTCGTAGCCGATGATGCGGCGGGCCGGTTCCAATGCTAGCCGTTCCACCTGTTTGGGCTTGCTAGTGGCAAAGAGGATCACCGACTCGCCACGTGCCGGGTTGGGCGACTCGACACAGCGTTCATGGAAGCGGTTCGAATCATCGTGGCTCAAGAAGACATCCGGCCCGATCTTGCTTTCCCGCAACCGGTTTGCTTCATCGGGGTTGCGCGGCAACCAGCCAATGCGCACATTGATCACGGAAATGTTGTGGACACGGGCATACATA
>Ga0163154_10007038_pt1 | contig 13557 bp, 11 predicted proteins | sample OliLakLV19MP9P1_FD_148649 | JGI IMG/M metagenome (GOLD analysis project Ga0163154, IMG submission 148649) | Freshwater microbial mat bacterial communities from Lake Vanda, McMurdo Dry Valleys, Antarctica - Oligotrophic Lake LV.19.MP9.P1 | ecosystem: Environmental > Aquatic > Freshwater > Lake >... | reverse complement strand
GTTCTCCGGGTTCTGGTCCAAGGACGAAATTCTGGCCGCGACATTTGCGTTTGACCGAACCCTTTTTGTCCTAGCCGTCGTCGTGAGTTTGCTCACCGCCTTTTATATGACCCGACTTGTGATGCTTGTTTTTTTCAATCCCTCACGCGCTGCCGATGGTTTTCATGCTCACGAATCTCCAAGACTCATGACCATGCCCCTTATTGTACTCGCGATCTTCAGCATCGGGTTTGGGTTTATTGGAACACCTTGGTGGAACGGATTCGGGAAGTTTTTGGCCGGACACCATGGGGCAGAAGCGGAGCATCACGTTAATTATTTCGTTATGGTGTTAAGTTCACTCATCGCCCTTTCAGGAATTGGTGCGGGATACCTCGTCTACCGAGGCCGTGGTCTGACCGATCCCCTCGAGACTCGGCTTGGAGTGGTTTACCGGCTCCTCGCTCAGAGACTGTACATTGACGAAATGTATGACGCCGTCATCGGAGGAGGATTGCGAATGATATCGAAATTATTAAACGCGATCGAGTTGGCGTTTGAACTTGTATTAAGGCTTTTGAGCGCCGTCGTTACCGGGCTCGCATGGATATTGGAGAAAGCCGGTGATCGTTACCTCGTCGACGGGTCATTTGACCGGATGTGCGACGGATTAAGAATAACAGGGAAACGCTTTTTGTCAGTTCAACGGGGTCAAATCACTGAAACCATTGGGTACGGAACGCTCGGAGTGGTTTTTGGATGTCTCATTGTGTGGAGCCTTTTGAAATGAGTATATTTACCGACCACGCCCTGACTTGGTTAACATTCATTCCTTTATTAGGCGTGCTCATTAACTGCGTCGTCACGAGTTCATTTACCGTCCGAGTGATTACGCTAGTGACCACGCTCGTTGTGATGGTGTACGGACTCGTACTGTGCGTCCTCTTTGCGGGAAACAAAGCCGCCACCTTGGCGTATGTGGAGCATTATCCATGGATATCCCTCGTAAACGCAAATTACTTCGTGGGGTTGGATGGGATCAATGCAATCCCCGTGGTGCTGACATTGCTTCTCATGCCCGTCGTTGTCTTAGCAGCATGGCGCAACCCGCGCGCCGGCCGATTATTTTTCTCGCTGTTACTCATTGAACAGACCGCTTTGCTTGGGGTGTTTACCGCGCTCAACTTTTATCATTGGTTTGTATTTTATGAACTGACACTCGTACCGGTGTATTTTCTCATCAAATATTACGGCGGCACTCACCGAAGCGATGCCGCGTTTAAGTTCTTTTTATATACCCTCGCGGGGAGTGTTTTGCTTTTCGTGTGTTATCAGTTGCTCCATTATTATACCGGCACACTTGATTTCGTGACCCTTGGCGGGCACGGCATTATGGACACCATAGAAGGGCCATTACCCGGACAAGACTTTGAAAGAATGGTGCCCTCCGCCCTCGCAATCTTTTTATTCTGGGGAATATTCATAGGCCTTGCCGTTAAAGTGCCTTTGTATCCGTTGCACTCATGGTTGCCTGACGCTTACACACAAGCACCACCAGAGGTTGTGATGCTGATGACCGGGGTGATGTCGAAGATAGGGATATACGCCTTGGTGCGTTTGCTCCTACCCCTCTTCCCTGAGTTGAACGCCCAATTCGCGCCACTTGTCGCATGGCTCGCAGCCTTATCGATCATCGTGAGCATACTCGTAGCCCTGCAAAAAAAAGAAATCAGAGAAGTGTTTGCGTACTCATCCATGAACCACGTCGGATTTTGTGTATTGGCCTTTGCGTGTGTCATGGGCGGGGCAGCTGTATCATCGTCTGACAAAGCTTTCGCCCTCAGCGGATTATTCCTGCAAGTGTTCTCGCACGGCATAACGGCTGCGTGCCTGTTTTATTTTGCCGGGTTACTTGAAGAACGCGGAAACACCGTGCTCATCTCCGGGTTTGGCGGACTGCGGAACGTGGCCCCCGTGATGACCGGACTTTTTGGAGTCGCGCTCTTTGCGTCGATTGGATTGCCCGGACTTAGCGGGTTTGTCAGCGAGTTCCTCATCATTCGCGGAACGCTCCCCTCGTACCCATGGCAGACAGCCGTCTCGTGCGCGGGGTTAATCGTGACAGCGCTTGTTTTCTTAAAGTTAATGGAACGCATTTTCTTTGGCCCAGTCACACCTCAGTCAGAAACTATTCACGATCTAACTCCCATGGAGAAAGTGACCCTCATACCCCTCATCTTCTTGATGTTTGCCATAGGACTTTTTCCCCAACCCCTCGTTTACCTTGCGCAGGGTGCCATCCAACTTATTGAGGGAGGCGTAGGACAATAACATGCTCGCTCAATCAACCATTTACCTCTCGTTTATCGCAGCCCTTTTGTTGATGACCCTGTTCAGGTGTCGATCGGGCCAATGCGCGCGGGTGTTTGCCCTTGTGATTTCCCTGGTGCTTTTTGGATTGTCAGTGTGGACATTCTGTCATCACCAATCTGCCGCGCCAGGGTACCAAATTGAAACGAATCTCGAATGGATCCCCTCAGCGGGCATTCGATACATTGCCGGTGCGGACGGTGTGGGAATAGTCCTCATTCTCCTCACAGGAATTGTTGCCGTGGCAGGCGTGCTTTTTTCCTGGCATATTGAAGAACGCGCCGCTGAGTTTTTTGCCTTTTACTTCTTGCTGCTCGGCGGGGTGTACGGAGTGTTTCTGTCGGTTGACCTCTTTATGCTTTTTGTGTTTTACGAAATTGCCATCGTGCCGAAGTATTTCCTTATCGCGCGATGGGGATCCACAAACCGCGAATACGCCGCTATGAAATTGGCCCTTTATTCATTTGGTGGGAGCGCCCTTGTATTGTTAGGCATGATTGCTCTGTACGCGGAACTCGCGCGGAGCGGAGTCCCAACATTTGATTTACGGACCCTGGCTGAAATCGGGCCGAACCTCCCTTTGCAATTTCAGTTCTGGTGTTTCCCGTTGTTGTTTACCGGGTTCGCCATCCTTGCCGGCATGGTCCCGTTCCATACTTGGGCACCCGCTGGACATGTCGCTGCACCGACCGCTGGTTCTATGTTGCTCGCAGGAGTGGTGATGAAACTCGGCGCTTACGGCTGTTTAAAAGGGGCGCTCATGATCATGCCCGGAGCATTATCTATCCCGCTTGTCATTCCCTACATAGGTTTGGAAATTCCGCGGTTTTGGTTCTGGATGTTCTCAGCGCTCGCAGCCACGAATATACTTTATGGCGCTATGGCCGCACTTGTTCAAAAGGATTTTAAATATGTCATCGGGTATTCGAGCATTAGTCACATGGGATTTGTCCTCATAGGGTTAATGACACTCAACACCATTGGAGTGACAGGCGCCGTGGTGCAGATGTTTTCCCATGGGGTCGTCGCATCCCTTATGTTTGCCATCGTAGGAGGCATGATTTATCAACGCACACACACGCGTGACATATCTAAGCTCGGAGCATTTCGGCTGCGCATCAACCACCCCGGAATTGCCATCATGTTTTTTATAGGAACATTTGCCGCCGCCGGGTTGCCTGGGTTCAGTGGGTTTGTGGCGGAGTTTTTGGTCGTTCGAGGAACCGCCGAAGCATTCACATGGATGTTAATACCCGTGGGTCTTGGGATCATTGTGACCTTTGCTTATACCCTGAAATTTATACATCTGGTTTTTTGGGGACCACACGATGCGACCGTCAAAGCGCCACTCCTGCCCAAACTGAAGGTGAACGAAATATGCGGAGGCGTGTTTTTGATTGTGATCCTGATTCTCTTTGGGTTGGTGCCAAGACTGTTGACCGACGTGATAGAGAAAGACGTAACCCCCGCCGTTAAAGTCATGAGCACCCACGTTGGAGGACCCCGATGAAAGCGGAACAACTCGTCTCGGCACTTTTGCCCGAAATCTGGCTTCTCGTCTCGGCGCTCATCACATTACTCGTCGGAGTGTGGTGTGAAACAAAATATGCGCGCGTCAATCAGATCTGCCATTGGATGAGCGTGGTGGGATTGCTCATTTGCGGACTTTTAGTTTTGACCCAATGGAACCTTCCCATGACCACGGACAAACACCAGATGCTCATCTCTGGCGGGTTATCAGTGTTCGCTCGATTGGTGATCGTTGTGCTCGCGCTCGTGTGTTTACTCCTGGTTCGACCCGATGCCGAACGCAAGTTGCCGATAGAATTTTATTTCCTCTTTTCCACCGCCACCTTGGGAATGATCTTAATGGCATCCACCTCAAACCTACTGATGGCCTTTGTGGCGTTGGAATTAAGCAGTTTAAGTTTGTATGTGCTGACCGCGCTGGAGCACGACCGGAAATCAGCCGAAGGGTCATTCAAGTACTTCATACTCGGCGCAGTGGCCTCGGCCTTCATGCTCTTTGGGATGAGTTACATCTACGGAGTGAGCGGATCACTCAGTTTTCATGGAATTGCGCAAGGGTTGGAAGGCGAACATGTTTCCATGGTCCTCCTTGCCGGAATGATATTTGTGATGGCAGGATTCGCATTTAAAATTGCGTCTGTACCCTTTCACTTTTGGGCGCCTGACACCTATCAAGTCGCGCCACTACCCGTTTCCGCCTTTATCGCAAGTGCATCCAAAGTCGCCGGATTTATCCTTTTAGGAAGATTTCTTCTTGAAGCAGGATTGCCAAAGGGCGTGGCTGGCATAGGCCCAGAAGGAGTTTACGGAACATCAGGGTGGCTCATCATTATCAGCGTCATGGCTGTCGCAAGCATAATTTTTGGGAACATTGCAGCCATTGGACAAAAATCATTTCGTCGACTTCTAGCTTATTCAGCCATTGGACATGCTGGGTATCTGTTAATCGGACTTGCCTCAGGAACAGAGGAAGGATTTGTCGCCACACTCTATTACGTTACCGTGTACGCTTTCGCCGTTATTGGCGCATTTTCAATCATTGCATGTGAAGAAAACACGGACGATCGGATTGACGGGCTTCGCGGACTCATGAGCCAGAGCCCCATAGCCGCAATGGCGTTATTGGTTTTTATTCTCTCCTTAGCGGGAGTTCCACCATTGGCCGGATTTTTTGCTAAGTTTTATGTTTTTGTTGTGGCACTCCATGATACGCGCCTCGTTTTCCTAGTCGTGATAGGTTTGCTTGGAAGTGTCATTGCCTTCTATTATTATTTGGCAGTTCTGAAATGGGTTTTTGTGAAAGATGCCAATACAGACAGGGAAAGAAAATGGCCATTGGGCGCCCGGATCTCAGCCGGCATATGTTTAACGGTTGTTTTAATTTTTGGATTATTTCCGTCGCTGCTGTTAGAAACCATTACTTTGATCCTGAGCCGATGACCAATAAAACGGTGAACACTTTGCGCCCCGTTGACTTAGAGGAATCATAAAGGTAACTTTTGGAATGAACATCGCCACTTGGGTCCGTGAATGTGATACGGAATATTTTTCACAGTGGACTCACCCATATGAAGAACTCGCCGTTTTTAATGGACGCGAGAACAGGTCGATTGATCCAGAAGAAATGCATGGGTTACTACTCACCGGGGGGCCCGACATCTCGGCAGAGTTCCTGAAACAAGAAATTTCTGATCCCACATTGATTCGCAACGCGGTGATTGAACGAGACAGGTGGGAGTTTAGCGTGCTCCCGCACTTTATTGAAAAAGGGAAACCGATCCTCGCCATCTGCAAAGGGTTTCAATTGTTGAACGTGGAGCTCGGGGGAACTTTACACCTCGATATTCCAAACCACGATGCCCCGGAGTTAAAGACCGCTAATGTCCAACCCTTGCGACATTCGAAACAGGCGAGGTACAGATTTCCGAAGGTGAACAGTTCACATCACCAAGCTTTGGATAAAGTGGCGGACTCGTTGACCGTTGAGAGTTGGAGTAGCCGCGACGATATTATTGAGGCCGCACGAATGAAAAAGCATCCCTTTTGCGTTGGGGTGCAGTATCATCCTGAGCGCGATAACATATTATATGCCCCGTTGTTTCATGATTTCTTTCTTGAAGTCCGGAAGGTCGGGGGTTAGGCAGAATGAAAATAACAGTTACGACAGAAGACCTGCATTTACGTCACGAATGGACTATATCCAAAGCATTGGAAACCGGTGGTCGGAAAATTTCACGAAATGTATTCGTTAAAATTGAACATCCCTCTGGGTTGATTGGGTTAGGCGAAGCATCACCTCCCGGTAGGTACGGAGAGAACGTGGAAAGCGTGGAGCAATTTCTACGCAGTGTTGATCCAGAAGGACTGCCGATCGTGGCCCCTGAGGATACGTTTGATTACCTCGAATCGAAAGCCAGTGGCCAGCGATCCGCGAAAGCTGCCATGGAAATGGCCGTTTGGGACCTTGCCGGAAAAATGGAACGACAATCGGTGCACGACCTTGTGGGAATCCCATTTTACAGTGAGAAATACATGACCTCATTTAGTATCGGCCTTGATACTCCAGAGAAAGTCGCACAGAAAGTGTTGTCAGCCCTCTCCTTTCCGATATTAAAAATTAAATTGGGCAGCCCTGATGATAGGGCAATTATGAAGGCGGTATTACCCCTCACCGGGAATAGAATTTTGCGCATCGATGCAAATGAAGCCTGGAAAACGAAGGAAGAAGCCTTAAAAAATATCGAATGGCTCTCAGGCCTCAAGGTAATTGAGTTTATCGAACAACCCATGCCCGCGCACATGGCGCATAAGGATATGGAATGGCTCAAGAAACGCTCTCCTTTACCGTTGATAGCTGACGAATCATTTTATGATTTAAACGACCTCTCAACCTGTCGGGATAGGTTTCATGGGATCAATATTAAATTAGTCAAGACAGGTGGGATAGCTCCAGCAGCCATGGCGGCAAAGAAGGCACGGGAGGCGGGATTAAAAGTCATGTTGGGGTGCATGATCGAATCTAGCATTTCGATTACTGCGGCGGCGCATCTTGCGGAGTTAGCTGATTATCTCGATCTAGACGGAAATCTCCTTGTGAATGATGACCCTTACTGTGGGGTCCTTTGTGACAAGGGAATTATGTCGTTGAGTAAGGTTGATGCCGAATGGGGTTTAGGTGTAAAAAGGCAAGAACATGGCTCCCACTGCACATCCTGAAATCGAGCAAGATACAAAAGAAAAGGATCTTCGCGATCACGGCTATGTCGTCATCTGCTGGGATGATCCTGTGAACCTGATGGAGTACGTCACTAAGGTTCTACAAAAAGTTTTTGGATGGACCAAAGAAAAAGCGGAGCATCACATGCTCGAAGTTCATAAAAAAGGGAAAAGTGTTCTCGTGAGGGATTCCATGGAGAAAGCGGAGTATTTCGTGCATCAACTTCAGCGCTACAGTCTTCATGCTACGATGGAGAAAGGATAGTGAATTACCGGCTTTTTTCTGAGGGCGGGGTCGAGTGGGAAATGACCGAGTTTGAGAAGGATAGCTTAGTGGATCTCGTGAAAAGTTTTCCGGTTATAGAACCTGGGTACCACCGGATCAGTCGCTTGGAAGAAGTGGATGAGGAAGATGAACGTCAGCAGCTCCTTGAAGAATCAATCGCGGAACAGTACATCGAAGACCGGAAAAGATTGGAGAATCTGGTGTACCATGAGCGATTTGAGGTGGAAGCCGAAATTGCGCGGATTCAATTTAACGCTGACGATTTGGATTTTCTTTTGCTCGTCCTCAACAATATAAGGGTCGGCCACTGGATCAGAGCGGGGTGCCCCGATGAAAAAAAGATGAAGACACTGAGGTTAGATCCCGAGCATGGGATTGATTTTTTTCGGATGTTTTTGTGTGAGCGGTTTGAAGCTATGATTTTGGTATCGATGGAGTTGTTGGAAGAGTGATCCCTTCACTTACTAAAGAGCTTTGGTTTCCCCCGGCTGAGTCCGCGTCAAAAAATGAAGACTTTGAGGGACTAGTCGCTGTGAATGGTGATTTTAGTCCGGAGCGGTTGGCGTTGGCTTATAAATCTGGGATTTTCCCGTGGACAGAAAAACCGGTCATCAGTTGGTGGTCCCCAGATCCGCGCGGCATTTTTGAAATTTCAAAATTTAAACCGTCAACAAGTCTCAAGAAAATTATTAAAAGCGGGATGTTTGAAGTGACCCGCGACAAAGACTTCGACAATGTGATTCGTGGATGTGCCGACCGGCCGGATTCATGGATCACAGGTGGTTTTATTAAAGGATATAGTCAGTTGGCAGAAATGGGTCATGCTCACAGTGTCGAGTGTTGGATGGAAGGCCGGTTAGTCGGGGGATTGTATGGCGTTGCGTTTGGAGGATTATTTGCCGGCGAATCCATGTTTCATCGAGAGAGTAATGCTTCGAAAGTAGCGTTAGCATCACTTATGGAACACCTGAAAGAGCGGGGGTTCGTTTTGTTTGACGTTCAATTGGTGACACCGCACACGCAAAGCATGGGGGCGATTGAAATTTCACGGAAGGAATATTTGAGTAGGCTGAAAAAAGCGCTTCTACTGAAAGGGACTTTCTAATTCCCGGCTTGTCAAAGGGTCTGCTTCGTGCTGACTAAAGAGTATGTCTGAAAAACCTGTTATCTATATCAAACCCGGGTGTCCTTGGTGTCATGAAGCGTTGGAATTCTTAGACGACAACGGTATTGAATATCGTAAAGTCGACGTCACTTCCGACCCAAAGCACATGGAAGAAATGGTTAAACTGTCAGGGCAATCAAAAGCTCCGACCATGCAATGGACCGATGGCGCAATTCTCGCCGACTTCGGTGTTGCCGAACTCGAACCGTTCCTTGAAGAACGCGACGCACTCTAAAGCCATTGCCCAACGTTGAATGTTGAAGCGGTTAACCCCATAACACATTGGGTTAATCGCTCAAAAGCAGGGCAAACCTTCAAGCGGTCTAAGAATCAAAGGCAAAATTTTAGGGTTGAAGCCCTATATAATAAAACGTAGCTAATTTTGCCCAGTCACTCTGCCTTCCAGCATCATCCAACAAGGCTTTACCGGCAGCGGGATTTTGTTGGAAAACTTGAGCGGCGGCCTTGAAGAGAATGGGATCACGGGATTTGGCCTCTTCGACATACTTTTTAGCTTCATCTGATCGACCTGCTCTCCACAAGAAGTCAGCGTAGAATAAATCTGCCCAGGCTGAGGAAGGATAAGACAACGCAGCGTTTTGATACATTTTTTCCGCGCCGACAAGCCCAAGGCGTTCTTTGAGCCGCGCTATTTTAATGAGGTGCGACGCGCCGAAAACCCGGCGGGCTGCGCATAATTCGAAGTTCTCATGGGCGGCGGTCCAGTCGTATACCCGCAAATTTATATCCGCAAGTTCCTGCATGCCACGAAAGTGATCTGGGTTAAGTTGAATGGCTTTTTTAAGATCGAGAGTGCCGTTATCCGCCCGATCATTGCCCAGTTGAAATTGTGCGGCATGACCCTTTGCGTAATGAAACTGGGCTCTTAAGAGTTGAGATTGCCAAAAGAGAGCGGCAAGAAGAGCAATAATAATTAAGGCGTAGTGGCTACGGTTCATTGCGGCAAAGCAACGAACAGGTGAACGACTCAATCCAAATCCAAGCGCTGCCCAGAAAAAATACTGGAATCCGTTGGTCGCCCAGCGAAACGAAAACCCGCTCGTGACACTGCAAATTAAAAATGCCAGTAAACCTGATTGGATCGCTACAACGAAAAGCCGGTTTTCAATGGGGGTCTCTGTGGGGTGTTGCCGAGGAAAAGAAAAACAGAGGATGCCGAGAAAAAGGATGAAACCAATGATCCCGTTTTCCGCGAGAACTTGTAGAAATTCGTTATGGGCACGCTCGAACCCAAAAGTTTCCATGACAGTTGTGATCGTTGAGGATTGAGTTGAAAGGTAGCCACCTTGGTAAGGGAAAGCAGCCGAAACAAAGTTCGCTGAACCCGCCCCAAAAATCGGGCGATCCGCAAAAACGTCTAGGGCGAGGTTGTTAAGAACAATGCGGTACCCAATTGAATGCGGTTCAGGATTGATCATTCGAGACTGGATATTTTCGGTACGATTAAATTGGTTTGAAGGGTTTGGTGCGAGGTGGAAAGTCAACACGGCTACAATGATGAATAAAGGAACAAGACACGCTCGGCGGGTGACAAGATGTTGACGATAACAGCATACGCTGAACCAAAGGGTGCCCGCTAGGAGACCGAGTAAGGGGGACCTATGACGGCATTGAAGGATGGCTAGGACAACGAGACCAAAAGCGAGGCTGAAAAAAATACGCTGATTTTTTTTCGGGTCAAATTCAACAACCGACAATGCGAGAATAAAAAAGACGGACGGCAAGAAAGCTTCAGCGATTGTGAGTCGTGGGGTGTTCAAGAGGTAGTCAGGCACCAAGCCCTTGTGGAAAAAGTAAGCCAGGATAACGTACCCAGCGCCGATGATGGGCACCCATAGAGCGACCCGAACCGAAGCCATTAAATCGTGAGTAACCAGGTTTGAGGACAAGAAACGGGTCAAACAAAAAAAGAGGACATAACACACCCACAAAGCCACTGTCCCCAAACCTTCGTGCCATTGACCAGATGCGAGACAGGAAATAATTTGCCAAAAAATAAAACCAAAACCAGCAATGACAAAATAGAAGGGGAGTTGAAAGGAGCTTTTATTTTTATGAAGGGTGGAGAAGACAAAGACAAAAAGGGTCAGAATAAATGATGAGGCGAGCACCTCCTTAAGATAAGGACGCGAACCACTGTCCAGCACCCGCCAAAATGCGGCAAATGAATAATCCACTCCTGGTGCGGTCAGGAAGAAAAGGATGACGACAATGAGCCCACAGAGAATAAGACCGTGACGTTGAGCAGGCATGATTATTCCCAAGGTGGTTTTTCAGGAGACAAATACACCTGCGGGAAACGGTGTTGACCTTGGGTTGAGTTGGCATAAAGCACACCTAAAACATTAAGGATTGTGGGGGGCAATTTGAGGATTTCCGATCGATCAATCTCCATCTTTTGGCCGTTCACAATGCCGGGCAAATACTTCTTAAGGACGTCAGCGTTAGGATCGATTTTTTGAGCCTTTTGCCAGTAAACGTGGGAGCCATCCATTTGGAGGCCGTCCATATAAGCGGCTCTGAACGAAAGTAAAACCCATGAATCTGGATAGACCTTGAGGGCGTAGTCGATCGTTTTAAGGGCTTCAAATTTTTCGTTATGGAGCCAATGAGCATGGGCTTCTGGGAGGACAAGTTGAGTGGAAAAATAACCCAGCATTTGAGCATCTTTCCATAGTTTGGCTGAGTGTTTGCCTCCAAGATTTAAGTGAGCGGCCATGGTATTCGCTGCCGCATAAGAAAAGAGACCGTTTGCAGGGTCCATTTTGGCCATGTCCCCATATTTCAACATTTCCTTTTTATAAGTGGCTTTGGGGTCGTCGCGGGTTTGTGTGACTTTATTATATAAAAGGATGGAATCCCATGTGGGCCTAAAACTATTCCAAACCCATAAAGCAACGAGGAGAAACAGGAAGCTCGCCAGAAACCATTGGCCCCTTCGGAGAGTGAAACGGTATTGGGATGCCGGCAGTGTGGCATAAAGAGCGAGAGCAAAAAAGTAAAAGGTGCCACTTGTAATAGTTCTCGTTCCGAAGGAGCTCGCCAGACTGCTGATCGAAATCGAGAGTAAAGAAAACCCCGCACCGATCAGGAGTATGTTCTTACTTTTTAAGCCTTTAAAAATGAGCCGCAAGGGGATGACACCGCTCACGAGTGCCCACAGCAAAAATCCAATTATTCCTGTTTCCCCAGCAATTTGGGCCGGTTCACAGTGTGCTCTGGAAAAAATATGGTCTTCGGCCCGTTTAGAATATTTGCGTTTGCTAGGATCCTCCATCGCTTTGGCGTGGTATTTGGGAAAAACGAGGTGGAAAGTGCCGTACCCGGTCCCCAATAGCATGTTGTCCAAAAATTGTTCTTTGCACGTAATAATACCTGCTATTCGGTAGGAAAAAGTATCGGCGGCTTGGTCAAAATTGTATATGCGTCGAGTGGTATCACCTTCGACAAGTTTGCCCGTTCCTTTGTGAGGTAATAAGAAGTATGCGGAAAGAAGTAAAACCACGAGCGCCATTCGGGCGATATGCATTCGTCTACTTGGAAATCGAAGGAAGCTCAGTCCAAATATAAAAAAAGTCGCAAACCACAACCCATATACAGGCGCGCGCTGACCCATGACGAGGACAGCCACATAACCAAGTAGACCGAGTATGCCAATCAGCTGATGTCGCAAAGTGTCATTATTGATTCTGACGCAGAACATGAAAGGAACAAATGCACAAAGAACTTCACTGAGAAGTGATCGATTCATGGTTAACGTAATATACGGAACGTAATGCCCATGGAGGTAATAGGCGTAGATGATGTTGAGAGCTAATCCTGCTGTATTTACGAACCCAATGAAGAGGAGTAATTTTTTTCCATTCGGAAGGTTTGTCGAAATATGCCAGACATAAAAGACTAACGACGCATAAAAGAGAATTACTCGTATGTCAGCGATAGCAAAGAAGTGGTTCACGCTCCAAGAGAGCGATAACACGCACCAGAGGATAAACGCCATGACCGCTCCGACAATAATGGCTGAACAGGATTTAATTTTAATCGACTTAAGCGTAAGCGTATGGGCGGCGGTGATGAGCATGCCTATGGGCATCCAGCAAAATAAAAAGCGCTCGGAAATCAATTGCCCAAAGTAAGCGTCGCTTCCTTCGCCAGGGTTATAATGGGAAATAATTAAAGCGATGGGATAAAGAAGTGATCGAATGATTTGACCTAAAACAGAATCGGCTCCTTCCTCTAGACTATAATTAGAGAAATAAAATGAGAGAGGTAATGCGAGCGCATGAACCGTGAACATGACAAAAAAGGCCAGCGACACCTGCGATTGCTTTTTTAACACGGTACGACCTTCCATAAACGGCACATCTGGAGAAAAGTAATTCCCATGATATGCAAATCCAAAAAGAATGTCCAATTTTCTAAATACTCGAGATCTGACGTAATGCGCGCTTCAAGTGAGGTGTCTCCTCGGTATCCTCTGATTTGGGCCAGACCAGTGAGCCCAGGTTTGAAATAATGTCGCGGCATGTAATGGGGTACCTGATTCTTAAATTTCTCCACGTAAAACGTGCGTTCTGGGCGTGGTCCGACCAAACTCATATCGCCTTTGATCACATTCCAAAACTGAGGTAGTTCATCGAGGTTGTTTTTTCTTAAAAACTCACCGAGATGTGTGATGCGGGGGTCATTTTTGAGTCCGAGGCCCGCGGTGTTGTCCTGGGATTCAGATCCTTCGTTCATTGTCCTAAACTTGATCATTTTAAATTTTCGCCCCCGTTTCCCAATGCGTTCCTGGGTAAAAAATATACGCCCCGGTGATTCCCTTTTCACGGCCATTGCGATGATCAAACCGGGAATAAGACTGAGTAATAGCCCTACGACTCCTCCTAGGATATCGAGCAACCGCTTAACAAGCCGGTTCGTCCAGAAATCAAGTGGCAGGTCGCCTAAGCTCAGGAGCGGAATGCCATGGGATTGATCAAGTTTTAAT
>Ga0163154_10007034_pt1 | contig 13563 bp, 9 predicted proteins | sample OliLakLV19MP9P1_FD_148649 | JGI IMG/M metagenome (GOLD analysis project Ga0163154, IMG submission 148649) | Freshwater microbial mat bacterial communities from Lake Vanda, McMurdo Dry Valleys, Antarctica - Oligotrophic Lake LV.19.MP9.P1 | ecosystem: Environmental > Aquatic > Freshwater > Lake >... | reverse complement strand
TGGCGGCACCGCCGACGGTGTGTTGTATCTAATTTTGGTTAGTGGGTCTAATACCGAACCCTTAACTGATATTTGGGGTACTCTTGCCGATTGTGGTCAAGCGGCAATTCAAATTGTCGCTCATTAAGAGTAAATACTTCCAATATCAAAACCGTCTGGAATTGGTGCATTTGGGCTAGTTCTAAACATGTCTGCTTTCTTGAGAATATAGAGCATTACATTTCGCTCTAACAGTCCAGGCAGTCCTAGTCTAGGATCTGGAATTACTCGCCATTCTATTTTTCGTTTTTTTCCATCTCGTTCTACAGTTTCGATTAGTTCAAGATACCGATTTTGGGCTGATTTACAGGTCGCAAAATACGGAAGTCGAAGAAAATTCAGCTCTGCTTTGACGTAATTGGCATGGGGATAGCGAAGCTGTCACCAGGTGCAATGGGTGCCTGGAAACCCAAGCCAGTAGAGCCTTTCAAAAACGAGTGAATTTTAGTGCTGCTTGTGATTGACCTATCGGAGCCATTCTACGTCCTCCAGTTTAGGCTAAACTTTGATGCAATGCGATTCTCCGGTATACACCACAGGTCATTTCTTTAGTTCCTACTTCTAGCAGAGTCGGTACAAAAGGTGCGCAGCAGGCATCGGAAAAGTCCTGAAACGCCCAAAGTTCGTTCTCGAATTTACGAGTTTTCCTACTCCGGACAACAATCGGAACTTTTGCGCTTATGGCTAAAACAGTGCGTCTACGCTACCTTTGAAGCCGGAACCAGTTAGCCTGTTATGCTTAGAGGCACTTTGGATACGTTGCCCCTGATGACAGCTTCGCTATCCCCGGGCCTGATAGCGATGTTCGTTTTCTGAGCTGCCTATGCGGCAGTCAACTTTTGTTGTGCGCTTTCAATGCGCCGCAAAACTTTCTGAGCTGCCTATGCGGCAGTCAACTATGAGTAGGCACCAGCAGCGGTGCGATATGATTTCTGAGCTGCCTATGCGGCAGTCAACGTGATTATTACTGGCAACCGAGCATGGTAGCTTTTCTGAGCTGCCTATGCGGCAGTCAACACGCACATTTGTGCACTTTCTAGTCGGATTGATTTCTGAGCTGCCTATGCGGCAGTCAACGAATAGCGGTTGTAGTAACAACCCTTCACAAATTTCTGAGCTGCCTATGCGGCAGTCAACTTTACGGAAACAGTAAGCCGCGCTTCGACGCTGTTTCTGAGCTGCCTATGCGGCAGTCAACTTCATCCGTCTCACAATCGTCTTGTGCTCAGCTTTCTGAGCTGCCTATGCGGCAGTCAACGATTAAAAGCGGCTTTATAAGCCACCACGGGTTTTCTGAGCTGCCTATGCGGCAGTCAACCGAGGCACTGACTGAGTCCCGGACCGAGGCCATTTCTGAGCTGCCTATGCGGCAGTCAACTTGAATAATCCAAATGCAAACATGCTCGGATTTTTCTGAGCTGCCTATGCGGCAGTCAACAGTTCTTCCGGCGCGTCAATGACATCATCGGTTTTCTGAGCTGCCTATGCGGCAGTCAACCTAAACCCCCAAAACCACATAAAACCCACGCCTTTCTGAGCTGCCTATGCGGCAGTCAACAATATTATTGATATTTTCCAAAAGTACTTTTATTTCTGAGCTGCCTATGCGGCAGTCAACTCTTGCTGATTGCAAATGCTTCAGCGCGCCTTTTTCTGAGCTGCCTATGCGGCAGTCAACTGTTGGTCATGATTTCAATCCTCCCACAAGATTTTCTGAGCTGCCTATGCGGCAGTCAACTAATAATTTTGGTGCTTGTTATTTTTGGAACTTTTCTGAGCTGCCTATGCGGCAGTCAACCCGAAGACGAAGAGCCCGAGTACGCTCATGAATTTCTGAGCTGCCTATGCGGCAGTCAACACTGTTCATGCGAACATTGGTCAAATCGTATCTTTCTGAGCTGCCTATGCGGCAGTCAACTTATTGCGCAATCTAGTGACTGCTTCGAACCTTTTCTGAGCTGCCTATGCGGCAGTCAACCGGCCAGCAGCATGGGCAGACCGACTCGTGTCTTTCTGAGCTGCCTATGCGGCAGTCAACTTTTGAAACGGCAAACGGTCTCGATTTGCTCTTTTCTGAGCTGCCTATGCGGCAGTCAACTTGATATAAATATGGCTTTGAAGGTGAGCGCGTTTTCTGAGCTGCCTATGCGGCAGTCAACTGCGTGATTTTAAAAATATGAAAATGTACGCTTTTCTGAGCTGCCTATGCGGCAGTCAACCTTTGCAGTTCTTTGATCGGCTCGGTCATAGTTTTCTGAGCTGCCTATGCGGCAGTCAACCTGACCTGGCTTGTATTAGGTTCCAAAATGGTTTTCTGAGCTGCCTATGCGGCAGTCAACAAAAAGGGAGACACAGTAAAGCAGAATGGCGATTTCTGAGCTGCCTATGCGGCAGTCAACCAGTGTACAACAGGGGATTACAACTGAATACATTTCTGAGCTGCCTATGCGGCAGTCAACGCACTTGGTGCGATGTGCGCGAAATACAGTCATTTCTGAGCTGCCTATGCGGCAGTCAACCCGATTCCCGGACTGAGGCCAGGACTGGGTCATTTCTGAGCTGCCTATGCGGCAGTCAACGAAGGAGCGGCCCGTCTCGTATATGTCTACGATTTCTGAGCTGCCTATGCGGCAGTCAACTCGAAGCCTGCGATATTACCGGCGCCACCGCTTTTCTGAGCTGCCTATGCGGCAGTCAACCATTGCCTAATTCAGTAAAGGCGTACCTCAGCTTTCTGAGCTGCCTATGCGGCAGTCAACTAAAGTATTGTCAGCTAGCGGTTTCTTCCGCTTTTCTGAGCTGCCTATGCGGCAGTCAACTTTAGTAGATGGTCTCCGCATTGAGTTCATAGTTTCTGAGCTGCCTATGCGGCAGTCAACCCAATCCGGGCTATACTCCCCCGCTTGTGGGATTTCTGAGCTGCCTATGCGGCAGTCAACGTGGTGGCGGACGGGTCTGGGTGCGCGCAGGATTTCTGAGCTGCCTATGCGGCAGTCAACACGGTGTCAGCCCATACACACTGACCATATAATTTCTGAGCTGCCTATGCGGCAGTCAACGCATCAGGTGAACACGTGCCAAAAAGCGCCATTTTCTGAGCTGCCTATGCGGCAGTCAACGTTCTGTAACTATCAGCGCACTAGGTGCCGCTTTTCTGAGCTGCCTATGCGGCAGTCAACTTGTTATGAGCGAAGGAGCAAGAAAGGTTCACTTTCTGAGCTGCCTATGCGGCAGTCAACAAGTGGTCGCACAGTTTGACGTTATCGCTTGTCTTTCTGAGCTGCCTATGCGGCAGTCAACTAGACTATTAAGTCCAATTATCCAGATTCTAACGGGTTTTTCGACTCTTGAATCGTTAACTACCCTAAATATTCAAAAACAAAGCGACCCCCAACTGGTGGTCGCTTTGAGAGTAGTTTAGAAAAAGGGTCAAAACCAAGGAACTGTGGCCTGCGAACTCAGACCATAATTATTGAACTCACCTAATTTGTTTTTTTCAGTAACAGGTCCATGCTGAATGAAGAGTGGAAACTTCTGTTTAGTGCTTATACTCGCTAGCCTAACGTATGGGAGATTAGTAGTTTTAGCCGCTCGATCTGAAATCCTTTCTCTTGCTTCTTCCTCGCTAATTCCATGTCTCTTTTGTGCTCTTCTTCGCAGTCTTTCTGGGCTGCTTTTGACTTGCACTCTTGATACCATACAAAACTTTGAGTCTTTAGGAATTTCCAGGCACTCACTGACTTTCACATGATCGAGCAAACCAGTCAGCCATCCTGTTTCCATGAGTCGTTGCAGGCTGTGCTCGTTAGCATGTAACCGCATTAAACCGCCCAGGGTAGTTGACTTGTGTTCTGGATAACTAACACCAATCTGATTGCAGTTCAAGTCAACCAGAGACTGATGTAGTTTTCTAACCAGCACACTCAGAATCTGCGGTGAGGTGAATTCCGGATCGGTCAAAATCTCGATATCGATGTATCTATTCATATCTAGTCCTTTGAACCATCACCAAATACGCCACCACGAATTAAAATTGCAATAACAAAGTTCTTGTTTTCATCGCTGGGCTCTTTATCATTTAGGACCCAGTTATCTAATAGTGAATAAAAATCTTGCTTCTTGCCTGGCTGTCTAAAGGCTTTTCCAAGCGAAGTTACAGAACCATACGGTTCTATAGCGATGGGCCCGTGACCTGCTTCATCGCCGTACCAGGTGTCTATGGTGCGAACGGCGTTGCTGATTTTTTGAGAGTGCATAGCAGCAATGCTGTCAATAGCATACAAAGTCCTACTTTTGATGGTTTTACCTTTGTCGAGTATCAGCTCCTGGGACGGGAATACTTCCTGTCCCCCTCCTAATCTAGCGAACGCCGAGATTCCCAAAAGAACACTTTGCTCGCCCTTTAGTCCGGCGGCTATTAAATGTGTCAATTCGTCTAGTTCACTCTTGTGATTTCCGGCTACTTCAAAGTTTCGCAGGGACAGAGTCAAACTGTCAAAGATAAACGTCTTCTTGCTTTCACCGCTCTGCAGATGCGTGACACGCACTTCAACCTGCTCCGCACCAATTCTATTGCGCCAAAAGAACCTTCCATTAGCCAGATTGTAGGCATAGCGGCGGGCCAACTCGTTTACGCCTACGCTACTCATAAACTCATTGACTGTCTTTAGCAATTTTGTTTGATAGTCGCTGTCGTTACAGGCTGAAGGCACTCCAATACCTGGTAAAACACGCAAAGTAAATTGCAGGTTTAGTGTATCGTTGCTTGATAGAAGCGATGCTATATCAATAGTTTGAAGGTTAGGTTTCTGAACGTCTGCGTCAAGTTTCGCAGGGTCGACATCTTTCGTTTTCAATCTGTTGGAAATAGTTCCTCTAACGGACTTTTCTCTCAATTTGATTGGTTGCCAGTTGTTGGAATTACTTCGTTCACTCCAACTGCCGGAGAAGAAGAGACCATCAGAGGTATCGAGCTTGCGTTCAAAAGCAAGAACTGATGCGGTTTTTAATGATGTAACCAAGTTAGTGATCCTCTATTGAGAGTTGGATGTAATTAGTGCTGCAAAATTGTTTGCACATTTATAGATACCAGTATTTTTGTCTGTTTCCGTGTACCAAAGTAGTTGCCTTACCGATGTTAGTCTATGAGGGCTAATCCATTCGCCCACTGAGTAGATGCTTTCGACAAATCTAAAGTGTGTTTTGTCGTCTCTTGTTGCCGCAACCTCGCCAGGTCGATAAAGCGTTGAGATTGCCGAATAGCCTACCGGAATCGGCACCAACCAACCAGGCTTTCGGATTGGAACCCAGTCAACCTTAGCGGTCTCTTTACAGCCGGCAGAGTCGCTACTAGAAACTTCCGAGCGAAAGCCTAGTTTTGCAAAGTCAAGCCATGAATCTACGAGGGACGTTGTGGGATCTGTCGCAAAGTTTTCGGTGTGCTTCTGGCGCAGCAGATCTTCGCGCAGCACCAGGCAAGACCCTGGAAGCCATCGACAACGCAACTTCTTAAATTGTTTGATTGCGGCATCTCCATCTGACTCTAGCCTAATCATTTCCGGTTGAGCTCTTCGCTGATGTGGATACTTTTGAGGCAAAATTGATCCTCCAGCTAGTCTCATTTTTTCAACTATCAAAGCGATCTCTCTAGCGATTTTTTGCTGATCGACTAGATCTAGAGACTCAAATCCGCCCTCGGCTCCCAAGAGAAGAGTTACCTCCATGTGAGCCCTTCCCTCTTCCGCTATAGAGCGGGTCTCGCCTTTGCTATCGATGGGATTTCTAGTTTGGTGAAATGAATATTGATAGCCAGCCCGGGTGGCCTGTGGCGTGAAGTTATGACAGATGACGCCGATACCGGTGAAAGTGATTTGCTTTGAAAGCTCTGCCGGAATCTTCCTTTCAAGCGCCCACATAAAACCCAGGAACGCTGTCATAGAAGGGAAGCCCCATGTTAGAGGCGACGATATAGTATTAATATTTTGCACTCTTAGCCTGGGTAGAACTAGAATGTGGTTGGTAGATTCAAAAGATGGCATTGCTAGAGGAATACTCCTTTGCAGTGGTAGTGAATTGACCTAGTCAAAAATCCCGTGTTCAAAGAAGGTGTCGGACCAATATTTGAACTCAACGTCACTCATTGCTAGCTTTTCCTTAAGTTGGGTGTTTAACCATGCACCAAACTTTAAAGAGACTGACCTTTGCCATTCAGCACTCTTTGATGCAGCTGCAAATTCCATATCAATACTAGAACGATCTGGATCTAACCAGAGCTTCTCTGAATAACCCAGCTCGCATCGCTCATCCATGGACCAGCCTGGCTCCAGGTTGAGAAGGGTAGATGTATGCAACTGAATTTCATCAATGAGATTGCATAAAAGATTTTCTCGTGTATCCCTTGTCTCCTTATTCTTCCTCGAATCACCTTCTAGAAAAGCCTTCAGCGGAGTCAACGCGTTCTTGATCTCCCGTCCCCTTTCCAGACCGTCAAAGTATGATTGACGTCCGAATATTGGGTGTACATCACGTTGATTCCACACGGGTGGTAGTGACGCAAGCAAATAGTTTGTCCCAGAGCGATTTGAGTTGAGCTTGCTAATGTTTTGAGGCTGACTACCTCCAAGCTTTTGTACCGCTAAATTTGGATATTCTTTTACCATTAATTCACTAGCTGTTTTATTTCTCTTAGCATCTCTAGCCAGCTTGGCCAGCTCTCCAAATCGATCCTCTTGTATGGTTTCATACACAGAGTGTGCCAATACTGATGAATACTGCGGCGCCAAAAGATGATAGCTTGCATCGTCAAGTGGATCATCTCCAACCAGCCAGTAGAGCTGTTTCGCGAAAGTGTGTGAACTGAGAACTTGTTGTGTGGATTTGACAACAAGAAACTCGTTGAATATCTGCTTGGAGACATTTGCGTCATCAGCAAAGACTTTCGCAAGGTCTGCATCGGAAGATTCGATTAGTTCAATAATTGTTGAACCTTTGTAGTCCAGCATCAAAAATGTGTAGAACCCCAAGCAAGCTGCGTTTCCTACCACGTCTTGGAGCTTGCTGCCCGTATGCTTTGTGCTGACGCAGTTGGTGTCTGCCATATCTTTGGGTTCGCAAAGCACATTGGTGCCTTTCGCATAGGGGTGCGTTGCTTTCACCAAGTGGGTCGCCATCTTCAGCTGCTTCATTTTGCTTGCAGCGTCTTTTACCCACGCCTGAATTTCCGCCAACTCTATTAGAGTCACCTCTGATATTTCCATCTCGACGGTTTTCGATTTCGCTGAAGTCTTATCAGCTTTCTCTTTCTTAGCCGATTGGGATTGTAAGTGGCCTGACACGAGTGCGTGCAGCTCTCGCTGCCGTTCACTGACAGTTGCAGTCATTGAGACCTCGTATTTGTTGGATATGCTTGAATAGTATGAACCTGGAATGTTACTCTGTCAAGCCAGATGGTTTAGAAAAAACTGGAGAATATCTAGCTTAGAAAAGATGATTTAGTAAAAAGTGCCGAAAGGTTCACCGAACTGCCGAAGAGGCAGAACTAGAGGTGTTTCGATTCCGCAAATCGGCTAAAGCCGACATACGGATGAAACTGCCATTTTACACTCGTACTTTCGCCTGCATATCTTGGCAGGCAAACTCTGGCGTATTTTCGGGCGAATTGCTCGGGCTCAATGTTCAGCCCTTCGGCCAGTCGTTCTATGGATTCATCCAATTTTGAATGACACCAAGGGACAACCATCGGATTCTCGAATGCCTGGTCTTCCGGGCGATGCAACATTTGTCTGTCAACTTTGGTCAGTGTGGTTTTGTAGTTATCGGTAGTAATTTCGTGAAGTTCAAACCTGTTTGTGACCTCGTTTGGGATGAAAACCAGGTCAATGTCTTCGCTCTGCGAGCTTCTAAACCGCTGCGCATTTTGCAATAGTGCAGATAAAGAAGATTTTGGATGACACCACCAGGAGTGCGCTTGAATTTCGTATATCTCCATTGGTTTTCCTGCACGGGCGCTAGCGGCGCTAAGCGCTTTTTTCTTTTCGGGAAGCATCACTTTTCGCAGTCTAGAATGCTCTAGGTCTGCAAGATTTCCGTTTGCGTTAAGAGATAATCGCTCCAGTATCCTTGGGCGCGAATCGATCACGGGCAGCTCGTCTTCAGTTAGTAAATCGCGGAGCATCGAACTCGAGAGCTTGAAGCGATCACTATCCTCAAATCCTGGCTTGGTATAGCTAGGGCTACGTCCGTTAAGACCTTTTATATTTTGATTGAAGAGTAAGATGTTTGGCTGCTCGCAGATATACGGGCGGTGCCGTTTGATTCGCCCTGCTAGCTGGATAATTGATCGCTCTGATGAGGGCTCTACGATTGCCCAGTCATAGTCGTGATCTCGGCCGACCTCCGCTACCGGAGAGGCCAATACTATAAAAATGTGATTGGTTGCACTCGACTGGTTTAGTTCGCGCCTAATGAGCGGCAAGCCAAACAGGCTGTTCGGATCGCGTCGATTTAATACCTGGTCGAGTTGCTGCTCAATGTCAGAGCGCATAAATTGTAAATGCTGTGAGTGATACGTACACAGGTGGATTTTCGTGTCAGCTGGTGGTGTCAGTCCGTAGAGGTTTTGGGCTACCTGAACGAGCGGATCGATGTTTGCTAAGCGTACCAACCCGAAACTAATAGTTTTTCCTGAGGCGGCGTCTACCTGGTGGTGATATTGATGGAGGGACAGTGCGTTTTTCAGTATAGACTGGGCTACGTCTTTTAGAACTCCTTCCTTAGAGCTATTGGTCCTCTCTATGTCAATAATCAGGCCTAATCTCTTTGGTGCAGCTTCCTTGAGCTTTCCGTAGCGCTTTTCTGCAAACTTCTGATGCAGACTACTAAATTCTTCGGCCGTTGTTATATTGTTTGAGGTACAGTTGAATTCATCTATAAACATACTAGGTATGTAGTCCGAAGCTCGTTCGGACTGTGCTCTATTTCGATTGAAGGATTTTCGCCCGGCTTGGTAAGCGTCAAACATGCCAGTCACTATTGATGGTGGCAATGTTGCAGATGAGATCAGTACCCGACAACCGAGCAATCCCGCCCAGTTAACGAGCCGGGATACTGCCGGTAGGTCTAATATGTCGTAGTCATCAAGCTCGTCCAGCACTAAGTCACCACTAAGGAGCCTTAGCATTGGAGCAATCTGTCGTCCTCCCCTAGTGCCTTCTGTTGCAGGCACTAGGTGATCAATCGTGCAGGATAGGATTGGTGCCGAAAGCAGCTTTCTGGCATTGTCTTTAGCAAATATTGTTGAAATGTAGGTTTCGCTTTCGACTGCGCCATCGTAGATTACATAGCCATCCTCAGGAAATAGATCTTGTGAAGACTCAGAGCCGGTGAGTTCTGCGATCTTGCTCAGAATGTTTTGTAGAGCATCAGTCTCGTAGCCACCTACAAGAATTGCTACGTCTTCATCGGATAATCCAAGCTTTTGACGGTACTCTTTACCTGTCTGTTTTGTTAGTGTTCTAAGCCCCAACGCAAAAGCACACCGCCAACCCTTATTTTTATCAGAAAGAGCGTACATTATGCGGGCATTTGCAAGTGTCTTGCCGCACCCAGTGCTGGCCATGTTGACTACAAAAGCCCCATTTTCTTGCGTGTCCTGCGAAATAACCAAGGCTTTGTCTGCAGCAGTATCTTGCCAGCGAAACTGCTCTGTTTTGCTTCTTTGTTTGAGCTTTCTATGTTTCGCAAGCCTGGGGAGTTTTGATACGAGGGTTGGAAGCATGTGACTGACTTTACCGGCAACGCTTTCGACGCCCAAAAGATGCTCGTCCAAATGCTGATTGAGAGTCGGCGAACTACCCTTTATCCTAGTGGTGTTTGCAAACAGAGGGTAATTTTCCTCTCCGCAAACTCTGCCATCTTTGGTCAGTGATGAATAGTGATGGTCAGCTATCATCAGGCATAGTCGAGACAAATGCATTATGAATTGGTCATTTATATAGTCTGTCCGCTTAACGTGCTTGCTTCTCTCGAGTAATCTAGTCGAAATTTTTGCGGCACGTTTTTTCCAAAGTCTGGTTGAAACCGGTAATCCGTGTTCAAAAGTCCAGTATGGAACAGGATTAGCGTTGTTTCCTTCGGTTCTCTGATTCCAGCTAGGCTTTATGCAATCCGGAAGTTCGTCTAGAACTTTCTCAGAGAAAATCTTGTCTCCCTGCGGCAACCGATGATGAGTCAGTATGAGCCATCCAATTGCTTTTGCCAGTGGTGGCAGACTCAAGAATGGTTGATGAGCATCAATTTTAGCAGGGTCCGTAATCAGGTGAGCGGTCCATGTTTCTATATCGGCATCGGATTGATTGATTAGTCGATTTAGCCATTCTTGATCGTCTTGTGCATTGCCTACAAACGATTCAAACAGACAAAGCGAAATCCATTCATGTCGATAGAGGTTTTTCTCTGCAACATCTGGCTTCTTTAGTCGCTCTTGAAATGCCTTACACGCTTTACCTAGGTCGTGCATGAGGGAAGCGAGTGCTGAAAGCAAGTAGATGTCAGTCAGGCTATGCCAGTTGTTCTCTAGATCAGCTCTGAGTTTTTTGACTTTAGTTGTATTTGTTGGTACTGCGCCGTTTTGACCAAAGTGACTTTGGTCACCAATTGTCCACATTAGTTCGGAGTGGTCCTTTCCTCTGATCCAATGACATGAGATGGCAGTGTTTTTTCTGGCTGTCTTCCTCAAGAGCTTTCGGACTGTATCTAGACCGTCTTGTGTAATTGCAGTTTGCCAAGTCCTAATACCTCTGCGCTCTGCAAATTGGTCTAGTATGCGCCTGGTTTCCTTAAGAGCGCGACCATCACATTCACTAATAAATATTACGTTCATACAGCGGTTCCGGTAGTTGTTAGAGCAACATCCTTAAGCGTTTCTATCATTTGATCCAACGCCTCTGCCTTTGTCAAAAGCTCAAGGCAGCTTTGTCGAAACTCTTGTTCTTCATCTCCACGGCTTGCCGAAATAAATGCTTGCGGCAATATCAGCGCGTCTTTAACGAGATCGGCTACGTCAAAAACCAAACCACCTCTGCGCGTTTTACCATGCAAAACTGCAAGACCATGAGGTAGCCCCAAGACCCAGGTAGCGGTGGCTGCGAGCCCATAGGCAAGGTAGTTGCCATGATCTAAGAATCGATTTGCCATATCGGTGCCAGAGCCTTTTTTCGCTCGGACGAACTCACCATAATTGACAGCCTGAGAAGCAATTCTGAATAGTTGTTTGGTTAGCCTAGCTTCTTCTGTAAGTAGCGCAGTCGTATCGGCAGCAGCATTGATATTGTCACGGCTCTTTTGGATTATTCTGGACAATTCTGATTCTTCTACGACAAAATCGTTGTCTTTTAGAAGTCGGTTGGTGGACCAGTTTTTAGAAAGTATTTCTAGTCGTTTGAGCTGAAAGGCGCGCGCAGCATTGAGGCGGCCTGACTCTTCAAACCAGAATTTCATCCAGCTTTGGAGATACTCTGTCGGTCTATACTCGCTTTGAGGAGAGAGCCACAACACATCAATGTCTACTTCTGTTGCTGCAAACAGCGGAGTCCCTCCGCCCCCGCAAAACCCAACAAGAACGCCAGCTTTTGCTAACTCGCGCATGGCAGCTTGGGTAATTGATGTACCAGTGCCAAGCAGCACAGTTGTGGTGTTGGCAATTGGGATGTTCCAGTAGAGATTCCGTTTGTCGTCTTCGGTAAGGTATTCGACTCTGCCGCCATTCACCAATACTCTACAGTGCTCAAGATAGTAGATATTTGCCCTCTTTGAGTGCAAAATTGATTTTAAGTCAGTAGGCGAAACACTATCCATACGCATACACACCTGAAATAAACTAAATCGCCAAGTTTATGTAATTTAAAAGTCAATTGTATTGCAGTACTAGTCTTGGAAACGTTATTTAATATCGGGTCTAGCTATTTTGCTCCGCGCAATTTTGATAGGTTAATCCGCTGAACAATCAAAATGCCAAGTCTGCCGTAAATTTTTCGAAATTATCACTTTGACGATTGCCCACTAGCAAAACCGAGTCAGACCAATCTGATCAGAGATATTGAAGCAATTAGAAGCGGTTCACTTTATTAATCGTTCAGTTACGTTCCAAGCTGAGTGTCTGGCGTCAAGTCTTTTTCCGATTTCGTATTGCCTCAACTAATAATCTTACTTTCTCTTCCTCGGTTGCCTCACGAAAAATCTTACCATGTCCGTCGACTGTTAGGCACCGATAGTAGTGGCATGTAATCTATTAACTCTCTCAATGCGCCTCCAATTCAAACCGCGCCGGAAGTGACTGCCCGCAGGAATAATTGGCTGATCAAAATTAACCATTTCGGGCAGTCACTGGAGGGGTGGAACGGCTGCCTGGCAGCCGAGCAGCTTGTTCGTTTGATTAACAAGCAGTATGGACTTCCTCTATTTGGCCTGCTTTCGTTTGTTTCGGCAAGAGTTCACGTAGGGAAGGGATCTTCGTCGGGGAGTCTAGAATGTTTTGTTCTCTCCATGCTTGTACTCTCCGTTGGAGTGTGCGTTTCAGCTTGCCTGCGAATTGACCTGGATATCTTCGCTGAAGCTCATGAAGTATGCCAATCGCAGATTGAAAAGGATCTGCCCGCAATAGTGCTTCGATTTCCTCTTTCACCAATTCAAACGCATCCTTCCACGTGCGATGTTTTCTTGGCTCCATTTTCTTTCTCGGCTTTTGGTTTTTGCGATACCTTCTGTTGTAAGTGCTCGCCTCTACCGGTGTTTCCTGCATATCCGATGCATTCTCTCTGCTGGAAATAATTGTTGTTTACTAAACAATCAACAGGCAAATCGTTATTACAATGTCACATGGATTTGACTTATGGTAATGACGGCTGTCACTTCGCACGCTATTTGCAGCATTTTTTTGCACGCTTACATGCGGTTGTCGTCGGTAGAAACAAAAGGGTCATTTTGTTTCTATCCACTTCCTCACCCCTGCCAGGTCTCCAGCCTTGCATCTAAAACTGACCCCTGTAAAATAAACAAAATAGCTCATGAGAGAAGTTTTGTTTATATGCCCGGCAAAGCCAAAGTATTAACAGCAAAAGACATCAGAGTTGTGCTCACGGTGCTCAAAAAGCCGCGCGACAAAACACTTTTTGCCGTCGGCATCTACACAGGTCTGCGAATTTTTGAAATCATCGCGATTGAACAAAAAGACGTTTTCACCATCTGTGGTGGCGTCAAAAACATTTTGAAAATTACCAGACTAAAAAAGAAAAACACCGTCTACAGTAATATCCCAATTCACCCAAAACTACGCGAACAACTAGAAACCTACAAGAAATTTCTGGACAAGCAAGAACACGACAACTTATAGACGCAAAAACGAGATCTTGGCAAAGAAGGCTAGCAGCCTGCAGTGTCAGTTACAAAAAGAGTTCATGCTTGCTGGATGTGCGTGGCAGGGGCTGTCGGTGATTTCTGAGGCAAGCAGTCCGAGTGCTGACCGAGCCA
>Ga0163154_10007033_pt1 | contig 13564 bp, 17 predicted proteins | sample OliLakLV19MP9P1_FD_148649 | JGI IMG/M metagenome (GOLD analysis project Ga0163154, IMG submission 148649) | Freshwater microbial mat bacterial communities from Lake Vanda, McMurdo Dry Valleys, Antarctica - Oligotrophic Lake LV.19.MP9.P1 | ecosystem: Environmental > Aquatic > Freshwater > Lake >... | reverse complement strand
GAGGAAAAATACGAATTGACTACTGATTAAACGTTGTTTGAAGATTTGTTTGTATTGTATTTGTGAAGAGTGAAAAATGTGAAGTATGTTAAATAATATTAATTGGGCTACCTATATTTTTGTGGCTGCCCTTACAATTTTAGTATATTATGTGGTAGTCATACTGCTGTATTACCGGCCGGAAATACAGCAGCTTTTTCAGGGAAAAAATGCTGCACCTGAATTATTTTCATTTAAAAATACGGAACAACAAATAGCAGATAGTGATCCCGAATTATATCCCGTGGTCCATTTGCTAATGGGAGAGTTACGTCATATAATAGAGAATAAAGCACAAAGCAGCGTTTCTAAAGAGGCGTTAATCTTTGAAATCCATAACAGGTTAAGTAGTCATCCGATTCTATCTACCACGGCGTTTCAGCCAGCAATTAATTTATTTCTAAAAGAAGAATGTATTAGACAATGCGATATCAACCTTGATGAGGAAGATTTGGGGGAGCTATGGAAATAAGGTTGGGTGTTGTTTTAATGCCGGATTATACTCCTACAGGCCCCGTAAGGCCTGGAGGGTATCCGGTTTATAATCGGTAAAATAATTTTTAACTATAAAAACAGATAGAATGAAAAAGGTAAAAATGGGATGCTTAAAAAGTAAAGCAATTATCAAGTGTGGATCTGCAAGCATGTTCCTTGCATTAATTTCTATGGTTGCCATTGCGCAGGATGGTAAAGCAGGCATTGAAGAAGCTAACTCAAAAGTGAGAAGCTATTTTGTATCGGGTACCAATTTAATGTATGCAATTGGAGCCATTGTAGGATTAATAGGTGCTGTAAAAGTTTACCAGAAATGGAATAGCGGCGACCAGGATACTGGTAAAATTGCAGCTGCATGGTTTGGAAGCTGCGTCTTTCTTGTAATAGTAGCTACTGTTATCAAATCCTTCTTTGGAGTATGAGCAACAGCACCTATCAAATTAATAAAGGAATCAATAAACCCATTGAATTTAAGGGACTAAAGGCACAGTATATCTGGTACCTGGGTGGTGGGCTGGTTATTTTATTAATAATATTTGCAGTTATATACATCATTGGTGTAAATGTTTTTGTATGCCTGTTTTTTGTCTTGTCTGCAGGGGCTGCATTATTCATGTATACATACAAGCTTAGCCGCAAATATGGCACACATGGCTTAATGAAAAAGATTGCCGGCAAATCAGTACCGGCAGTAATTAAAAGCTATTCGTTAAAACTTATTCAAAAGCGGTTATTAAGATGAAAAACCTTTTAGACATTTTGCCGATTCATGGAGTGGAACATGATTCTATTCTTTCAAAAATGGGAGATGTAACGGTTGTGTATAAGGTAGCATTGCCTGAATTGTTTACACTTAGTAATACAGATTATGAAGCTTTTCATCATGCCTGGATAAAGGCAATAAAAGTATTGCCGCCAAATTCGGTTTTTTGCAAACAGGATTGGTTTATCGAAGCCACTTATAAAGCTGATTTCACAAAGTATAATAGTAGTTTTTTAAGTAGAAGTAGTGAACGGTTTTTTAATGAGCGGCCTTATCTCGATCACGAATGTTACATTATGCTAACAAAAAAACCTGCTAATCGAAAAGTATCATCTTCTATTTTTTCAAGTTTATTAAAAAGAACAATTGTGGCAGAAGAAACCTTGCTTCCAAAATACTATCATGAGTTTATTAGCCAGGTCGGACAATTTGAAAGGATACTGGCTGATAGCGGTTTCGTTTCTATGAAGCGGTTGAATGATAAAGAATTGACAGATTTGATAGTTCAATATTTGAATTTACAAAAAGGAGAAAATGTTATCAGAGAAATAGAATTTAAGGATGACTGGAAAATTGGAGAATTTCATTGTCAACTCTATACAATGGCGGATGCTGAATTTGTTCCGGCCTTGTGTGGCTCCCGCATTAATTATGATAAGTATTCAACTGATAAAACAAAATTCAGTATAGGTTTTGCATCGCCTGTTGGGCAATTGCTTTCCTGCAATCACATCTACAGTCAGTATGTATTTATTGAGGATGTACAGAAGACTATACAAAAACTGGAAAGTAAAAGATTAAGGCTACAATCGCTATCGGCTTACAGCAGGGAAAATACCATTGCAAAAGAGGCAACAGATAATTTTTTAAATGAAGCCATTGGGGAACAAAGACTTCCTGTAAAGGCTCATTTTAATTTACTGGCCTGGACAGAAGACAAAGCTCAACTGAAAGAAATCAGAAACCTGTGTTCATCTGCACTTACACAAATGGATGCTACTCCAAAGCAGGAGACGGAAGGTGCAGCTCAAATTTTTTGGGCGGGCATACCTGGCAATGCTGCCGATTTTCCAATGAACGACACATTTGACACCTTCTCACCACAGGCTTGCTGTTTCTTTAACCTGGAGACAAACTACCGGTCTTCTGTAAGTCCAATTGGTATTCGTTTGGGAGATAGGTTAACCGGCAAACCTGTTCACGTTGATATTTCAGATGAACCAATGGAAAGAGGTATTTGCACCAACCGCAATAAATTTATCCTGGGTCCATCTGGTAGCGGAAAATCCTTCTTCACCAATCACATGGTAAGGTCTTACTATGAAAAGGGTACTCATATTGTGCTGGTGGATGTGGGTCATTCTTACAAAGGATTGTGTGACATGGTAAATGGATATTATTTCACCTACTCCGAAAAAAAACCAATCAGGTTTAATCCTTTCTATCTGGGTGAAGGAGATGTGCTGGATACAGAAAAAAAAGAAAGTATTAAAACTTTGTTTCTTGCCCTTTGGAAAAAGGATAACGAAACATATAACCGCAGTGAATATGTCGCTTTATCAAATGCCTTGCAGTTATACTTTGATAAGGTTGGAAATGATAAGACTATTTTCCCATCCTTTAATACTTTTTATGAGTTTATAAAAGATGAGTTTGTAACAATACTGAAAGGCGATAATGTAAAGGAAAAAGACTTCGATATTTCTAACTTTTTGTATGTGCTCAGGCCGTATTATAAGGGTGGGGAATTTGATTACCTGTTAAACGCCGACGAAAATCTAGATTTATTAAGGCAACAGTTTATTGTTTTTGAACTGGATAATATAAAAGATCATCCGATACTCTTCCCTGTAGTAACCATAATTATTATGGAAGTATTCATTTCAAAAATGAGAAAGCTGAAGGGCATTCGTAAAATGATCCTTATTGAGGAAGCTTGGAAAGCCATCGCAAAAGAAGGAATGGCTGAATATATAAAATACCTGTTTAAAACAGTGAGAAAGTTTTTTGGAGAAGCAATAGTAGTAACACAGGAAGTAGAGGACATCATCTCATCCCCTGTCGTTAAGCAGGCTATCATTAATAATAGTGACTGTAAAATTTTACTTGATCAAAGCAAGTACCAAAATAAGTTTGATCAGATTCAGGAATTATTAGGGCTAACAGATAAAGAGAAAGCCCTGGTATTAAGTATCAATAAAGCCAATGATCCAACAAGGAAGTATAAGGAAGTATTTATTTCTTTGGGTGGCGTGCTTTCTAAAGTGTATCGCACAGAAGTATCACCCGAAGAATACCTGACTTATACAACAGAAGAAAAGGAAAAGATAAAAGTACAGGAAGCAGCTGTACGATTTGGTAGCATTGAGAAAGGTATTGCATCGTTAACATCTTAAACTATAGGTTATGAAATATTTAATTATTTGTATTGCTTTATTTATTGTATCCTGCAACACGATGCACTCAGACAGCAACCTGGCTGGAATATATGTTGGCCTTCAGGAGAATGAATATGGCTGGACTGCTGATACTTTAATTGTGAGCAAGCCAAATGACGGAGAGAGAATTTTTCAGATATTGAGGCATGCCGGATTAGTGAAATTCTCAAAAGGTAAAAAGCTTCCTTCACAGTTTTTTACAGAAGTATGGATTGCAGATTACGATGCAGCTAAAGAGACATTGTTTGAACTAAAGTATGGGAAAATATTAATTTGGGATAGGGCCAATGAGAGCCTCCAATTAGGTAACACTCACTATAAAAGACTTTAAAATCTGGTAGCAGAATAAGTTTTGGCCGGTTGTATTAATTGTGAAAATGAAATGTGATACATGAAAAAAAAAGTAACCATTGCTGCTATTATCTTTTTAGTAAGCATTATACCGGCTCAACAAACAGCAGCCCAAATTGCAATTGTTGAAATTATTAAAGCCGGCGTAAAAAAGATTATCATAGCAGTTGATTTAAAAATTCAGCGCCTGCAAAATGAAACAATATGGCTTCAAAATGCGCAGAAAACACTGGAAAATGAAATGTCTAAAATAAAGTTGGATGAAATAAGTAATTGGGCTAAACAGCAAAAAGAATTATACTCAAAATATTTTGATCAACTATGGAAAGTCAGGAGTGCAATCGGTACTTACCAGGCAGTAAGAGACATTATCAACAAACAAACACAATTGGTTAGGGAATATTCAACCGCATTCAATTTAGTAAAACAGGATAAGAATTTCAGTCCAGAGGAAATTGATTACATACAACAGGTGTTCGCTGGAATTCTTGAAGAGAGTTTAAAAAGTATTGAACAGGTTCAATTTGCAATTACCTCTTTTTTAACTCAAATGACAGATGCAAAACGGTTGACTATTCTCCATACGGCAGCTGATAATATTGAACAAACACTGACTGATTTAAGGCAATTTAATCAACAAAACATTGGGATAAGTTTACAGCGGTCAAAGGAAAGAAACGACATTGATGTTACAAAGAAACTATACGGTATTGAACAATAATTACTGTGAAAAGGAATAAGATGAAAATGAAAAATATTATTGTACTTGCTTTAATGCTGTTTTTAGTGACATCGCTAAAAGCGCAATCATGGGATGAATGGTTCAACCAAAAAAAGACACAGCGCAAGTATTTAGTAAAGCAAATTGCGGCTTTGGAAATATACCTGGGTTATTTATCCAAAGGCTATTCCATTGCAAAGGAAGGACTTGGTGCTATTCGGGATATTAAGAATGGTGACTTTGATTTGCATAAAAATTACTTCAATTCCCTTAGTTCTGTAAATCCTTTTGTAAAAAGATATAAAAAGATTGCAGGTATTATTTTATTACAAATAAATATTACCAAACAGGCTGGCAAAACAATAAGGGAATGTAAAAAGAATAATATGCTGACAGCAAATGAAATTGATTACCTATATAACGTCTTCAACAAACTTTTAGATGATTGTTCAACCTGTTTGGATGAGCTTAAAAATTTCGTGACCAGTGGCCAATTTTCAATGAAAGATGATGAACGTATTGTGGCCATTGATAAACTCTACAATGAAATGGCAGAAAGAGATGTTTTTACAACATCATTTGGTAAAACTGCTATGGGGCTTTGTTTACAAAGAGCCAATGAACAAAGGGCTATAAATATTTCAAAACATTTAAATGGTTTAAGATGAAAATTTCATTGCTGACTTTATTTATAATTATATCAATGTTCTGCGGTAGGTCGACTGCTCAATCCAATGAAGTACAGCAACTCATTTTAAACGTTGAAAAACTGTCGCAGTTAAAAAAAATTCTTACTAACATGAAAAACGGGTATGAGATTGTAAGCAAAGGATACAATACAATTAAATCCATTTCTCAGGGTAATTTTAATTTACATGATGCTTTTTTGAACGCTTTATTACAAGTAAGCCCAACTGTTAGAAAATATAAACGAGTTGCAGATATAATCAGTTGCCAGATTCAAATTGTGAATGAATATAAGGCTGCATTCAGACGTTTCAACTCTTCTAACCTATTTACTACTGCGGAATTAAAATACATGGAAATAGTTTACAGTAATCTGTTTAATAAGAGCCTTCAAAGCCTTAACCAATTGGCGTTGATAATTACTGCCGGAAAGCTACAAATGAGTGATGATGAAAGAATTGGTACCATCAATACACTCCACAATGACATTACAGATATGTTAAATTTCCTACAAAGCTTTAATGGGGAAGGTAATGTACTCGCTATTCAAAGAGCCGGTGAAATGAAGGATACAAAACTTTCGCAAAAATTAAATGGATTGAAATGATCACCAAATAAAAAAGATTTGTATGAAAATGAGTGTTAGGTTTTTTTCTTTTTTGATAATAAGTATTATGGTTCCTAATTTTTTGCATGCCCAGGGAGGATTTGCAAATGATATCAAAAGTTTGCACCAGGTATTAGAACAATTGTACACAGAAATGCTTCCGTTATGCAGTAAGCTAATTGGCGTAGGCAGGGGGATAGCAGGATTTGCTGCTACCTGGTATATTGCAAGCCGTGTCTGGCGCCATATTGCCAATGCAGAACCAATCGATTTTTATCCATTGTTCCGGCCTTTTGTTTTGGGCTTTGCCGTTATTATTTTCCCTTCTGTAATTGCAATGATTAATGGTGTGATGAATCCAACGGTTACCGGAACAGCAGCGATGGTGGATGATTCAAATAAAGCTATCGCTGTTCTTTTAAAACAGAAAGAAGAAGCCATTAAAAAAACCGATGTGTGGAATATGTATGTAGGCGAAAATGGGAGTGGAGACAGGGATAGATGGTATAAATACACCCATCCGGGTACCGATGCTGCAGGTGAAGGCATCTTTGAAGGAATTGGTAATGACATAAAATTTGCGATGGCAAAAGCCTCTTATAATTTCCGCAATTCAATTAAGCAGTGGATGAGTGAAGTTCTAAAGGTTTTATTTGAAGCATCTGCGCTATGTATTAATACCATCCGGACATTTTATTTAATAGTACTCGCCATTTTAGGACCACTTGTTTTTGGGATCGCTGTATTTGATGGCTTTCAGCATACACTAACCGTATGGATAGCACGCTATATAAATATATTTCTTTGGCTACCTGTGGCTAATATTTTTGGAAGTATAATAGGTAAGATTCAAGAGAATATGCTAAAGGTAGATATAGCCCAAGTCCAGGATTATGGAGATACTTTTTTTTCGCCTACAGATACGGCCTATTTGATTTTTATGATTATTGGGATAGTTGGCTACTTCACTGTACCCAGTGTTGCAAATTATATTGTTCATGCCGGCGGCGGAAATACGCTTTTATATAAAGTTACTACCCTTACTACCAATAGTTCACAAGGAGTTATAAATGCCACAAGTTCCACAGCAGGAATGGTGGCAGATTCATTTGGAAATTCCAGAAGCCAAGTATCGGGAAGCATGTCATCCAGTAGTGTAAGCAGTGGATATTTTAATGAGGGAAGTAGCCGAAGTTCAAATTCTTATATGCAGGAAAAATTATCTGGAAAATCATAACCAATGTTTACACAATCGAAAAATATAGATACAGCTTTCAGGCATATTAAGAAATTCTCTTTACTGCTTGTTACCGGATGTTTTTTACTCTGCGGTTTTGTATTGTACAAGAGTTATGAATTATCTGTCCGGGTACAGGATAAAATTTATATTCTGGCCGGAGATAAAGCCATGGAGGCTTATGCCGCTAAGAGAAAAGACAATATCGAAGTGGAAGCAAGAAGTCATATCACTATATTTCATGAAGATTTTTTCACGCTTGACCCTGATGAAAAAGTGATTAATGCCAACATAACAAAAGCCTTGTATTTGTCTGATGGGTCTGCAAAAAGGCAGTATGATAATTTAAAAGAAACTTCCTATTACTCAGGTATCATTTCAGGCAATATCAGCCAGCAGATTTCTATTGATAGCATTGCAATTAATATCAAATCGGAGCCCTATTTGTTTCATTGTTATGCAACCATAAGAATTATCCGGCCTAATAGTGTTGTTACAAGGAATTTAATAACACAGGGTTATTTGCGCAATACCTCCCGTTCTGATCATAACCCTCATGGGTTCTTAATTGAGAAATGGGAAACCATCGAAAACAAGGATATTAAAACTGAAAGCAGGTGAAACTTTTCTTGAAACATACCGGCAAAGAACCGTGGATTGATAAAGCTGCAACTGGAATTGCAGGCTCTATAATCAGGATTCAAAAAGGGTTTTCAAGAAATATGAACCAATTGACAAAAAGATGGAAGCTGCAACAGCAAAGGGTCTTTCTGTTGTTGGTTTGCCTTTTTTTTGGTGGGTTAAGTTTTTTTTTGATCATAAACTCTTTCAACAAAACAGAGGTTGAAAAGAGCATCATTCCAAAATCTATATCGACTCCCAGGAATATGAATCTAAATGAGAATAGCATTCTGATTACACAAAATGAATTTCAGCAGGTTCAGCAATTCAAACGGTTACATCCAAATCTGCAAAATGAAAGACCGGGCCTTTTTGATACCCTTAGCTTACTTGAACAAATTTATTATTCACAAAAAAAATAAAGACTATGGAAAAGAAACACACAGCGAAGTTTCTACGGCAAAGAAAAATGATGATCGTTTTGCCTTTATTAGTATTTCCTTTTATTACCATGGCATTTTGGGCATTAGGAGGAGGGAAAAAGATGGATAATACTGAGCTGCAAAATTTAAATACTGGATTGAATCTGCAATTGCCAAACGCAAATCTGAAAGATGATAAAAATGAGGACAAACTCTCTTTTTATAAGGAGGCAGATGCAGATTCCGTAAAGCGGCTAGAGCTGTTAAGAAATGATCCCTTTTATAGAGACTCACTGCTTACAATGCAAAGTTCTTTGATGTCAGCAACTGAGAACTTATACAGACCCGTAGCGGGTGACTATGGATTAAAAAATCTACCTAATCGTTCCAGTGCTTCCATTAATGAACAAAAGATTTATCAAAAAATTGCTGAATTAAATAAACAGATAAATCAACCCGAAACTGCAACATCAATGCACACTAATCCTGACATACTAAATCAATCGAATGAGTATAAAGAAGAACTTTCAAAAAATGTAGACCGAATGGAGCATATGATGCAAACGATGAAAGATAGCAAGGAAGTTGACCCCGAAATTCAACAACTAAATGGTACCCTCGAAAAGATATTAGATATACAGCACCCACAAAGGATAAAAGAAAAAATGAAGGAACAATTGTTGCCACAAAAAGAAAAAATATTTGCAATAAGTAATCAAAATATAGTTGGTAATATAACCTTATTGGATACAGTAAAACATACAACAGATATAGACTCCGGATTTTATAGCATTGAGAAAATTCAAAATGATTTAAATGAGGATAATGCAATAAATGCAGTTGTTCATAACAATCAAACGATGATAAATGGAGCTGTAATCAAACTCCGGCTAAACACTAATATTTATGTAAGCGGCGCATTAATACCAAAAGGTAGTTTTATTTATGGGCTTGCTTCATTAAATAATGAAAGACTTGAAATTGAAATTTCAACTATTCGAAATAGTAACTCGATCTATCCTGTTAAACTGGAGGTATATGATTTGGATGGTTTATCCGGTATATATATTCCGGGCGCCATCAGCCGGGATGTTGCAAAACAATCTGCTGATAATGGTCTTCAACTGATGGAACTAACTACCATGGATCCCACTTTAAAATCTCAGCTGGCTGCTACCGGGATTAATAGTGTAAAGAGCCTGGTTAGTAAAAAAGTAAAGCAAATAAAAGTGCTGGTAAAGGATGGATACAAAGTTCTTTTAAAAGATAAAAACAGAAACTGAAATTTATTCATTATAAAACTTAGAAATCATGAAAAATATTGTATTTCTTTTTTTGTGCCAGTATTTATTTACTTCTGCAATGGCACAGATATCAACATTAAGTATTGCCACAAATAAAACAACCAGCCTGGTTTTTCCATATTCCATACGTCATGTAGATAGGGGGACAAAGGATGTTCTGGTGCAGCAGGTAAAAGAAGCAGATAATATCTTATTAATAAAGGCCTCTGAAAAAAACTTTTTAGAGACAAATTTAAGCGTGGTTACGGACGATGGGAATATTTACACATTTATTGTGAATTACAGCGAGCACCCAATTTCCTGGATATATCATTTGCCTGAAAATAAAAAAGCAGTCATTGCTACGCATGCTCAAGCACTGCTCGATAATCCAAGAATTCTCTCAGGTATTAAATCGTCTAAATGGCAAATGTTTTTAAGAGTTGCAGGCATTTATATTAAAGACAACAAAGTTTTCTATCACCTGCAGTTGCAAAATCAAAGTCCGATTGATTATGATATTGACCTGGTTAAATTTTATATCAGGGACATTAAAAAAAGTAAACGAACTGCCATTCAGGAAAATGAACTGAAGCCAATATTTGTTGCAGGGAATACTACTCAGGTGAGAGCAAATTGTACCTCAGCAATTGTGTTAGTCTTTGATAAGTTTACTATACCTGATGCTAAATACCTGGCTGTGGAGTTGGTGGAAAAAAATGGTGGTAGAAATCTGTCGATGAAAATCAGCAATAATAAAATTATGCAGGCAATTGCTCTACCGGATTTAAGATGAATAACGGGCATCCCATTTCAGATGAAGTGTTAGATCTGGCTGATATGGCTCTATCAAAAGGCAAACATTGGATGGCATATAACCAATCGCTATACTTTATCGAGAAGAGGATGTTCACTTTTTTGATTCTCGACAAGCAGCAATCGATTTTTAACAGATAATATTAGCGATAGGGATAGTTTCTATACCATTCATTTTAATTCAATAAAAGACATACTCGAAATAATCCCATACAGAGAAAACATCAATATTGAATTGATAAAAAATCCAGATGTTAATGGTTTGTATAACAAGGAGGGAAACGCTTTTACAGATGCACTAATAGAGAATTTTGAACAAAAGCAATTATTATTATTTAATTCACAATTAAAAACAAACGTTATGAACAATGAAAATTTCCAGTATTTAAGTGATAATCTTAAATACATGGGCTTTGGCGAAAACCTGAAATCAGAATTGGAAAAGAACCTTAAGGAAGGAAAACCCGATTTTCAGTTGCACTACAAGGCTGAAATAAATAAAAAGCCATTTGAAGCAACCATGAATTTCCGCAAGTCTGATTCTACAGACATGTACTTCTTCAATAATTACAATGCTTCACTTGAAAAAGCCAATGGCGAAAAAAATGAGCAAACATTTTACTTAAATAAGGGTAAAGGTGTTACAGGAAAAGAAGCCTTCAATTTACTGGATGGCAGGGCTGTACAAAAGGATCTTGTAACAAAAGAAGGCCAGCCTTATAAAGCCTGGATGCAGCTGGACTTTGAAAAAAAAGACAAGAATAACAATTTTGAAGTAAAGCAATATCATGAAAAGTATGGCTTTGATTTAAAGGCTGCAGTTGAAAAATTCCCAATAACGGATTTGAAAGATCCGGAAAAAGAAAAGGTTTTAATGCAGTCATTACAAAAAGGTAATGTACAATCTGTTACCATTGAAAAAGATGGCAATAGCCATAAAATGTTTATTGAAGCCGACCCACAATTTAAAAAAGTAAACCTCTATGATGCTAATATGAAGCTGGTTGCAAAAGAATCAATAGAAATATATCAATCTGTTAGTAAAAAAGAAGCCAGCCTGGCGGTAAAAGAAGAAATGGGAAATGATAAAAAAAAAGAGTTGAAACAGGAGGTTAAGCCGGAAAAAGAAAAGGTAGAAAAGAAAAATGATAAAACTCTTTTACCTAAGAAAAGGGAAAGCAGTAAAAAAGGTTTAGGGGTATCTTAACAGAAACCCTAAACCAATTTTTCATTTTTAAAATTTGCAAAATGGATATCGAAAATATTTCCGCTTTAATGGGACAGTTGCAATCGTTAGGTTTTGAAAATGCAGGCTATTCATTGCTAAAGCGAGTCAGTTTTAAACCTGAAAATTTTATTCTTTCTCAAAAAATAGAGAAGGCCAAAGACAAGTTAAGCTTTCAACTATTTTTTGAAAAGGATGTCAAGCAAGGCATTTATGTTTTGTTGTATTATGATGCTATTCTTCAAAAGGCAAAACCTTTAATTGATGCTGCCATTAATGGCATTAATACCTCTAACCTGGAAAAATCAATGATAGAAATTGATTGGAAAAATGCTTTCGATTTTGTTACAAAAAAGCAATTGAATTTGGAAGATAAAACAAGCTGGGAAAAAGAACAGAAAGTTGAATTGGTAATAGAAGGCCTTTCGGAGTTAGAAAAATCTGAAGATGGTAAATTAGTTGCCGTAGGGCTTAAACTAAAATATTGGGCTGGTATTTCATACCAGGAATTGTTTGGCAATATCAGCCCTTTAAAAAATAAATCGGAAGTAGGCCAGCGGTTTTATTTTTTTGAAGGCCAAACAGGCATATCAGTAGATGAAGCATATCGGTTTTTACAAAACCGTTGGTTGGAAAAACAGATGCAGGCAAAAAGAAAACAGGTAGATGAACCAGTTAGTGAAAATGATGGATCAGAATCTATAAATGGCAGTGGTTTACTTCGTAAGAAACGAATCGTCACAAATAGAAGAAAATTCAAACACGAAAGTTGATACAATGGAACTTTTTCCACCATAACAAGTTTATTATGCCGTAGCAGGTGATGTCAGAATTGGTCCATTGCATATAAGTGTATACATGGCATTGATCCAGCAATGGAATTTGAATGGTGCTAATCCGATTTTGGTTTTCGGGGTAGAAATAATGAAGCAGGTAAAAATTAACGCTAGGCATATTTACAATAAATGAGGAATAACTTGGATGAATATGGCTATATGTGTTATTACCTTGTGCAAATGGTTATACAGGCAGCAAGGTATTTTTAGTAAACTGTTAAAATATAAGTCAGTTATGGAAAACCTAATAATTATTACCGAAAGCGATTTTAAGAAATGGGTGAAAGAAGCGGTAAACGAATGTATACTGAAAACCAATCAGGCTGTTCAGGAAAATCCCAAAGCATTAGATGGATTACTAAACCGTGAAGAGATTGCAAAGTTTCTCCGCATTTCATTAGTAACCCTTACAGACTGGGTAAAGCGAGGGTTGCCATCACACAAACAGCGGGGCAGGGTTTATTTTGATAAAGAAGAGGTATTGAGCTACATCAGGGAAAAGAAAATAGGCAGGTTAAGCCTAACCCCTAAATTCCATCAGCTTCAAAAAGCTGTTGTGTAAAGTTTTAAAAAAGTGCAGGCCAAATTACCTAGGTTTTTTTGTTAGTTTCTTTTGCCAAAGAATTTGGGAATGTTTAATACCTTTATGTTATTAAAGTTCTTTTCCATTCTAAATATTTCAACAGAAATCAATTTGGTAGTTCAGAATAGCTCATGATTGCAAATTGTTTGCAAATTATAAAAGCCGGAATTAACCGGCTTTTATAATTGATTGAATATCAAGTGCCCACGAAAGGAATCGAACCTTCACACCCTTGCGAATGGCAGATTTTGAGTCTGCTGCGTCTACCAATTCCGCCACATGGGCAATCTTTAAAACCTATTAACTTTTCAACCTTTCACCTTGTCACATTATCAACCTATCAACTTGTCAACCTATCAACCTATCAACCTATCACCTTGTCAACCCTTCAACTTGTCAACCTTTCAACCGGGCTGCAATATTACATCATCCATCCAATC
>Ga0163154_10007032_pt1 | contig 13564 bp, 10 predicted proteins | sample OliLakLV19MP9P1_FD_148649 | JGI IMG/M metagenome (GOLD analysis project Ga0163154, IMG submission 148649) | Freshwater microbial mat bacterial communities from Lake Vanda, McMurdo Dry Valleys, Antarctica - Oligotrophic Lake LV.19.MP9.P1 | ecosystem: Environmental > Aquatic > Freshwater > Lake >... | reverse complement strand
AACCCCACCCACATCAGCGCGGGCGAGAATTACGCCACCTTTAATATCACCACCGATGCTGCCACCCAGCCGGTCACATCTGTTGCGGTAGCAGGACTTGCGGCGGCTAATTACCAAACGGACAACGAACCCGCGCTTGCCGAAATTGCCCGCATTTTTGGCTGGCAGACTTTCATTGGTAGTGAGAGTAATCGCCTCAACGGTGACAGCGTGGCCCTAGGTGAGGAGGTCTACGCCCCTTTTTGGCTCCGCGCACGCATCAATCAGCCCGTCCTAATTTGGCCCATTGCTATCTATTCCTCTGATACCGCAGAACTTCATGGCTATACCCGTTTTCAAGCCAGACCGGGTACTGGTGGCAACAGTGGGTTACTTTACAGTTTTGCCGGGACGTTAGATGACGACAATATCTTAGGCAGCAATGATGCCAGCGGCGGCGAGAACCAGAAACTCCTGGCCAAGATTTTTTCGGGCAACGCTAGCAGGACACCCACCACAAATCTCGTAGACTTCATCCCGACCCAAGCTTTCGCTCTTAGCAATGACAGTGCCCAGACCGATGACAGCCGCAACGGGGCCGAAAAAGTCCACAACTGGCGTATCTATCCCCTGCGCGATCAAGCGGGTCAACTACTCCCCCACAGCTATTTCGCCGCCAAGGACAACGGCAACACGACCGATAGCTCCACCGGAAAAAACTTCGACTTCAATGATTACGTCTTCCTCGTCACCAATATCCGGCCCCAGGCAGCGAGTCTGGCCCCCCGCGAGCGCGATGATTTCAGTGGCGAGGGCAGTGTGGACCTCCTCTTGCGTAATTACCAGACGGGCGAGAACGTCCTTTGGTTGCTAAACGGCCCGGTCTACCAAGCCAGTGCCCTCCTCCCCACCACCCTCGATTTCAACTGGGAACCGGGCGGGACGGGCGATTTTACGGGGGATGGTCGGCCCGAGATTCTCTGGCGCAACTACAGTACGGGCGAGAACGCGGCCTGGGTGGTCACGGATCTTGCTTATCAAGAAAGTCTCCCCCTCCCGGCCCTAGCTCCGGCTTGGCGCATGAGTGGCAGTGCTGACCTCGACCAAGACGGCAACGTGGATATCCTCTGGCGCAACTACAGCACGGGCGAGAACGCCGTCTGGTTGATGGACGGCTTGAATCTCCGCCAAAGCGCGACTCTCCTCAGTGTCACCGACCTCAACTGGCAACTCGTCGGTGGCGCGGATCTCGACCGTGATGGTAACGTAGACCTCCTTTGGCGCAATTACGGTACGGGCGAAAATGCCGTTTGGTTAATGCAGGGCCTGACCTACCGCACCAGTGCTCTCCTGCTCAGTGTGAACGACCCCGACTGGCAATGGGCGGGCAGCGGTGACTTTGACCGCGACGGCAAACACGACCTAGTTTGGCGCAACAACAGCACGGGTGAGAACGCTCTCTGGCTGATGAATGACCTTACCTACCGCGAAAGTGTCCTCCTCCCCTCCCTCCCCGACACTTGGCGAATCGAAGGGCCCCAGTAACCTGAATAGGTGCTCAAAGTCCCTTTTTGGGAGGCAGCTCTTTGGTGATAGTTACTATCCTGGAAAGGTTGCATCTGGGGACCCATGTACCGTACGGAGTGGACGACGAAGTTTGTCAGTATCCGTCCTGAGGCGTGGCAGCGACTGGTCGGGCCGGAGACCTCGCCTTTCTTGGAATGGACTTGGCTCGCGGCCTTGGAACAGGCGGGGTGCGCGGTCCCCCAAGAGGGCTGGCAACCCTTTCACCTCACGGTCTATCGGGGACAACAGTTGGTGGGGGCGGCTCCTCTCTACATCAAGAGTCATAGCTACGGGGAGTTTGTCTTTGACCAGAGTTGGGCGGAGTTGGCCCAGCGGTTGCGCGTGCGCTACTACCCGAAGCTGGTGGCAATGGTCCCTTTCACCCCAGCGACGGGGTATCGCTTCTTGATGGACCCCGAGGAGGACCCGGATTCACTGTTGGATGTGATGCTCACGGCGATTGACCAGCTTTGCGAGAAACAAAAGCTAGCCTGTTGGAATGTCCTCTATCCGGCCCTGGATTTCCAGGAACGGTTGTTAGCCCGTGGTTTTTTGCCCCGCTTGGGTCACAATTACCAGTGGCAAAATGAGGGGTTTGGGACCTTTGAGGATTTTTTAGACCGTTTCAAGAGTTCGCAACGCCGCAATATCCGCCGGGAATGTAAGGCTCTCGTGGACTTAGGGTTGGAGTTTAAGGTCTACACCGGCGATACGATCCCGCCAGGGATGTACAGTTTCATGTATGACCTATATGCCGACACCTGTGCCAAGTTTATGAACTGGAGTAAATACCTCAACCGGACTTTCTTTAAGTTATTAGAGGATGACTTCCGGGAGAATACGGTTTTTATCAGTGGTGAGTATCAGGGCAAAAGTGTGGGTATGTCCTTCTGTATCCGTAAGGGGGACCGGATGTACGGGCGGTACTGGGGCTGCACCCAGGAGATTAAGAACTTGCATTTTAGCGCGTGCTATTACGAACCCGTCCGTTTTGCCATTGACCATGGCCTCCAACGCTTTGATCCCGGCGCGGGGGGTAGTTTCAAAATGCGGCGCGGCTTCCCGGCAACTCCCACCTATAGCCTGCACCGCATCTATAACCCTCGCCTTAGAACCGTCCTCGAAGACCATCTGCCCAAGGCCAACGCCTACCACCAGCTCGAAATCGAGGACCTCAATACCAACGCTCCCCTCAAAGAAATCTCTGAAGGTGCACCCGAGGAAACTACCCATCCGCTGAGCCCCACGGAGTAACGTCTCCACGTATAAACACCACATGAAAACTTCATCTGTTTAACTATGAGGGATGTCAATATTACTTACTTGCTGTAACTCAGGAGAGAGCTTTGTTTACACCACCTAAGTACTTCCCATGGACGGGCATTTTGATCACAATGATCATCACGCTTCTGCCGACCGCGCTCGCTCAATCAAATTTCTCAGCTACTTCTCACCCGGCAGGGCGCGTGCCTGTCGCCTTCGACACTACGACGCTTGTTACCACCGATGGCGAACCGTTGGAGTTTTTTGGTTACACCGTTGCGCTGGATGGTGATACAGCCGTGGTCGGTGCTCCTAACGACGATGACCAGGGCCCATACAGCGGTTCAGCCTATGTGTTTGTGCGTCAAGGGAACACCTGGGTCCAACAGGCTAAACTCCTGGCTAGCAATGGCAACGAGAGTGATCTTTTTGGTAAGGCCGTGGCCCTCAGTGGAAATACCGTGCTCATTGGTGCTTCCGGCGACGATGACCAGGGTCCAGACTGTGGTGCGGTCTATGTCTTTGTCCGGCAGGGGGAGGTTTGGGTCCAACAGGCTAAACTCCTGGCGACTGATGGCAATGACAGTGATTTTTTTGGGGGTTCCGTTGCTCTCGAACGCAATACAGCCCTAATTGGTGCCCCAGCGGACGATGACCGTGGTCTAAACAGCGGTTCAGCCTATGTGTTTGCGCGCCAACGGGGAGCTTGGGTCCCCCAGGCTAAGCTTCTGGCTGGGGATGGGGCTGCTGAGGATACCTTTGGTGCAGCAGTCAGCTTGGCGGGAGCGCGTGCCCTGCTGGGTAGTCCCTTAGACGATGATCGGGGTGCGAATAGCGGTTCCGCCTATGTATTTGTGCAAGAGCAAGGTAGCTGGCGGCAAGAGGCTAAGCTCCTGTCCGCCGATGGTAGTCCTGAAGATTACTTCGGGACCTCCTTAGCCTTGAGTGGGAATACGGCCCTCGTCGGGGCTTTCGGAGACGATGATCTCGGTTCAGCGAGTGGTTCAGCCTATGTGTTTGTCCGTCAAACGGACTGGCTACAACAGGCTAAACTGCTGGCAGCCGATGGAGCTCAGGATGACTACTTCAGTTTTTCCTTGGCTCTAGATGGCGACCGGGTGCTGATCGGTGCCTATGGCGATAAGCGGGGTCCAATTCAGGGGGCGGCCTACTTGTACGAACGGCAGAGGGGCTCATGGACGCAACAAGCCAAAGTCAAAGCTCAGGGTGGCGCAACCAGTGACATCTTTGGTTTTGCGGTTGCCCTGAGCAATGATACCTTCCTCATCGGAACGCTGGGGGATAATCTAGCTAGCGAAAACAGCTCATCCACCGCCGATCAAGGGGTAGTCTACGCCGGTTCTTACCAACCGTAAATCGCTGCTCCTATCTTTGCGAAAGCTATCACTAACTTATGTCTTAAAACCACCAACTCTGCTTGAGAGTTGGTGGTTTTTAATATTGACTAGCTGGCTTGGTTCATTGCCATGTTGTCAAACATAGTGCCAGTCGTCATTGCCTGAGTCAGACCAGTTAGGGTACCCAGAGCGGCGACCTTAGGCGGAACATAGGTCTTCTTTGTGTCCATGTCGTACCATCAAAAGAGCTCACGCAATCTATCACTTTGACCCTACCTCGTCAATGTGAGGCCCTAGGAAGCTTCAACATCAACGGCTTGGACCTCAGCCAACTGGAGAGTAACGGGGAACGTCATGATGAAGGACGACCCCAGCCCCACCTGGGAAACTAATTCAATGCGCCCCTGGAGTAACTCGACGAGCCGCGAGGCAATGGCAAGCTCCATCCCCGTACTCTCGCTGAAACGTTGTCGGTCGGTGGAGACCAGTTGGGCGTAGGGCGTAAATACATAGGGCTGGTCCTCGGGCGAGATGCCCTGTCCGGTGTCGCGGATCGTCAGGGACCACTGCTGGTTAGGTAAGGCCAAACAACGCAACTGGATGGTTCCGAGGGCGGTGGTACGGATGGCGTTGTGGAGGAGGATGACCACGACCTGTTGTAAACGAAAAGGATCTGTGAAAACTTGGGCGGGAGCTTGGGCGTAATCCACTTCCAGGGTTAAGTTGCGGGCTTGGGCCAGGGGTGTCAAGGGTTCTAGCACATGGTTGAAGACTGTCCGTACATCAATCTCCATCCCCCGCAGTTGGACGCGGCCCGTTTCATAGCGGGAGAACTCCAAGGCATCGTTGACCAGCCGGAGCATCTGTTGTCCGTTGGTGAGGACACGTTCAATATTTTGAATGCTAGGTAGGGTATCGCGGACTTCCTCATCCATCCGTTGTTGACGCAAAAAAAGTTCAGCGTAGCCAATGATGGAGGTCAAGGGAGCACGGACTTCCTGAGCCAAGAGCGCGAGGTTGTTTTGGCTAGCGCGGACCAACCGCGTCAACTCCTGGTTGGTAAGGCTGACCTGCGCCTGGAGTCGCTGCAATTCACCCATCCGTTCATTCATATAGCTTTGGAAGCAACCGGCAATGGCTTCGTCTATAACCGTATCCACGAGTCGGAGGGCACGGATCACTCCAGCAGCGGTGTCCGCGAGTAGATATTCTTCGAGGGCATTGACGATAACCCAGCGCAATTGACGATATTCACGGGCGATCTCAGCCGCATCAAACCCTTGCTCTGCCCGCAATGCACCATGCTCCAAGCTCGCCCGGGCTAGCAGTTGGATATCATCTTGTTCGTTGGGGTCCAGGATTTTGGTGAGTGCGGTCAAGACAAAGGGAATGTGGTCGCGGATTGCCATCGTAGACAGACCATTGGCACTCTCAATTTGACGGTCCTGGCGGACAAGCTCGATCCACTCCTCAACGATGGAGTCCACCCGCTCCTGTAAAAACTCACTCAAAGAAAACATATTTAACCTGCGGGAATAGGGTTTGGCTGCGGATCAGTATAGCGGGTTTGCAGGAGGATCGTAGGAGCTTGGTAAGATGATTAGGCATTTGTACTTGTTAGCTATGCAACCCCCGGAAGGACCGCGCGAATCCTTAACCAGCCCCCGCTGGTCTTTCGGCCTTGAAGTGCGTCGTGGGTGGGATTGGATTCAGTTCGTCTGGCAGATGCTCAGGCGCATTGGCGGGCCGGGGGCTATCTTGCGGACCCTCTGGTTTGTGCTCACTTTGCTGTGGCAGCGGACCCTCACCCAGTGGTTCAAGCCTAAGTGAGCATTGTTCAGTAATGGGGGATTGGGCTAATGTGTTTGCAGTGGTGTGGAGGGCAGAGCTATTTTTTACGAAGCTGAACAATTCTCATTTGTACAGACTCTCGAAACTCACGGGTCCCAGGTCCAGGCCGAGTTAGACCAGTTGGCTCCTCAGAATTTTATCGCTTGGCCAGAGAAATATCTCTATGGCAAGGGCTGGGATATTTTCGGACTCTATGCTTTTGGGATTAAGATTGCTCAAAACTGCCGGCTTTGCCCCCGGACTACTGCCCTAGTTGAGGGTATCCCCGACCTTGTGACAGCAGGGTTCTCGTCTTTGGCTCCAGGCGTTGCCATCGCTCCGCATCACGGTTACCCCGATGGGCTATTGCGCTGTCACCTCGGGCTGAGGGTCCCGCCAGACTGTGCCCTGAGAGTCGGTCTTGAGACGAGGCGTTGGCAAGAAGGCCGCTGTTTAGTTTTCGATGACACCACGGAGCACGAAGCCTGGAACCGCTCTAGCCAACAGCGGATCGTGTTGCTGCTTGACTTCAAGGCTCCCGTCGGCTTCTTTGCACCGCCCCCGTGCCCGGTCCGCACTGGCCTTTTGAGTTTTTTCAGACGCAAATAATGGGGGATAGAAAGTGGGCGGGTGGCTCGGTTAATGAATAGTGAAGAGGTGGTTGGTTGTGCGTTTGGTTTAACCGGGGCATATGTCCTAACCATCGTCTGTGAGCCTCTCCACCAGACTTGGCGTTGCACCTTGGAACTGCTCGCGTCGGTCTAACCTGTGGTTCTACTGCGCCCAGCGGCCCCTATTTGCTGGTAAAAGCCGCTAGTTACACCGTGGAAACCATTTTTTGACAGTAGGAAGCGTTGTCTAGTCCGTAAAAACTGTTTTTCGGTGGTAGGCATCGTTGTTGTATCCGTCACTGACCGTAACGAGTCGGGGCAAGTTACCTCATTTAGGATTTACACCGACACTGCACCGCTTCTCGCGTCCTAGAGTACTGTTAGACCTAGACTCAAACTAGGAATTGCCATGCCCGATTTTGTCCAGGACCAGACTGAGTTCCCAGACGACTACACCGGGCCAGTGATACTGGTCAACCTATTCACCCCCAAACCGGGCCAAGTAGATGAGTTCATTGCGGTTCAAACGGCTGAGTACCGTCGCTTACTCGGTCAAGTTGCGGGTTGGCAGGGTAATCGGCTGCACCGCTCTCTAGATGGCAAAACTGTGGTTAACTATGCGGTGTTCGAGTCCTTAACTGCGTACAGGGCTTGGCGGGATGACGAGCTATTTGCTGAGCATCTTGAAGTCATCCAGCCGCTCGTGGCGAAGGCGGAGCCGGGACTGTACACTGCCGCACTGTATGAGGCCGGTTCAATCTAGTACAGGCAATGGCTGGGGCGGCCCATCGAACCCGTGCTAGGTATCTGGTTTTGCATTGCTGTCACCTAAGTAAACGGTGGTGGGGATAGAGCGGTTGCGCGGGGGGCTGGCGGAGCAGAGCGAGGACCAGACCCACCCAACAAAAAGCGCGGCGGGTGAACATCAAGCATCACAAGGGGACCCGCCTTAGACTGCCCTAGTTGTTTGACTATCTACCAGAGAGTTTGAGACCCCGGATTGAGAGATCGAGGAGTTCCATCGGGTGCAAAATTGGGGTGTCGCGGTTGAGGAGGTCGAGGTGTTTGCGGAGTTGGAGAGTGCAGCCCGGATTGGGGGAGGCGATGAGATCGGCTTGGGTGTTGAGTAGGTTCTCGACTTTTTGTTGACCCAGGGCTTCGGCGACTTCGGGTTGCAGAATATTGTAGACCCCGGCACTGCCGCAACAGAGGGCTGCGTCTAGGGGTTCCTTGAGCTTGACCCCAGGGATTTTTTGGAGGAGTTGACGCGGTTGGAGACTGATTTTTTGACCGTGGAGGAGATGGCAGGCGTCTTGGTAGACCACGGTTAAAGTCGCGTCTGTCAAGGGCGAGAGGGGCGTCGTTAAGCCGACCGCTTGGAGAAATTCCTGGACATCCCGGACCTGACGGGCGAACTGAACCGCCCGTTCCTGGTACTGGGGGTCAGCCGCGAGGAGGTGCCCGTATTCCTTGAGGGTGTGTCCGCAGCCAGCAGCATTAATGATGATGTAGTCCACCCCACTCCCGGCGAAACGGTCAATCATTTGACGGGCCATCATCCGGGCTTGGTCCTCCTGGCCTTGGTGGTGGGGCAAGGCGGCGCAACAACCCTGGTCTGGGGGGATGACCACTTCGCAACCGTTGGCACTCAGGACCCGGACAGTGGCCTCGTTGACCCCACTGAAGAATAGGCGTTGTACACAGCCGAGGATGAGACCGACCCGGTACCGCTTAGGACCCTGGGCAGGGACGAGGGCAGGCAAGGTATCACGAAAGGCACTGGCGGGGACCACCGGGAGCAGTGATTCCATACTGGCAAGCCGGGGCGCGAACTTTTTGAGGAGGCCCGTCCGCCGTACAAGTTTCTGTAAACCGAGCTTTTGGTAGGGAACTAGGGGAGCCAAAAGGGGACGCAGGCGTTTCGGGTAGGGCAGGAGGGAGAAAATCCCTTGACGTAGGAGCCTTTCCCCCCAGGGACGCGGGTGGTTGCGCTCCATTTGGGGCCGCACCGCACTGATTAATTGGTCATACTGCACCCCCGAGGGACAGGTGGTGACACAGGCTAAGCAACCCAGGCAACTATCAAAATGTTGGGCGGTGGCGGGGGAAAGGGGGATCTGGCCCTCGTTGATACCGTCCATCAAGTAGATCCGGCCCCGTGGTGAAGCCATCTCTGTCCCCAGGATGCGGTAACTCGGACAAGTCGAGAGACAAAACCCGCAGTGGACACAGCTATCAATCAACTTGGGGTCCGGGGGATGGTCAGTATCAAAACTTTGCATCAGATGCCTCCTACAAAACGTCCGGGACTCAGCAGGGCCAAGGGATCGAACTGTTTTTTAATCCGCTCCATCAACCCGAGGGCATTGCCCTTGTAGCCCCATACGTCAAAGGTCTCTTTAAGGGTAGTCGGGGCTTCGAGGATAGAGAGATAACCCCCCACGCCTTCACAAAAGGTCCGTAACTTCTGGAGGTGCATGATTTCGGGCATGACCCGGATATGACCCATCCCTCCGCCGCCGTGGAGGACAGCCACCCCGCCCAATTGGGTCACGAGTCCAGCCAAAGCCACCGCTGCCGTGACGGGTACCCCCACTTTACAGACCACGCGCTCCGCGCCCTGCCAGATTTCAGGACCGGTGTAAGGTTTGACCGTTAACCCCAACGCCTGCCCTAGACTCAGGAACTGCGCGACCTGTTGCGCTACCCCCGCTGGGGTACTCTGGAAACCCAAGGCCAGTCCCAGTCCATCATTGGCGATGATATCCACCGCACTCGGGGTCAACGTTGAGTTCCCCACTGCCAGTAATGCCTGGGTCAGGTTTGCTGCTGAACCTTGTAGACACAGGGTTTGAGACGCTGGTGGTATGGGATACAGCCGCAGGGTCATCTGGCTAATTATCCCTAAAGTCCCGTAGGAACCCGTAAAAAGTTTCATTAGGTCGTAGCCCGCGACATTTTTGACGACCCTGCCGCCGCACTTGGCGCGTTCGCCATCAGCACGGATCACCGTCAGCCCCAAACAGAGGTCGCGGACCCCGCCGTAACGGTGGCGCAGGCTACCACTGTCCGCCGTTGCCAAGATACCCCCCAAGGTTGCCGTGGTCGGGTAGGCCGGGTCGAGGGCAACGAACTGACCGGCACTTTTCAAGTGTTCCTGGAGTCGCGCCAAGGGCATCCCCGCCGCCACCGTCACGGTCAGGTCCCCAGTTGCGTGTTCAATCAATGGGTCTAGCCGAGCCAGACTCACCACCAACTCCACCTCCCGGACTAGCCCGCCCCAACGCAACTTGCTCCCCGCGCCCATGGGGAGGACCCGCCAGCAGTTTTGATGGGCCAATCTGAGGACCGTGGCGAGGACAGCTTCAGTCTCAGGCAAGACCAGCCAAGGTTCTCCCCTGAACCCATGCTCGGTCATGGGTGAGACTGCCTCAGCACCTAGTAGGGCGGTAAGCTTTTGTTTGATTTCTAGGTCGGGACTGGGTTTCACAGGGCTGGGCGATGGTTCTCTTCAGTGTAAAACGGTTTTCATCATCACCCTAAGCCTCCTAGCCCTTGACGTCAATGTAACGAGCCCTTAACATTCTGACATGAACACTCATAAACTCCTTCAATTGGTAACGGGTTCCCAACTTGAGCTAGCGCAGAAGATCCAGAGGCGCGAACAGGGCACCCTGGAGATTATCCTGTGGCGGCTGGGCTTCCTCACGCGGGAACAGCTAGGGTCCATCCTTTAATACGCGCCAGAAACGCCGCCTAAATTACGCTGTTTCGGCGAAAGGCTCGGTAAAGTATTGTTGCCTGGACTGTAAATAGAGAACCCAGTAGATTCTTGGGAAGTGATAGGGACACTCCTAAGTTTTACTTGCTTGACGCAGTTTTCACTGATGTATCATTCAGGCAACTGGTAAAGCGGGGTCAGGCGGGGGTTGATAATTTTTTTACCCAGACCTGGAAACTGGATGGCGACGGAGAACTGGGTCCCGCCCTCTAGAAGGTGGGTGACTTTACCAATGCCATAGCTACTGTGGAGGACGCGTGTGCCGACCATGAGTTCTTTGGCCTGGACGCGAGTGAGGTTGTGACCCGTGGGGGCGGTAGTCGTCGTCGTGGGCGACTTAGTTTTTTTCCGAGACTGGGGAACAGTGCCCGCGAGCATTTCCTCAGGAATCTCTTGGAGAAACTGGGAGGGGATGGCGGGTTCGCGGTCGCCCCAGGTACGGCGTTCCTGAGCGTAGGTGAGATAGAGGCGGTTCTGGGCGCGGGTGATGGCGACGTAACAGAGGCGGCGTTCTTCTTCTAGGGCTGGGGGGTCTTCTAGGGAACGTTGGTGCGGAAAAAGGCCCTGCTCCAACCCGGTCAAAAAGACCACGGGGAACTCCAGACCCTTCGCGGCGTGGATAGTCATTAAGGAGACCTGATTGCGCTCCCCTTCGTAATTGTCGAGGTCCGAGGCCAGGGAGACGGAGGCTAAATAATTCCCCAGACTCATATCCTCATTCTTTTCGAGGAAACCCTGGGCCGAGGCGCGGAGTTCCTGGAGGTTTTCGAGGCGGTTATCGGCTTCGGGGGTGCGTTCTTCCGTGAGAGCACGGACATACCCAGATTCTTCCAGGACTTTATCCAGCACACTCAACACATCGGCAGTCTGGGCCAAGGCTTGCCAGCCTTTGACCTGGGCCACGAACTGAAGAATGGGTTTCGCGCCCCGGCCCACCACTTTTACCCAATCAGGGTTGTCCATCACCCGCCACAGACTGACTCCCTGTTGGGCTGCCGTCTCCGTTAGGGTTTCGAGGGTCTTAGCCCCGATGCCCCGGCGCGGCGCGGCAATCGCGCGTTTCAGACTCAGGGCATCATCGGGGTTATAGAGCAGTTTCAAGTAGGAGAGGATATCTTTGACTTCCTTGCGGTCATAGAATTTCAACCCGCCCACGACTGTGTAAGGCACATTCTCGTTGCGTAACTGGTCTTCAATCGCCCGTGACTGACTATTAGTGCGGTATAACACGGCAAAATCCTGGAAGCGACGGCCCTCTTTGTCGTGCAGACGGCGGATCTGGCGCAGGATAAAGCGGCTTTCGTCCTCCTCATCCTCGGCTTGGTGGCAGTAAACCTTAGACCCAGAAGGACGGGTCGGCCGGAGTTCTTTGTCCAATCGTTCTTGATTACGGTGAATGAGATGGTTAGCAACTTCCAGAATCTCAGGGGTAGAGCGATAATTCTCCTCCAGCTTAATCACCGCTTCTGGCGTGCCCAACTGCTCTTGAAACTCCAATAGAATCCGAAAGTCCGCACAGCGAAAACTATAAATACTCTGGTCCGCATCCCCAACGACAAAGACCGAGCGGCCCGTCCAGTCCGGAGTTTTGCCACCCGTGGTAAGTTGTTGAATTAACTCATATTGAGTGCGGTTGGTGTCTTGATATTCGTCCACCAAAACATGGGTGAACCGCTGGTGCCAGTGACGCAAGAGTTCCGGTTGTTGGGCAAAAAGACGAGTCGGGACCAGAATGAGATCATCAAAATCCAGGGTATTATTCTCGGCGAGTCGGGCTTGATACCGCTCATAAACCTCCGCCACCCGTTGGGTCCGGGCCGTCTTACCCTCGTGGTCCAAAAAAGCCTCGGGCGTCTGGCCCATATTCTTGGCGCGGCTAATCGTGTGGCGGAGGGTGCGCGGAGGGAAACGGTTCTCGTCCAGATTCAATTCATGGAGGACAATCTGTTTAATCAATCCCTGGGCATCGCTCTCATCGGCAATATTGAAATTATTCGACCACTGCCGACCCGCCCAATCCCGGTATTTATCCACCACCGAGCGTAATAGCCGACCGCAGAGAGCATGAAAAGTCCCCACCCACAAGGGAGAAATAACATTGCGGCGGACCCATTGCTGGACTTGGTTCTGAGCACTAGGCAGAAGTTCTTCATAGGGCATCTGGACCGTCGCCATCGCCCGCTGCTGACAAAACAACCGCTCAATCCGCAGTTTCATCTCCTCAGCGGCCTTATTGGTGAAAGTCACTGCAAAAATCTGGGCCGGGTCTACGCCATGAGTCTCAATCAAGTTAGCAATCCGGTAAGTCAGCACCCGCGTCTTACCCGAACCCGCGCCCGCCAGAACTAAAAGTGGCCCATCCAGATGTTCAACAGCCCGCCGTTGGGCTTCATTCAAGAGGGCGAGGGAAGCCAGCGTCATCGTTTTACCGCACAAGTATCCCCATTGTAGAAGGCCCCTCCGCCCCACTAGTGGGGGACCAAGGCAGAAGAGATCCCTCCTAGCCCCCCTTGAAAAGGGGGGAATAGAGCTTATACGAGTCGCCCTACTCAACAATCTCTTCAAGTCCCCCTTTTTAAGGGGGATTTAGGGGGATCTCTTAGCGCAGTTGAACCGGATAATTTACCTGCCCGTCCTCGTAGCGAGCTTTAGTTGCACAGGGGGTGGCCGTGCGCGGCCCTCACGGGTCGGCGGGAGCGCGAGGGCGGAACCTTAGGTTCCTGTCCTCGCAGGCTGTTGCAAGCAGTGCCAATGACTAAATCCAACGCATAAAACCCTAACTCACCCCCCGCCAGACCAAGCACGTACCGGATCAATCCGCCGACCCAGACCCCAAACATAACCCCACCCCCAGAACCGCCAAAACCGCCGCCGCCAGGAAAACCAGTCGTACTCCCAACGATTCCGCCACCGTGTAACCAAAAACATAGAACCAGGGCAAAATCAACGCCGCCACTGCCGGACCCACCCCCGCCGCCAAAGAAAAAGTCCCAAAATAGCGAGCCTCCTGCCGTAACCCCGTCAGCCTCTCGTCCTCATCCACCACCTCACCCATCAACGCGAAAATCAAAATAAAATACCCCCCCAAAAAAGGACCCAACCACGCCGTCAGCACCAAAGTCCACAGCCCCTGCACCCCAAAAAGTCCCGCCGCCACCACCGCCAGCCCCCCCATA
>Ga0163154_10007030_pt1 | contig 13568 bp, 11 predicted proteins | sample OliLakLV19MP9P1_FD_148649 | JGI IMG/M metagenome (GOLD analysis project Ga0163154, IMG submission 148649) | Freshwater microbial mat bacterial communities from Lake Vanda, McMurdo Dry Valleys, Antarctica - Oligotrophic Lake LV.19.MP9.P1 | ecosystem: Environmental > Aquatic > Freshwater > Lake >... | reverse complement strand
TTAGAGGCGATTCTCGAATCGGCCTCTATGCCGGGCAATGATAGGCGTTGTGGGCGGTTCGCGAACCGGCCTCTATGCCGGGCAATGATAGGCGTTGTGGGCGATTCGCGAATCGGCCTCTATGCCGGGCAATGATAGGCGTTGTGGGCGATTCGCGAATCGCCCCTACCTCTTGATGATGGTATGTCACACCATCATTCACCAACTGCTATCTTCTGACTCCTGATTCCTGACTTCTAACTCCTGTGTTCTTCGTTAGCTCTTCCGCCCCAACAACCGATTGGCGATTGCACGCAGTTCTGCCAGGGGTGCCTGCTGGCCAGGGGCTGCATTGAGAGCGGTGAGCGCCTGATGATGGATCCTGGAGCAGGCTTGCTCGCAATAGGCCCGCGAGCCAGCCTGCTCCAGGATCGTGAGGATATGGTGCAGTTCTTCATCGCCAGCGTGCGGCTGCTGATAGAGCTGTGCCAGTTCCCTGCGCTGCTCTGCGTGCTGAAGACCATAGATCACCGGCAGGCTGACTTTCCGGCGAATCAGATCAGCAGCAAATGGTTTGCCCATCTCAGCAGGATCGCCCCAAATGCCCAGTAGATCATCCTGGATCTGGAATGCCAAACCCAGATTCTGGCCGAAATCGAACATGGTTTTGGCCAATGATGCCGAAGCGCCACCAAGAATGGCACCCAACCCACAGGCTGCGGCAACCAGGGCTGCCGTTTTACGGCTAATCATTGCGATATAGGCGGCTTCATCAATCGCCAGGTTGCCTTCATAGCTGAGATCAAGATACTGGCCTTCGCAGATTGTTATGATTGTCTGATCAAAGCGTCGTAATATATCCAGCACAACCTCTGGCGGCACACCAACATCGCTCAGCCGATGGAGCGAGAGATGGGCAATCACAAACATTCCGTCGCCAGCATTCAGGCCCTGGGCTAACCCCCAGACCTTCCAGACCGTCGGTCGGCCACGGCGCGTGTCGCCATCGTCCTCAATATCATCGTGGATGAGTGAGAAATCGTGAATGAGTTGAATGCCAGCAGCCAGTGGCATTGCGGTGTGTGGATCGCCACCAGCCACCTGGCAACCCAGCAACACAATATATGGCCGCAGTAATTTGCCTGGGTCATAGTTGGCCAATTGAAGCTGTTCATCGCGCCAACCCAGCTGATATTCCTGCATGTGGTAGAACGTCGCCACCCGCGCTTCAGCCTGTGGAAAAGCTGCGCGCATAGCGGCCTGAATTGCTATGCGATCATCGGGTCGAGTCATCGTTCATCTTTCTAGTAGTGGCGTACGACAGACCATCGTGAGAAATATGGGCCAAATTTCGCTGCGACAGATGCCCGTAATGCTCTAGTAATCTTGTGTAACCCTGTAGTAATCCAACTCTATTGAGCTTTGCGTGGCCTATTAGTACACTGCTGGCAAGTAGAACGGTTCTACACAAACACTCGTATTTGTGGCCGAACCCCTCGCCAGCATGGGGCCAGGATCACAGCAATCCGAAACCAGCAGCCAGCTACTACATCGAAAAGGAGCAACCCCATGCCGCTTAACATGCGCTTCCGCTTCAGCCCAACCAAGGATGGCCTGGTCAAAGTCCTTGGCCCGCTCGAAACCGAGATCATGCAGATTGTTTGGCAAGATGAGCGTAGTACTGTCAAGAAAGTTCATCGCAAGCTATCACATCAGCGCGATATTGCGTATACGACGGTGATGACAACCATGAGCCGCCTTGCTGAAAAGGGTGTTCTGCACCGCCATCGCGAAGGGCTGGCCTATGTCTATACCCCCGCAATCAGCGAGGACGATTTCGTGACGATGGTTGTTCAGCAGGTGCTCGATGGTCTTCTGGATGACTATAGCGCCACGGCTGTCGATTATATGATCGATTACCTTGCGCGACGCAACCCCAGTGAGCTGAAGCGTCTCCAGAAGCAACTCCAGGCGCGCATTGCCGCTTGAAGGGAACCGGACGACCGTCTTCATTGACAAGGTGACAAGGTGACAAGGTGACAGATGTTTGATCGAAGCTGTACCACGTTTCATAAGCCTCGATCACCTTGTCACCCCTCACCAAGTCACCGCATCAGGTTCACCCTGTCAAAAACGTCACCCTGCCACAACAGCCACCGGCTCACCCCACAGATCATATTCCAGCGCCTGCGTGACGCGCACATCAACGAAACTGCCGACCGGTGCGCTGCCCCACACGAATACTTGCCCATCAACTTCGGGTGCATCGCGGAATGAGCGCCCAACCACTAGCGCGCTGCCATCATCGGCGCTACCCTGGCCCTCAACCAGCACGCGCAGTGTGCGCCCTTCCCAACGCCGATTACGCCGCAGCGAGATCTTCTGCTGGAGTTGCATGACTTCGTGCCAGCGCTTCTCTTTGACATTATCGCGGATTTGGTTTGGCAACGTGGCTGCGTGCGTGCCCGGCTCCAGTGAATAACGAAACACGCCAACACGGTCGAGTTGCGTTTCGGAGAGGAAACTCTTCAGCGCCTCAAACTCCTCGCGGGTCTCGCCTGGGAACCCAACAATAAAGGTTGAGCGAACGGCCAGATCCGGCATTGCGGCCCGTAGATCGCTAATAATGGCCTTGGTTCGATCCGTATCGGGGGGCCGGCGCATGCGCCGCAGCATTTCGGGATGGGCATGCTGAAGTGGCATATCCAGGTAACGGCAGATCTGCGGATGGGCCGCCATTGTCGTAATCAGTTTCTCGCTGATTCCATGTGGGTAGGCATACATCAAGCGAACCCACACATCATCTGGCAGTACCTGGCACAATTCCTCAAGCAGGGTTGCCAGGCCATCCTTCAGGCGCAGATCACGGCCATAATCCGTTAGATGTTGTGCAACAAGAATGATCTCTTTGACGCCCTGCGCCGCGAGTTCGCGGGCCTCGCCAAGTATGGCACCAACCGCCTTCGAGCGCATATCGCCCTTGAAGCTGGGAATGGTGCAGAACGAACAGCGCAGATTACAACCATCCGAGATCTTCAGATAGGCCGAAGGACCACCGGCATGGCGGCGAATCTGGGCGGTGCGCCAATCGGCATACTCACCCGGAACGCTGAGATCGCTACCAGTTTCGACAAGTGGCAGGATCTCTGGCGTGTTGGCCGCACGCGGCGTTGACGTCAGCGTCAGCGGAATGATTGAACTGGCCGCAGGCGAGCCTTCTGCCTGTGCGCCCAGAACATCGCCGATCTTCATCCACTGCTGGGTGCTGAGTATCGCATCAACGCCGGCAACCCCACCGACGAGTGCGCCATGGCTTTCGGCCATACAACCCGCTGCAATCAGGCGCTGGCCCGAACCCTTCGCCTCCGCCATCTCACGCAGAACATTCAGGGTTTCTTCGCGGGCCGAGGCAATGAAGCTACATGTATTGACGATCAGCACATCGGCTTGATCGGCCTGTGCGACAGCGGTATGGCCCTGAGCCGCAAGAATGCCGCCCATGCCTTCGCTATCGACCTGGTTTTTGGGGCAGCCAAGGGTGACAATATGGTATTTCATGCCTTTGTATTCAGGAGTCAGAAGTCAGAAGTCAGCATATCGTGGTTATCAACGCCGCTGATGCGAACGTAGAATGCATTGATTTCCTGGCTCCCGAATGCTCACTCCTATCTCCTTATCTGTAGTTGTTGAATTGTAGGGCCACATTAAACTCATCCTGGCGTTCGCGCAGCAGCTTCATCACTGCCTGAAGCTCATCCTTGCTCTTGCTCCCTACGCGCAGTGCATCGCCCTGGATGCGTGGCTGAACCTTGGGGAAACTATCGCGGATGAGCTTCTGGAGCTTCTTGGCGACATCATCGGGAATGCCCTGTTGCAGGGTGATGATCTGGCGAACGCGGCTGCCTGCAATATCCTCAATCGGGCCATCCTTGAAGATCTTGAGCGAGAGATTGCGGCGCAGCACCTTCGTCTGCAGAATATCCCGAACGGCTGCCAGTGTCATTTCCGTATCAGTTGTGATCGTGACATCCTTCTCGTTCAGGGCAATCTCGGTCTTGGTATCCTTGAGATCATAGCGCGAACGAACATCGCGCAGAGTCTGATCGACCGCATTCACCAGTTCCTGGCGGTCGAATTCAGACACAACATCAAAGCTGCTTTCAGCTGCCATAGGTTCCTCAGTAGCATACGGGAGGCGCGGAGGGTTTCCCCCGCGCCTCCATCGATCAAATACAGGAGCATTGCTGGTTTATGGTGGCCAAGAAAACGTCACCACTTCACCAGGCGTCGTACTCAATGGCGGTTGCGGCTGGCCATTGATCGTCAGCGAAACCACCGAGGCATTCCCAGCCCGAATCCACACATCACGCTGGGCAGTATAGCGCAGCGATTGGCCAGGCCCAAGCACCTTCTGAAAAACCGTCTTGCCATCGGCCTTGATCTGTAACCACGAACCAGGGCTATTGCCAGCATCCGTGCGAACTTCCAGGATGATCGGAGCCTCTGATTGGGCGGTTGGCGCAGGAATTGCGGTTGTTGCTGGAACTGGCACAAACCCTGCTGGCCCGAGTGTTGGCACGGCAGTTGGCGCAGAAGCAATCGATGGAAGATCAGTTGGCGCTGGTGGGGCGGTTGGGAGGGGCAGCGGTGTTGGTGCATTCGTTGGCGTAATCGTTGCGGCTCCACCAACACCAGTACCCATGCTACTCGTCGCATTCAACACAAGATAGCTGATACCGACAAGTGAAAGGACAACGAAGAATACACCAAAAAAACTTGGTAGGGAAAACCCGCGAATGCGCGGTGCCGCAGTTGCCTGAATGATCTTGATCGGCTCACTGCGCCCACGATCACTACGATATAACTCAATCAGCTCCTCGGCCGAGAGATCGAGAAGCCGTGCATAATTGCGAATGAAGCCACGAGCATACACATCACCGGGGAGGTTGGCATAATCGCCTTCCTCAAGCGCAACCAGATACCGCTGGAGGATGCGCGTCTCAGCCGCCGCCTGCGACAAGCTGATACCCTGGCTTTCACGGGCAGTTCGCAGCCGCTCGCCAAGCTGGCTCATAATGATGACAAACTCCTCATCTGCTTATGTTGATCGCATTATACGCGAAATAGATGCTATGGGCAAACTTACTTCCACCAGCCATCGATCTCATCCAGGGCGCTAGCAACACTCAGCAGTAGTTCGGGCCGATCAAGCAGAATAAGTGCATCGGCGGCCCATGCGATACAAGCCAGGGTTTCGTTCCTACCAAGCCTGGCCACTCGATGGAGTGCTTCTGCGAGTGCGTGCATTGCCAATGGCCGATGATCAATAGCTGCAGCACGAGTGAGTGTGATCAATGCTCGCGCCTGTTCGATCGGGCGACCAATCTGTGCAATGAGCTGCACGGCCTGTTCCAGCAACCCATGCTGTGCCATGGCGGTTGCTGCCGCTGCCTGATAGCGACTTCGTAGCTCAATTGTTGGTGTGCGGGCAGCAGCAATCGACACAAGATGCTGTGATCCATCTGCAACCAATGGCCCAACGATCAGCGAGAGTGCCCGCACACGCTCACTCGGAACGACAACCTGATCGGCGCACTGGTGGGCAGCCCCTGGATCGCCAGCACGCGCCCATGCAATCGCCAGATCCGCCTCTGTGTGCGCCCGTTGGGTTGTATCGGCAATCTGGGCAGTTAGGCTAAAAGCAGATTGCCACTGGCCTGCTGCTGCGATCTGGCGGGCAAGTTCATCGAGCGCCCACGCTCGTTCATCATCATCCAGAATGCCAAGTGCAATCGTGTGTGCGGCCAGATCATCGCCACGGCGTGCCAGTGCTACAGCAATACGGGCCTGTGCGCGATCACGTTCTTCGCCAGGCGGAAGCCGTTCTGCTGTTTGCATTGCGTGATCGAGCCACCCGACTGCTGCGTGCGTGGCGGCCAGCACGGCCAGGAAGGCATGTTGTTCTTCTCCAGTAATCGCTAGAGCTGTGTGTGCAGCCTCGGCAAGTAACGGCTCGGCGTGGCCGGGATTGGCCTCGGCGGCGGCGGCTAGTGCGCGTGCGCGGATCTGGACATCATCGATTTCGGCTGCTGCTGCCAATGCCGCATCAAGCCAGTGACCAATAGCATATGCTTGCACGATCTGTGCCAATGCGCGATCACGCAATGCCGTATTCTGGATGACACGAACCCGTGCAGCGGCACCCAGATCGCCAGCACGGGCGGCATCGCTGGCAAGCTCGCCAATCACCCAGGCGGTTGCGGTTGCGGTGCGCAGGGTTGCCAATACCTCTTCTGCACGTAGGCTATCGCCAGCGCGGGCATGCCCAACCGCAACCTCGGCCATGGCCCATTCGTGTGTGCCAAGATGGGTGATGGCATAGGCGACTTCTTCGGCGCGGGTGTATTCTGCATTGGCCAGCAGATGGCGCACGACCTCAGTATCGATCAGGCCACGCCGTTCTGGATGGGTAATCAGGGTGGTAATGCCGAGTGCGGTATCGAAAGCACCAGCGGCGATTGCAGCACGCGCCAGAGCGACCATGGCCTCTTCTCGCTCATCACGCCAGGAACGCGGCAGCCCCTGAGTTTCCAGATCAAGTGCTTCGGAGAGCATGCGCATGGCCGGGGCGCGCATGCGTAGGGTATAGCAGACCTCACCAAGCCGCCGGAGTACCAGGGCTTTATCGCGGCCATTGGGCAGTTGATCAACCAGGGCGCGGGCGCGGCGCAGTGCTGGTTCGCGGGCACCCCCAGCTTCGATGGTTGCCATCAGCGCACTACCAATCGCATCTGGGGCAATCGTTCGAGCCAGCAGTGTGAGTGTTCCAGCCAGTGCAGCAACACGGACGAGCCGTAGTGCAGGCCCATCCCTGGTGGCCGAGAGGCTCCAGATCAGATCATTGGCAGCGGCGCGCATCGACCCAGTGCGGCGTTCCTGGGCAATAATCCAGGCTCGCTGCTCGATTGCCGGGCCGAGTTCTGCACGAGTCTGGGGATCGCTGAGTGCAATATGGCGGGCCGCATGATTGATCAGATACCCCTGTGGGACGAAGCCATGGCCAGTGCCATCCTGATGGTTCAACAATCGAGCCAACTGAGCGTGGGCCTGGGCCAGTTTGGCAGGCGCATATTCTGTAATCAGATCGTGAATAGCAGTATGGCAGAGCCTGGCGCGCCCCTGGATATCATCAAAGAAACAATGCCAGATCGCCAGGCGCTCATCGATTGTGGCGTATTCAGTATCGAGGAGTGCAGCAAGATGCTGCGGGCCAAATGGTTCGCCAGCAGCGGCATACAGAGCAAACATCCGCTGATCAATTGAGTCCAGATCATTCCACCAAAGTGTCAGTAATTCATTCAACCCGAATGGCAGCGAATCCATATCGATCTGACTGGTCGCAACCAGCCCAGTAACCAGGCGGACATACAGAAATGATCCATTCGCCTGTGTCGCAATGCGTTCGGCGGCATCCGGTGCATAGCCAACGTTGCTTGCAACCTGCACAAGTTGGGCATGCAGGTGTTCGCCATCATTCGATAGGTGAATGCGAACAATTGGGCGGAGTGGTAGCCGTGCGCCTGGCGTTGTTCCAGCCAGAACCATAACACCATCTGGCAGCATGAGCGGGAATGGTGGCAGATGCGGACTGGCCTGAAATCCATGCAGATCATCGATCACCAGCAACAGTGGTTGATCGGTTGTATGTGCAGCCATTGCTTCGCTGAGCAGCTGTTCAAGTACGGTTGAATCACGCCCGGCGGCGGGTGGCACAAGCGGCACTGGCAGATTATAGAGCGCAATAATCTGGGCACACAGCGCTTCATAGCCAAGCCCAGCATCATCGGATGGCAGCCACAGCGCGGAAGGGTGGTAGGCGGCAAACTGGCAGAGTAGGGTTGTCACACCAGTGCCAGGCGCGCCCTCAATCGCAATCACGCCACCGTTGACGGACTTGATTGCTGATTCGATTGCTGCGATCTGATCCGGGCGCGGCACGGCATTGCTTGTGCGTTCAAGAAGCCGATGCTCCTGTGCCGTGATGGCCGGGGCGACCTGCGCATAGAGTTGTTGGTTTCGGGCGACCGCAGCCAGGGCCGCGATGGTGTCGGCGTGCATGCGTTGCTCCGTCAGGCGGTGCGATGGCAGGTGCAGGAGTCAGAAGTTGGGAGGCAGAAATGCTGGTGCATCGGGAAGATTTCTTACTTACTGCTATTCGTTGCTATTGGCAAACCGCTCTGGAATGATTATACCGCGATACATTGAGTTCCGCGAAACGATAACGCAGAGCATTATATAGCCTCCTATCGGATAAGGAAATGAGAGAGAGGGGATTTTTCTTGAGGGCTGTGCCCCAGTGCCCCCACTGTTCGTTTATTGTAAATTCTCGCATACACAACGTTTATTCGAATGCCAGAAGCCATCTTATGATATATAGCCAAACTGATCTACCCGCTATGATTACCTGTCGTATGGTACTTTCAACATGATCAAGTATTGTAGATCGTACTTGTATTGCTATCACGTCGCTTACTTCCATCCATTGTAATAAGTAAAAGATCGTTTTATTGTTCATTATATTGAGTAAGTATTGGTACGTTAGGTATTGAGCGGTGCCTAACTCAGAAAGTTGGGCAGTGTTGATTATACTGATCCTCTATATTTATAACATATAGCTACTTACATATTTCAGAAAGGAGGTTGTAGCTCAATGACTCTCCGCAAACAAGCGCTGTTGATCATCAGCCTGATCATCGTTGGGCTGTTCATCATGCTCTATGTGAGCTCGGTAACGATTGTCATGGGTGGGTTCTCGCGCATTGAGGATCAGAACACGCACCAAAATGTGCAGCGAGCCTTGGACGCTTATGCAGATGAAGTTGCTAAATTGAACATTACCGCCGGTGATTGGGCGACATGGGATGCCACCTACGCTTTTATCGAGGACAACAATCAAGCCTATATCGATGAGAATGTCAGTGAGGCTACTACAGCTCGGTTGGGCTTGAGCGTACTCGCATACATCCACTCGTCGGGTCGTATTGTGATCAGCAAAGGCTTTGATCCAGAGACGATGGCAAGCATCCCCATGCCCCAGAGCTTTCGAGATCATCTTGTGTTAAGCGATCTGTTGCTGCAACATCCCCAACTGCCTGATGATGTCACTGGCGTGATGCTGCTTCCCGAAGGCCCATTACTTGTTGCAGCCCGGCCAATTCTTACAAGTAATGGGGATGGGCCAAGCCGCGGCACGCTGATTATGGGTCACTATCTCGATTCTGCACTGATAGCGCGCCTCGCAGACCGTACGCACGTCGATCTTTCTATACAGCGTTTCGATACACCGCAACTACCATCCGACTTCGCAGCGGTACGCTCAACCCTGCTCCAGGGAACGCCAACGATCATCCAACCACTTGACAATAATGTGATCGCTGGCTATACCACCGTGCGCGATATCTATGGCAAACCAGCGCTCATTCTGCGCGTATCGCTACCCCGCCCGATCTATGCACAGGGCCAGGTAAGCACACAATATCAGCTTATCTCGCTGCTTGTGATTGCTGCCATTTTTGGCGTCGTCACATTCTTTATGCTGGAGAAATTAGTGCTCGCGCGCCTCGCTAAACTCAGCACAGATGTGAGCCATATTGGTGCTACTGGCAATCTGTCGGTGCGTGCGAGGGTGCATGGGAAGGATGAACTAGCTCATTTGGCGACCGAGATTAATCATATGCTCGGTGCGTTTGAGCTTGCTCAATTCAAGCGCCAGCAGGCAGAAACTGCGCTCTACCAAGCCAAAGAAGCGGCTGAAGCAGCGAATCGAGCCAAGAGTGCATTCCTCTCGAATATGAGCCATGAACTACGTACACCCTTGACTGGCATTATTGGATATAGTGAACTGCTTCAGCGAGAAGCGCGCATGTTTGGGTATGAGAGTTTCATTGCCGACCTAGACAAGATTCGCGTATCAGGGAATCATCTGTTGGCCCTGATCAATGATATCCTCGACCTCTCAAAGATCGAGGCTGGCAAGATGCAGCTTACCTTGGAAGAGTTTAATGTTGCCGAACTTGTTGATGATGTGCTCACTACGGCACACCCATTGATTCAAAAGAATGGCAACTTGATCACGGCTCATTGCCAGCATACTCAACTTATGATGTATGCGGATCTGACGAAGGTTCGTCAGATCCTCTTAAACCTGCTGAGCAATGCAGCTAAATTCACTGAGCAGGGTGTCATCACCGTTCATGTGACGCTCCAATCAAGCAATAACATTGAGTATGTCTGTTTCCGCATCGCAGATACTGGTATTGGTATTTCTGCCGAACAGCTTACGGTACTATTTCAGGAGTTCACTCAGGCAGATGCATCAACCACTCGTAAATATGGTGGCACCGGCTTGGGGTTGTCACTGACTAGACGTTTCTGCCAGTTGATGCAGGGGACGATTAGTGTTGAAAGCGAAATTGGCCATGGTTCGGTCTTTACAGTATTGCTTCCCAGAAGTGTGACTAATGCTGCCACGGATGTGACATTGATCACGCAAGACACGTCTACTGAGCATGTGCCAGTGCTAGCAGACATCCCTGCCCCTGTGTACGAGGGCACGGTATTGGTGATCGATGATGATCCAATGGTGCGCGAACTGCTTCGTCGCACACTTCAGCCAACAGGCTGGCGGGTGGTTGAGGCTGTTGATGGCCGAGCAGCATTGGAGCAGATCGCTATATGCCGCCCAGCATTGATGATACTGGATTTGATGCTCCCAGAGCTTGATGGCATCCAGGTTATCGAGCATTTGCATACAAACCCAAGCGGAGCAACAATCCCGATCATTGTGCTGACCGCCAAGGATATTACAGCCAGTGAGCGGGCAGCACTTACCAACTCTGTGACACAGATTCTCCAGAAAGGGAGCTATACCGGCGACGAACTCCTCCATAATGTTCATGAGTTGGTGCATTTGACGACACAGCAGCGACATCAGCAAATCTTGGAGCAAATCAATGGCTAATACAATCCTGATCGTTGAGGACGATGAGATGAACCGTGATATGATGGCGCGCCATCTCAAGTGGGATGGCTACGAAATCATTACTGCGGGAAATGGTGTTCAGGCCGTAGCACTGGCACAGTCCGAGGCGATTGATCTCATTCTCATGGATATGGGGCTACCAATCATGAGCGGATGGGAAGCGACCAAGCGACTCAAGAAAGCAGCAGAAACGAAGGCCATCCCGATCATCGCCCTCACCGCCTATGTCCTTACCGACGAACGTACCAGATGCTTGGCTATTGGATGCGATGAATATGAGGGCAAACCAATCGATTTCCCACGATTGGTGTCAAAGATACAGCGCTGTATTGTACAGGCGTCTCGCACAAGCAGCCAAGAGGATGCAACGCGATGAAAATCGTGATTACGAGTGGAACAGGCGAAGGGCCTACAGCGATTGCAGCATTTGATGCGGCACTGCGCCACGCAGGTGTCGAGAATTACAATTTGATCGCGCTGTCGTCGATCATCCCACCCACGAGTACCATCGAATGCACATCCTTTGTCACACCAGCGGGTGATTATGGGCATCGGTTGTATGTTGTGATGGCACGCTGTGATGAACACGTTATCGATCATGAGGCGTGGGCAGGCGTTGGATGGGTGCAGGAGCCAGAGAACAAGCGTGGGCTGTTCGTCGAATTGCAAGGGGCCAGTAACAGCGCTGTCCAGCAGTCAATCGCGCTGACGCTAGAGGCAATGATGGCGAGCCGTGGGCATGAGTATGGCCCAATTCAATGCAAAACTGCTGGAATCGTATGCCGTGGAGCGCCTGTGTGTGCGGTTGTTATTGCCGTATATCAGAGTGAGGGATGGCGCTAACTGGGAGGAGCGAAAGCTCAATAATACATGTCTCACAATATGCACAATACTTACCCTATTGATGAACCGCTGTCGGTCGATGTCTTTCAGCCATTTGATCCAAAAGCCTACCTCATCGAATATTACAGCTACCTTGGTGAAGAAAACCGGGCATTGCTCCATTTTTTGGATGCGGCCTACGCACGGATATTCACAGAAAAGCAAACTGCCAGTGTTGTGGAGTTTGGTGGTGGGCCAACCATATATCAGCTCATCAGCGCTGCACGCTACCCTGTTATGATTGATTTTAGTGATTACCTTGATGAAAACCTCGGTGAGGTGCAGCAGTGGCTTCAGGATCTGCCAGGGCAGTTTTGCTGGGATGAGTTTATTCATCATGTTCTTGATCTCGAGGGAGTGAGCGCCAAGCCACTCGCCTTTCAACAGCGTAAGCAACATATTCGTGAAAAGGTATCCCAACTATTCCATTGTGATGCGAAGAAAGCCAACCCCTTGGAATCGAATGATCGATCCGCCTATGATATTGTGAGTATTAACTTTGTCCTCGAATCGATCACTACCGAAATGCAGGAGTGGCATGCACTGTTTGATCATGTCCTGCCATTGGTTGAAACACATGGCTACCTGCTGATGTGTGCTATTCTTGGGGCCACATACTATCGGGTGGGTGATCGGTTTTTCCCCGCAGTCCCGATCACCGCAGATATTCTTGAAGCCAAACTGACACAACTCGGTTTCTCAATTGTGCTGGCCGATACAATCAATGCCGAGCATAAAGATGCACAGGGATACGATGGTATCTGTATGGTCTTAGCGCAAAGGAATGCATCACTGTGATCAGCCAAATAAAAGTACTTGTTCTTATTATTGGGTTGACATTGCTCTCCGGGTTTGCAGATTCACAAGGGTTTCTGCATGCCGCACAGATCTGGCAAGAGAAAAGAATTATCTGGTCGGAAGTTGCAAAATCGGCACTTGGTTTTGGGAGTGGAATTATCCTCTACTGGATTGTCCTCAGATATCTTGGGCCTCATGTGACCGCGCCAGAGGTTCAGACGATTATCTGGTTCGGCGTTACGATTGTGGGAGTGGCTCTGGCAAGCGGAAAGTTTGCCCAATGGCGAATAACAGAGCAACTTGTTGCCCTTGGAGTTGTCTGTGGTATTAGCTGGCTGCTGGTACGTACTTCCAGTTAATAGCAGCCAACGGTAGGGTATCACTCCTATACAGATGTGCTCTGATGCGTTGTTGTTCGCGTTGCCCTCTTGGCCTGCGCATCACGAACCGCCCCTCCGCATGGTGACTCCTATACGACAACATTACTGCTGCTATAATGGGCCTACCGATCAGAATCCTGTGCGCGCCCTTGCCTGTCCCAATCAGGCCGTGTACTGCGGGGTAATCGGTATTGTGCAGCAAACGCTCGACGGTGCGCCATGTGGCGACGTTGGAGGATGGTATGTCGGAGTTTGATTATGACCTGCTCGTGATCGGCTCTGGGCCGGCTGGGCAGCGTGCGGCCATTCAGGCGGCCAAGCTCGATAAGCGCGTGGCGATTGTTGAGCGCAAGGTGGTGGTAGGCGGCGTTTGCATTAATACTGGAACGATTCCAAGCAAGACGCTGCGTGAGGCGATTCTGCATCTCTCGGGCTATCGCGAACGTGGCCTCTACGGCGCTTCCTATACCGTCAAGCAGCATATCACC
>Ga0163154_10007029_pt1 | contig 13571 bp, 14 predicted proteins | sample OliLakLV19MP9P1_FD_148649 | JGI IMG/M metagenome (GOLD analysis project Ga0163154, IMG submission 148649) | Freshwater microbial mat bacterial communities from Lake Vanda, McMurdo Dry Valleys, Antarctica - Oligotrophic Lake LV.19.MP9.P1 | ecosystem: Environmental > Aquatic > Freshwater > Lake >... | reverse complement strand
CACGGGGAACGCCCGCACCGCTGAAAAATCTCGAGGGTGGGCCTGCGGATGTCCCTCCGGCTGCGTAGATTTGCCGCTGAACCCGCCATGGCTCGAAAACCATCCAGCACCGAGACCTCCTCCGCCAACCTCCCTCAAGACTAGATCAAGCATGAGCATTCACGCCTTCTGCAAACCGCGTCCATCCGTCTTCGCTGCTGACCGCCGTGCGACGGTTCTCAGCCTCGATACCTTTCTGAAAGGGCAGATCAACGGTCCTGAGTTTTTCGACGAGAACTTCTTCACCAACGGCATGCTCACGCTCGTGGATCGCGCGTTCCGGCATTTGGTCGGCTCAGGCGCGGGTTCGTCGGTCTTCCTGCTCTCGCAGGCAATGGGCGGCGGTAAAACGCACAGCATGATCGCGCTCGGGTTGCTCGCGCGTGATCCAAAGCTGCGGAAGAAAGTCCTCGGCGACCAAGACCCCGCTCCGAAGCTCGGACCGTGCCGTGTGGTTGGTTTCAATGGAAGAAGCACCGACGCTCCCGGTGGAATCTGGGGTTCAATTGCGGAGCAGCTCGGGAAAGCTGAACAATTCCGCCAGTATGTTTCGCCGCTGCTCAGCGCGCCGGGACCCGAGGCTTGGAAGCAGTTGTTCGGCAGCGAACCTCTCGTGCTCTTCCTCGATGAGCTGCCGCCTTATCTGGCAAACGCTGTCGCGGTTCCCGTTGGGAACGGTGACCTGGGTATCGTCACCACAACTGCGCTCGCAAATCTTTTCGTCGCGGTCGCCGACATGGACAATGTGTGCCTCGTTATTTCCGATCTCGCGGGAACGATTTACACCGGGGGTCAAGCAGCGCTCGAAGCAGCGTTCAACCGCGCCGTTCAGGGCATCACTTCCGAGTCGAAGCGAATCGCGGTCCCGATCACGCCGGTCAATCCGAACGGCGACGAGCTTTACCACATTCTGCGCAAACGCCTTTTTGAGCATGTCGCCCCGGAAGCAGAGGTGCAGAAAGTCGCCACGGCTTACCGCGACGCGCTTCGTGACGCGGCGAAGATGAACCTGACCACTTCATCGCCGGAGTCCCTCTACACTCGCGTCATTGATGCGTATCCCTTTCACCCCGACCTCCGGGAACTCGTCGGCAAGTTCAAGGAAAACGAAGGCTTCCAGCAAACGCGCGGCGTCATTCGCCTCATGCAGATGGTGGTGTCGAACCTGTGGAAGTCGGAGAAGGCGGCAGGTATCGACCTCATCCATCCCTACGATCTCGATCTGAACCTCGATGAAATCGCTTCCGAGGTCCGCACCATCAATCCGTCGCTGAGCGAGGCCATCGCCCACGACGTGGCGCACAGCGGCGATGCGGAGGTCGAGCAGATCGATTTCGCCAACGGAAACTCCGATGCGTCGGAGGCTGCGCGGCTCATTCTCGTCGCTTCGCTTTCGACGACTCCCGGTGCCATTCACGGACTGAGGGAATACCAGCTTGTCGATTGCCTCCAGCGCCCCGGTCGCGACCTCTCCACCTTCAAGGCCAACGTCCTCGACAAGCTCGCGACCCGTGCCTGGTATCTCCACAATTCAGCCGACGGTCGGCTCTTCTTCAAGAACCAGCAAAACCTCGCGGCGAAGCTGCGTGCGACCGCTCTCTCGCTCCACGCCGAGACCGTGGATCGCATGCTCCGCGAGCACTTAGAGGATTACTTTTCCGCCTCGCTCCGCGACTGTTATCAGGTCGTCAAGGTCCTGCCGCCGCCCGACGAAGTGCAGGTCGAGCAGGAAAAGACCACGCTCGTCATCGTTCGTCCGGGTGGACAAGCGAATCAGTTGCCGATCTCCGCTGACTGGCAGGCATGGTGGAGTCAACAGCAATACAAGAACCGCGTCCTCTTTCTTACGGGCTCGCGGGATACTTTCCAGAAGGTGCTCGATTCCGCGCGCCAGACCCGCGCTCTGCAAAGCATCGAGGATGAACTCCGCTCCGAGAACACACCCTCTGACGACCCGCAGTGGCGGGCGCTCGATGCGCTTCGCGACCGCGTGGGGCTGCAATTCACCGCCGCGCTGAAGGAAGCCTTCGACCAGATTGTCTATCCTTCCATCAATTCCGCCCTGCGCTCCACGGGCATTGACCTGGCCTTCGCCGGCAATCAAAGCGGCGAGGCTACTCTTCGCCACACGCTTGAAGGCGCGCAGAAATTCACGACGAAGATCGACGACGACAGCTTCCGCACCCGCGCGGAGGCCCGTCTCTTCGGCTCGGCAGAAACGAAGGTCGTCCTCTGGTCCGACTTCAAGCGGGCCGCTGCCGTCAATACCAACTGGCCGCTCCACAAGTTGTCGCCTTCGACATCGGTCTTACGGCCGAGAGTGGCGATCGGCAGCAGAGCGTCGATTACTCCGGTGCGTTGGATGGTGGCTACGATGCCGCCGCGTTGAAATCCGTGGCCGAGAAGCTCCAGGAAATCGTCACTGGCGGCAGCCTGCGCATGACCGTGGGTTCGCTCGGATTTCCCACCGGCCAGGCGCTGCTCGACTGGCTCAAAGCGACCAATCAGCCCTTCGACGCCGCCAAAGTCACCCAGCCCTTCAACCTCTCCAAAGTCACCCAGTAAGCCATGCGCCGCACCACTTCAGTTTCAGCCCGCAAGGTCGTCGGCCTCGGCTTTCTGCCGGAGGAAGCCCGCCACGGTTTTCTCATCGACATCCCGAAGGGCAGCGGGGGCGGCGATATGGTTTGCATCACGGAGCACCGGGGAAATGACTTGGACCATCTCGGCGCCCGCGCGGTGGATGCTCCGTCTCCTGGCGACCCGTCGCTCCGGGTCGTCATCGACCGCACGCGCTGGCTCGCCCTAGCCCCGGCGTTCTGGGAAGAGGCGAATCGCCGCCTTCGAGCCAATGGTCTGCCGGTCGCCAAGTTTCAGAAAAATCCAGCCAAGCCCGTGCCGGTGCATCCCTCGCTCGGCAAGGAACTCTGCATCCTCTGCTGGGCCGTCGAGGAAGCCTCACCCGACGACATCCCCAATGCTCTGCGCAATTGGGAGGCGCTGGCTCCCGAGGAACGCTGGTGGCTCTACACCATGACTGTGGCCACCACCGGCCAGGCCATGCAGAAAGGTCTCGGCTGGCGCAAAGCACTCCGCGCCGCCATCGCCGACAATCCCTTCGTCAAAGGCGAGGGTCTTTCACCCAAAGCCCGCCGTGAACTCCTCGGCCATTCCCAACTCAGCCTGAGCCTCTGACCTTCTTCGACCCAATGCCCTCCGGCAAACCATCCGCCGCACTTGCTGCCGAGCTGACCACCCAACAGGTGGCCTCCCGAATCCATACGCTCCGGGGGCTGCAGGTCCTGTTCGACCGCGATCTGGCTTTGTTTTTCGACGTGAAACCGATTCGCCTGAGAGAACAGGTGAAACGAAACGCCAACCGGTTCCCCGAGGATTTCATGTTTCAGCTCACCGGGGATGAGGCCGGGGAGATGGTATCGCAAAATGCGATACCTTCGAAACAGCAACTGGGCGGCTCGCTGCCCTATGCCTTCACGGAAGAAGGCGTTGCCGCGCTCACTGCGGTATTGAGGAGTGAACGGGCCGTGGAAGTCAGCATCCAGATCGTGCGTGCCTTTGTCGCGATGCGCAAATTCATCCTCAACCATGCACGGATTTTCGAGCGATTGGATCACGTCGAACGCCGGCAAATTCTCGCCGACCAGAAGTTCGAGCAGATTTTTACGGCTCTGGAGAGCCATGACGCCCAGCCACGGAGCCAGGGCGTCTTCTTCAACGGGCAGATTTTCGACGCTTACACCTTCGCCACTTCCCTCTTCAAGCAGGCCAGGAAATCCATCGTGCTCGTGGATAACTACGTGGACGAATCCGTCCTGCTCATGCTGGCCAAGCGGGCGCCTTCCGTCACGGCGACGATCTACACAAAAAAAATCAGCAGCCAGTTCGCTTTGGATATTCAAAAGCACAACTACCAGTATCCACCCGTGGCGGTGCGGACCATTGCTCATTTTCACGACCGCTTTCTCATCCTCGACGGCCAGACCCTCTACCACATCGGCGCATCCCTCAAAGACCTCGGCAGGCAATGCTTCGCCTTTTCGCGCATGGATTCCCTGGCTCCCGAAATCCTCCGCAGACTCCTTCATAATTCATAATTCATCCTTTCTGCCCGTGCCCACTTTCATCGAGACTCAGTTCCCCATCGCCCGCCTCTCCGCCGAATCTTACAAGGAGCGCAAGGCGAACAATGGGCAGACGCTCACCGACCGCCGCAATCTGCTCGACGCCGTGCCCCAGCGTTTCACCCGTGCTCTGGAAGAAGCCAGCCGCCTGCTGGAGCCCAAGGCCGTGAAGATCACTCTGCCGAGCGCGACCATCAAAAACGCCGCCGAACTGGATCAGTGGCTGGCTGACGTGCGCGAGCAGGTGGAAGAGCAGCTCAACCAAGGCCCGGTGATCCTTTGAAATCATATTCAACATCCCGTTCAAGTCCCCCGGCTCACCCACCGGTCCGTCGCGAATCCGGTAAGTGTGCTTGAAAACTAAAAAAAAGACATAAATAGTCCTTTTCCGAATACGTCAGCACGCCATGAACGACGATAAACGAGTTTCCGACCTCCTCGATGACTTCCAGCGGCGCGGCCTTTACGGCTTCGAGGACAAGCTCCGGCTGGATGACTGCTGGGCAAAAACGGACGAGTCTGGGCAACCGGCGCTCTCAGTTCTGGACCATTGCCTGAACGTTGGAGCGGTGGCTGCAGTGGCATGCGAGATGCTGCCCGAATCGCCCCGATCGTTCCTGCCTGAAGGGGCTGTTTCATTGATCGCTGCTCACGATATTGGAAAGATCACCCCCGGCTTCCTCATGAAATGTGAGGCATGGCGGAGCCAATGGCAGAAGGTGCTGGGGCTCGAATCGCCGGATGTCTATGAAGGAAACCATTCTCCAATTGGGCAGAGATTTTTGGCCGGTCTTGCCCGGTATGCCGCCAAGCCTCCGAACTGGCTGATCTCCGTCGGCGGGCATCACGGTAAGTACACCTCGACTGCACCGCGAGGGAGGGCGGTTGTTGAAGGCGATCATGAGTGGGTGGCACGCCTGAAAAGTGAACTCATCGAGGAGCTTTGCGGGATTTTCGGTCCACTTCCCAAAGAGCCGGTCGAGAAATCCGCCCGGCTTCACTGGTTCACCGGGCTCATGGTTTTTTGTGACTGGATCGGATCGAATACCGGGTGGTTTCCAGTTCCGGGGATGGACACTACGCTTCAAACCGCAAATGCCCGGGCGCGGTCCGCTTTGATCGAGATCGGGTGGATGAGACACAGAGTTTCTTCCGCGCTTACGTTTGCGCAGATGTTTCACTCAGCTTCCAGCCGTCCCATGGAAATGCGCCCACTTCAATCGGTTCTAGTGAATTCGGTCGATGCCCCGGGGCTCTACATCGTCGAAGCACCGATGGGGGAGGGGAAGACTGAGGCCGCGCTGGCGGCAGCCTTCCGCCGGTGGAGCGAAGGCGGTGAGCGCGGGCTTTATTTTGCTCTGCCCACACAGTTGACCAGCAACCGCATTCACGGACGGGTAGAAGATTTTCTTACGAATGTAATGGAGTCTGCATCTTCCCTCGCTCTCGCTCACGGGAACGCTTGGCTCTCCGGGCGTCGGATCACGCCGGTGCTGCCAGCGGTTGACGGGGAGGACGAAGGGGCGGACCTCGCAAATCTCTGGTTTTCCGATTCCCGTAAGGCCCTGCTGGCGCCGTTCGGTGTCGGCACGATGGACCAGGCGCTGATGGCGGTCATGCCGGTGAAGCACTCCGCCCTGCGGCTCTTTGCCCTTGGCGGCAAGGTGGTCGTGATGGACGAAGTTCATTCTTACGATCCCTACACATCGGCACTCGTTGATCGTGCGGTGGAATGGCTATTGAAGGTCGGTTGCACGGTAATCGTTCTTTCCGCCACCCTCACCAAGGCCCGGCGGGCACAGCTTGTGGCAGCGGCCGGCGCAGTGGAGAAGAATGTCTCCGACGCCTATCCGCTCATCACGAAAGTTTCTTCCGACGAAACCCGGGCACAGTCCCTCCCGATTCCCGAAGGCGGGCGAAAAAATAAGGTAATCCAGATCCTTCATCACGGAAAGGATTCTCCCGATTGGATTCAAGAGGCCACCGTCTCTGCCGAAGCCGGAGCTTGTGTTTTGGTCGTCCGAAATACCATCGCGGACGCTCAGAACTCTTTCGACCAAATCAAGTCCTCCTGCCGTCATATCGGAATCGAATTCGGCCTGCTCCACAGCCGGTTTCCGCAATTTAAGAGGGATGAAAATGAGGGACGCTGGATGCGGTTGCTCGGCAAAGTCGACGCCGAACGTCCGAAAGCCGGCTGCATTTTGGTTGGCACACAAGTGGTCGAGCAGTCCGTGGACATCGACGCCGACCTCCTCCTCACCGATCTCGCTCCCACCGACCTGCTCTTTCAGCGCATCGGGCGTCTGCACCGGCACGAGCGGAGCCGTCCGGCGGGCTTTGAGCAACCAAAGTGTGTGATTCTCCAGCCCGCTGTGGATTGGGCAGGCGAGGTGGCTGCGATCAAAAAATCGTTGGGAGCGTCCGCTTTTGTTTACCCGCCGTTCGCTCTCTATCAGGCCCAAAGGGTGTGGGCTTCGTTTCCCCTGGTCACCCTGCCAGGGGACATTCGCCCGCTTTTGGAGGAATCCTCGCGCATTCCTGATGACATCCCCTCCGGCGCGACCGCCCTGCGTCTCGAACTGGACAAGCTGGTTGAATCCATGCGCGGGACTGCATGGATGAACACCGTCTTCGGAACCGGGGCAGTGGATGATGTCGAGGGCATGCAAACGCGCTGGAAGCCAAAGCCCTCGGGGTTTGTCGTCCTGCTCAGTGCTCAGCCGTCTCAGACATCGGAAGGAACCACGCTCCGTTTTCTCGATGGAACCTCGCATGCTTTCGTTCCCGGGCGGTTTGATTTTGACCTCGCCCGCAAACTCCACCGCAATGCCTGCCGGGTGCCGAAATACCTGATCGCGGACACGTTGCGTTTGCGCGCCGCCCCCGCATGGCTCGCCCAGCATTTTCCAAATTCCATCCTCGCCACCTGCCCGCCCGATTCGGCAGACTGCCTGCCGTGCTACTCCCCCGGGCAGATCGCCTACAGCCTCCGATACAACCCAGAACGCGGCCTCTCGCACGAACGCAACTCCTCTGTCTCCGCAGCATGGGACGAGGAGGAATCCTGGTTCTAACTTCTCTATGAATCCCTTCAACCTTGTTGAAAATCCCTGGATCCCGGTCCGCTACCGCGATGGTCGGAACGCCCTCGTCAGCCTCGAAACCGCCTTCCGCGATGCCCTGCAGATCGCCGACCTTGATTGCCCGCCCCACGAGCGCATCTCGCTTATGCGACTTCTCGTCTGCATCACCCAAGCCGAACTCGGTGCTCCCGAGACTCCCGACGACTGGGGTGATTTTGGCGGGGATCTCGAATCCCGCGCTCCCGCCTATCTCCGCCGCGCGGATATTTTTCCCCACTTCAACCTGTTCGGAGACGGGCCGAGGTTTTTGCAGGCAAAAGTTGATGAGTCCGCCGAGCCATACCTGGCAAGTCAGATGGTTTTTCATTTTTCCACGGGCAATACTCACACTCACCTGGACCATGAAGGAGGAACCGAGAGAAAATTTTCTGAGGCGTTTTTGGCACGCACCATCCTGACCTATCAAAATTTCTTTGTTGGAGGTTCGATGGCCTCAAAAATCAAGGGAAATGGCCCTTGCCTAAAACTTCTTCATGCAATGTTGAAGGGCCGCGACCTCAAAAAGACCATTATCCTGAATTGCGTGGACGAAGAAACACTCTCAGGCAGCGAGATTGCTATTGGTCGTCCAAGTTGGGAGGACAGCTCTCAGGGTGCAAACTGCGCAAGTCTTCTTGGCAGACTCGTTCCTCTCCAATGCTGTCTAAGACTGCCCCCGGACTGTGTTCACGCCTGGATAGAAGACGGGCTGGCGTATCCTGAATACCCGGCGGCGCGCGAACCGTCGGCCACCATTACTGTCAAAAAGGACGAGCGATACTTGCTTCGTGCGGATCTTTCGCGAGGCATTTGGAAAGACCTTCACCTCATACTCCAGACACGTGCAACGAACGCCCAAAGTCAAAGCGCACCCCTTAGCCTGCAAAGTCATTTGGAACACCTGGGTGATGAATCATCATCGATTTGGCTCTCTGAACTCTACAAGGCAAAGGACGCAAAAATTGTTGATGTATTGGAGTCATTTTTTTCAATTCCGCTGGCGATGTTTACCGATACCGGCCGAGCGCGCTATGAGGCCGGAGTTCATTTTGCAGATGAGCGGTCGAATCAGCTTGACGGAGCGGTTAAGCAATATGGCAAAGCGTTAAAAAACGAGTCCCCGCCAACCGATGCCGCGAAACACCATTTCTGGCACGCCCTCGACCAGCAGTCTGGCACACTTTTAGAAATCATCAGGACACCGGCGATTATGGACGGCAAATCCTTCGGCGAGGGAGCCGATCCGTGGACGCTCGCCGTCCGCCACGCCGCGAAGGACGCCTACGACGCGGTCTGCCCGCGGCAGACGCCGCGCCAGCTCCAAGCCTATGCCGCTGGGCTGAAAGTTTTGAATCCGAAACCCAAGAAGAAAAAATCCGCATGAAAACAGAAAATCCTGTCAACGAGCCGTTCATCGAACAGCTCACGCGAGTGTGCCAAGACCGCGGACACCGCGCCGAACTCCGGCGGTATTGGAGCCTGGCTACGCGCCACTACGCGTTTCCCGTCCTCGGACGCCTAGGTGCGCTGGGATCCCACAAGCTGCCCGATGCCCTCACCGCCGCGCTCTATGCGAAAAATCCGAATCACCAGCTTGGCGGAAACACCCTCGGTGGCGCCGCGCTTCGTCTTGGGGCCGGGGATGCCTTGGAATCCATGGAGCGGCACTTTCGTCGTCTTTTGGCGGCGGACGGGAACGAGTTGGAGGAACTTGGGGACAATTTGCACCGCCTGTTCATCCGTTTCGAGCGCGAGCGCGAAGGGATTGCTCTCGATTACAACCGCCTGCTCTGGGATCTCCGAACCTGGGCAAAAAGATCCGACGATGTGAAATCCCGGTGGGCGTGTGATTTCTGGCAGGCCCCGGCGGAACTTTCCCCAACACCATGAGCGCGCATTTCCTTTCAAAAATCGAAGTGGATCACGAAACCGCCTACAAGGCCGGTTTGCGAGACAGCTACGCTTGGCACCAAAAAACCTGGATCGCCTTCCCCGGACGCGACGGGGCGGCGCGTGACTTCCTCACCCGGCTCGACGATACCAACCAAGGATTCCGTTTGCTCATCCTTTCCTGCTCTGAGCCCGCTCGTCCGGACTGGTGCCCGGAGCCCGCATGGCAAAGCAGGGCGGTACCGGAGGACTTTTTTGCTCACAGCGCCTACCGGTTTTCGCTGCTGGCCAACCCTACCAAAAAGGTCCGCTCCGACGCGGCGGGAAATCTCCTGAAGAACAGCCGCCGTGTGCCGTTAAGCCGACGCGAGGACCTCCTCGACTGGCTCGCGAGAAAGGCAAAAGATGCGGGGTTCTCATTCGATCCCGGGACCACGCGCACGGTTCCACGACCCCGGCAGACCTTTGTGAAAAAAGGCGAGGCCGGCCTCCACTCTGCCACGGAATTTGTCGGCACCCTGCAAGTCACCGATCCGGCACTTTTCCGGCAGGCCGCCATCTCCGGCGTCGGCCCGGCCAAGGCGTTCGGCTTCGGGATGCTCTGCCTCTCACCGGTAGCTTCGGCCGGTTGACCCCTTATTTCCGAAAGATCAATCCACCACTCAACCAACCAACAATCACCAAAAACACCAAATGAAACTCATCGAACTCCACATCCTGCAATCGTTCCCTGTCTCATGTCTGAACCGCGATGACGTGGGCTCACCGAAAACCGCCGTCTTCGGCGGCGTCCAGCGCGCCCGCCTCTCCAGCCAGTGCCTCAAACGGGCATCTCGGCTAGCTGCAACAGAACTGGTCCCTTCTTTTTTCATGGGGGAAAGAACACGCCTGATCATTGTCCCCATCAAAGATCGGCTCGTTCATCGGGGATTGGAGGAGTCCCGTGCTGGTGAAATCTCGAAGTTGTTTTGTGACAGTGTCGCTACATTCGACTCATCCGCCGAAGCCAAAGGGGTTCAGAAAGTGAAGACTATGACGATGTTCTCGCCGCTTGAGCTGGATTGTATAGCGGATTCGCTCGTTGAAATTGTCGCCAAGGGTGGCTTCGACACAATTGATCAGGACCAGGAGAAGCGAAAAGCCCAAGCAAAAAAGCTCAAGCCCGCACTCGACGCTGCAAAAAAAAGCGGGTTAAAAGACGCTGCCGATATCGCAATATACGGTAGAATGGTTGCCTCAGACCATTCGCTAACGTTAGAGGGAGCCGCCATGTTCAGCCACGCTCTTTCCACGCACAAAGCCAGCAACGAGGTTGATTTCTGGACTGCGGTTGATGATCGGCAAGCGGAAGATCCAACTGTAGCTGAACAGGATCGCGCCGGCGGCGGCGGAATGGGAACTGCCGAATTCTCCTCTGGTACCTACTACCGTTACGTAGCCCTCAACCTCGGCGTCCTCTCCGACAGTAATCACTTGGGAGCTTTGACACCAGGGGAGCGAAAAACTATCGCGCGCGCATTTATCCGTGCGGTATTGACCGCCGTTCCCGGAGCCCGGAAAAACTCGATGAATGCGGCTACCCTGCCGTTCGAGGTGCTCGGCATTCGCAAGTCCAGCGGCCAGCCGATCCAGCTCATCAATGCCTTTGAAGACCCCGTGCGCGCCAATGGCAAGGGCCTTGCTGCGGCATCGCTGGCGGCCATGAAGGCGGAGCTGGAAAAGCTCAAAAAGACATGGGGCATCGAGCAGAGCGAAGTCTGGCTCACGGAATCCGGCATCGAAGCCTTCCTCGACCAACTCACACAAGATGTCGAATAACGCACTGGCCATCTACCTGGATGCTCCCCTGCAAGCCTGGGGGGCGTCCTCCAAGTTCCAGCGCCGCGAAACCGAACCCTTCCCGACGAAAAGCGGCATTCTGGGACTCGTTGCCGCCGCCATGGGCATCGATAAACATGCCCCCGACGAAGAGGAGCGACTGCGCCCGCTGGCCGGGCTCAAAATGTCTGTCCTCCGGGTGGACAAGCCGGACGGATCACCCATACGCCGACTGTCGGATTTTCATACGATTGGAGGGGGATTTGATCGGGCTGATCCACGCGAGAAGCTGCATATCGCAAGAACAGCCGATGGAAAAGTGTGTCGAAATGCCGTCATCACCCATCGCGCCTATCTCATGGACGCGAGGTTCCTTGTGGTTCTGGAGGGCGACGAAACCACGCTCGCTTCATGCGCCGAAGCGCTTGCCAATCCCAAGTGGGGAGTCTGGTTCGGCCGGAAATGCTGCATTCCCGCCTCGCCGCTCACGCCAGTGCTGGCCGCCTCCGCAGAAGAGGCTCTTGGCCGGTTGGCCGCCCGGTTGGGCCTTCCCGCCCCTGGCAAGGCCGAAGGCCAGCAGGAAAAGGCGGCTGACGGATCATGGTATCAGGCCGACCAGCCGCTCTCCTTTGGCCGCCGCGTATTTCAGTCCCGCCCGGTTGCGAGGGTTCTTCCTGAACTTGAATAGACGCAAGCGGACGCCCGACCTTTTGGCCCTTTCGCGATGCCTTCAGTTTTCAAAAAAATGGAATGTCTTTCACTCATGAAACTGATGTTCGAGTTTCTGGAGCATCTGAGCACAGCGGACCCAATCGAAGAGGCACTGGCGACGGTTTACCGCTTCAAGCGCGATCCGCTTTTTTTTCGTGAACCGGGCCTGCCAGTTCGTCATCCGCATCTATCAGTGCGCGTACGGACGAGGTGAATCGAAGCTGCCTTGGCTCGGAAACTGGAGGGGAGTGGGAGGAAAGCTGGCGGCTGATCTACTGCACGATATAGTTGCTCGGACCTCCTGAAATCCTACGGAAGCTCTAATATGCCCGTCTTTGAACGCCCTCCACTTGACACCCTCGCCCCGGCGAAAGATCGATGGACACCGGTCTATCTTGAGCACGGACGTGTGGAGGTGGATGATGCCTCGATCAAGTGGTGTGCCTCCGATGGCACAGTCTGCCCGATTCCCGTGGCCACCGTCTCGGCGATCATCCTCGGGCCCGGGACGACAGTGACCCACGCCGCCATCAAAGCCGCCGCCCAATGCAACTGCCCGCTTCTCTGGCTCGGTGAGGACGGACTCCGTTTTTATGCCTTTGGGATCACGCCGAACCATGACAACTCAATGGCCCGCATCCACGCCTCCGCCTGGGCTGCTCCCCAGAAGCGCAACGAGATCGCCCGGCGCATGTTCCGTCATCGGTTCGCGGAGGTCCCCACCGGCGGCGTATCGATCAAACAGCTTCGTGGCATGGAAGGCCGTCGAGTGAAGCACCTCTACGAAGAACTTGGCAGGAAATTCGGCGTCACCTGGAAAGGCCGGGATTACAACCCCGCGAACTGGAACCTCGCCGACAACGTCAACCGCGCACTTTCCGCTGCCACCGCCTCCCACTACGCGCTCACCGCCGCCGTCTGCTGCTCCATGGGGTTTATCCCCCAGCTCGGGTTCGTCCACGTGGCCGGCACACTTCCCTTTATTTACGACGCCGCCGACCTTTACAAACACGAAACCTCATGGCCAGCTGCCTTTGAGGCCATTTCCCTCAACCCCAAAGACGATGGCTCCCTTGTTCGCAAAATCTTTAAGCGAAACGTCGAGCAAACCCGAATGCTCAAACGCATGCCAGAGGACCTAATCGCCCTTTTTGAAGGCTTCAACGAGGAACCCGACCAACCCCCCAACCCGCTCCAGCCACGATCCGAGGCATGACCGTTCTTGTCGCCAATGATGTTCCGCCCGCTATTCGAGGCCACCTAAAACGCTGGTTCATCGAGCCCCGGCCAAATGTCTTCGTCGGAACCCTTAACACCCGCACCCACCGCAAGGTCCTCGACTTCATCACCCGCAACGCCCCTCCAGGCTTCGGATTCCTCTCCATCTCCTCCCAGCCCAACTGCCAAGGCTACATCGTTGAACGCTTCGGACCGGAAGGAAAGTCTGGCAACCGCGACGCCGACATTTGCGGCATCTACCTCATCGCAGAAAATTGGCTGGATGAATCGCGCCGCCCATTCTGATTTCCACCCCTAGCAAACCTCGCTTTTCCTCCTCACTAAGCGATGTAACTTATTGATTTATCGAGAGATTTCCCCACCCGCGTGGGGATGGCCCGATCGGATAAATGCGCCATTTAATCCGTCGTTGGATTTCCCCACCCGCGTGGGGATGGCCCGCCGCTACCGAAACATACCCAGAAAACAAATGGGATTTCCCCACCCGCGTGGGGATGGCCCGCGGTGTGGAGTGATTGGAGACGTGGTTCGCATGATTTCCCCACCCGCGTGGGGATGGCCCGGGTTCAGCCTGCATCGCGCGACGTTGCAGGATGATTTCCCCACC
>Ga0163154_10007027_pt1 | contig 13577 bp, 8 predicted proteins | sample OliLakLV19MP9P1_FD_148649 | JGI IMG/M metagenome (GOLD analysis project Ga0163154, IMG submission 148649) | Freshwater microbial mat bacterial communities from Lake Vanda, McMurdo Dry Valleys, Antarctica - Oligotrophic Lake LV.19.MP9.P1 | ecosystem: Environmental > Aquatic > Freshwater > Lake >... | reverse complement strand
GGATAAGGGGGCTGGGGGGATAGGGGTGCTTTAAGCTGATAATTGACTTGAAAATGCTTATCCATTGAAATTTGAAAATCATTTGAATTCAAAATAGTTGTTCCATTAGCGGTTTAGTCTATCCCAATATCGTATAATCCCCTCACCATGAGGGGTTTTTTATTTTTGATGATAGGACATCCCCTCAATTTATGCTATAAATAAGGGTGGGAGTGGTTGTGTCCCGGTGGATGCCACAGTCTTCAAAATTGATGGTAGGTTGTTCATGCAGGCTACGGTGGGTTCGACTCCCATCCGCTCCCGTTTTTGTGCATATTTAGGAGGCATTTTATGTCCCAAGACCCACAATCACCCATAGATGATATTGACCCCATCGCGCCAACTGATAATAATAACGGCAGTGATCCCCATTCACTCCACGCCGATAAACCCCTCACAGACCCATTGCATGATTTGCTCAATTATGATGGATTTGCCACAACACTCGCCAAAAGTATCGAAACCATGATGCCACCAGAGGGGCTTGTTATGGCAATTTATGGACCGTGGGGCGCAGGAAAAACCACCTTAGTCGAATTTACCCTGCATCATCTTGAAAAAATCGCCATCGAAAACCGCCCTATCATCGTCAGATTTAACCCTTGGTGGTTTTCTGGACACGAAAATCTCATCCGAGTGTTTTTTGAGCAGGTGCAAATTTCGCTCCGCAATAAATTAGAGCAACGGGTATATGCCGGTTTAGATGTCATGCGCGAGTTGGGGCGCATCGTCTCGAAAACACCTGTTCGGGGTATCCGCATGACTGGCACAATCGCCAGCAATCTGCCCGTCATTAATGATGATGTGGTCGCTATCAAAAAACAAATTGCAGACCGCCTTCGCAAACAAAATCAGCGCATTTTGGTGGTCATAGACGACATAGACCGTCTGATGGGCGAGGAAATTCGTCAATTGTTCACTGCCATCAAAGCCATTGCCGATTTTCCCAATGTGATTTATATACTGGCATTTGACCGTGAGGTCGTTCTTAGCTCATTGAGCAAAACATTGGGGTATCCCGCCGATGACTATCTCGAAAAAATCGTGGAAGTGGGATTTTCTCTGCCACTCACCGACCATTCAGAGATGCTACGGCTCATGTCTGAGCAAATAGACCATCTCATTGGCGAAACGCCAGAGCGTGATTTATTTGATGTATCCCTCTTTGGCAAAGTAAATTATTTGGGTGATGTTCACGAATTTATTAATACCCCGCGAGATGTTTTGCGCCTCACCAATACCCTAACCGTCACCTTCCCCGCCGTTAAGGGGATGGTCTATCCGCCCGATTTTGTCACCATCGAAGCCTTGCGTGTATTTGTTCCAGATGCCTATGAAGTCATCCGCAGAAATAAATTATTGCTCACAGGAAGTAAGGCATTGCCCGCCCACAAACAATTTTTGGAATTGCTGGTGAATCAATTCCCAGAGGACAACGATTTACTCCGTCGTATTTTGGTGGGGTTATTCCCCAAATTCGTTGCCGATTATACCGTGTCTAGCGAGCGGATTTGGCGCGAACAAAAACGGATTTGTGCGCCAGAGGCATTTGACCACTATTTCCGCTTCTCTATCCTCAATAACACGCTATCACAAATTGAGATGAATATTATCCTGTCATCGGGGGAAGATAAAAATCAAATTGGCGAAATGCTGGTGGCATTTGCACAACAAAATCCGCCCAGAGTCGGTGCATTACTCCGTAAATTGCGCGATAATGTCAATAATATCCCCGCCGCCAATTTGCGCCCCATGATAGAAGCCTTCTTAAATATAGGTGATTCGCTCATCAACCTCGAAGCACCTGTCCCGTATCGGCGGTATGACTCGAATCGAGCAGAATTGGTGCAATTGCTCCTGCGCCTATTGCGCCGTACCGATATTAACAGTCATGCCAATATTTTGGACATGGGGCTACGGAATGGCGAAGCAAATCTTGTCCCCATTACGCTTGTATTTACCATCGGACAACTCAACGGCAAATATGGCTATATCGGCTTTGTGGATGATAACGATAGAGTGGTCTATCCCGATGACCTGCCCCGTTTACAACCACCCGTCACCGCTAAAATCGAAAAAGTGGTCTCAGCACCCGATTTTATCGAAAGCCGCGACTTTTTGGATATGGTATTTATGTGGCTAAAAATCGCGCCAGAGTCGGCACTGGCTTGGCTGAATAAACTACTCGAAACACCCAAGCATTTCGCCCATTTCATCCGCCAATTCATGACGACCCTCCCCAGTGGCGAAGTGATTATTAGCGATGACATTGAGCAGTATATCCCACTGGCAACTTTGTTGAAATATGCCAAAGATATGCAGGAATGGGGACAATTCACCGCACAAGAATCGGCAATTGCACGGGTATTTGTGGATACGGTGGAAAAGCAACTTTAGCAATTGGGGGGCTGTCGCCCATACGCCTATTTATGGCTTGATGACGATATTAATCTGGTTCACGCCCATCGAGAGGGGTGTCCATGTGGTGCGTGTGACCACTTGGGCAAAGGCGGGCAATCCAAACATGCCAAATTGCACCACTTTGGGGATGATAGGGAAATATGGCACATCCCATAGACCATCACCAAATTGTCTTTTGACCACAAACCCCGCTTCTTCTGACCACGCCTTCCAGACCGATGGCACTTGGCAATTGATATGCGTTTTATCTTTGCCGATGGCATCGGTGTCGCGGTCTTTATAACGCCGAAAGGTGTATTCGGGGTGTGGCGTGGCGAATAAAAATACACCACCCGGTTTGAGCAGGTCATAGACATGCCGAATCGTCGCTTGCGGGTCTGGCAGATGTTCTACCAAATGCAACGCCACCACCGCGCTAAATGTCCCCGCCCCAAACTGATTTATCTCTGCCACATCCATCTGATAGGCTTCGGCTTTGGGCGCGTTGATTTTGGTCTGCTCAATGCTATAGTCAATCAGGTCAATGCCGATGCAGGCAAAATCATCTTGTAACAAACCGAGCAAATGACCCAATCCACAGCCCAATTCCAATAATTTGCCACCATCACGCAGGGCATAGCGGCGGAGCAGGCTGGCATAATAGCGCCGTGCAAACCAATACATGCTAAAGCGCCCTAATCCCCTATCGGAATAATTCCATTTTTCAAAATATTCACGGGTATAGTGGGCGCGTGGGTCTGAATTGTCCATTGGGAAATCTTTCCATTTGTAGAAATACTTGGCAAAGGCGGATATACGGGCAGTTTGCCCCAATCTGCCCCTACAATTCCTATCTATTTTAGGGTTGTGACGTAGGGGCTTGATATATCAAGCCCTATATTTGCCACAATAAGATACACAGAAATATCAACAATTACGCAATGGTCACATCATCGCACAGATACACATCTTGGATGGCTTGGAGCAATGCCGCGCCTTCTGCCATTGGGCGTTGGAACGCCTTGCGCCCAGAAATCAGCCCTGTACCACCCGCACGCTTGTTGATGACGGCGGTTTGAATGGCTTCTGCGAAGTCGTTAGCGCCACTCGCGCCACCAGAACTAATCAGCCCGATGCGTCCCATGTAGCCATTTGCCACTTGGTAACGGGTGAGGTCAATCGGATGGTCGCTGGTGAGTTCAGTATAGATGCGGTCATCCAACTTGCCATATGATGACCCGCCTGTGTTAAGTGCATTAAACCCGCCATTGCTGGTCGGTAATTTTTGCTTGAGGATGTCGGCTTGGATGGTCGCACCCAAGTGATTGGCTTGGCTAGAGAGGTCGGTGGAATTTTCGTGATTCACACCATTCACCTTAAAATTGGAGTTCCGCATATAGCACCATAGCACGGTAGCCATACCCAATTCGTGTGCATACGCAAAGGCTTGTGACACTTCTACCAATTGGCGGGTGCTTTCTGGGCTACCGAAATAAATGGTTGCACCAACAGCGACAGCGCCCATATTCCATGCTTCTTTGATTGTCCCAAACATCACTTGGTCGGCTTTGTTAGGATAGGTGAGCAATTCGTTGTGGTTAATTTTGACTATGAAGGGGATTCTGTGGGCATATTTACGCGCCACTGCACCCAACACACCAAAAGTGGAAGCCACCGCATTACAACCGCCTTCGATGGCGAGTTCTACAATGGCGGCGGGGTCAAAATAAATCGGATTGGGGGCAAACGATGCACCCGCCGAGTGTTCAACCCCTTGGTCTACAGGCAAAATAGACAGATAACCCGTATTTGCCAAACGCCCAGTCCCAAATAATTGACCTAAGCTCCGCAATACTTGAGGGCTACGGTCGGTTTGGGTATATACATTGTCCAGAAAATCGGATGAGGGTAAATACATCATTTCTTTGGCAATGGTGGTAGTTTTGTGATTAAGGAAATAATCGGCTTGGCTACCCAATGCCTCTTCGATTTTATCAATCGTATAGGTGAGTTTTGGCTTTGGTAATTTGCTTTTGCTTTTCGATTTAGACCGTTCTTTAAGCATGACTGCTGTCCTTTCAACTGAATAACCCCTCTATTTTACCCGATAGCGACATGAGGGGCAAATGAGATTTAGCACGAATTATAGGGGCAAAATGACACATGCCCCTATAACATTCACATTATGGCTGTTCGGTGGGTGTTATTGCCTCTGCCGTAGCGGTGGCAACAAATTCTGCTGTAGCCGTCCCAATAAATTCTGCCGTAGCGGTGCGGTCTGCGCTGATGGTCGCGGTGGCATCCAACACGGTTTGGGTGGCGGTTTGGGCAGTAGCAGTGGCTTGGGCGCGGGCGGTCATAATCGCTTGCATCCGCACCAAAACATCATCCATAAACACATAATTGAACACTTCATCCCATGTGACCAACCACTCATAATCACTCAAGGCAGAGGTGGCATCGGCACGCGCATCAAAAATGACACCGCGCAAATAGCGCCTGCTCCCCGTTTGCAACACATCCAACGCCCGATTAATGGCGGTGAGCGCATCGTTTAGATTGCCCAATGCCAAATGCGCCCGCGCCCGATATTCATCCGCCACAGGGATTAAATCGGCGGGTAAACCTGTTCCCACCCGATTGAGCAAACCCAATGCCGTGCTAAACGACTCGGTATCGGTGGGGTCTGTGCGGTCTATCAAAATCCGCGCCAAATACAAATTGACCTCGCTATCACTCACCGCGCCAGAACCGAGCAAAAGTGCCGCATCGGTCTCTACTGTGTCATAATCGCCAGAGGCATACGCCATACGCATCCGTTCTACACGCACAAGAATATCATCGCGCAATTCCAGCGATTGAGTGAGGTCGCTTAGGGCGGCAACAAAACGCCCCACATTGATATACAACTGCGCCCGTGACAAATAAATATCTGCCACCACGTCACGCTTGCCCCCAATTTGCAGAGCAAGGTCATATACACTCAAAGCAAGGTCACTATTGCCCTCTGCTTCACGCGCATTACCCAATTGCCGAAAGGCTTCTGCGCTATTTTGCAGATAAAACAAAAAGTCTTGGCTATAAATCACAGCGCGACCAGGGTCATCCAGCGCAATTGCCGCTTCAATCCGCAAACCGTGTCCACGTTCAATAAATGGATTGAGATAGGTTGCTAAATAGCCCTGATATTCTGCCAAATCATACGCCGTGAGTGAACCTGCCAGATTACCTTCTAGCCTCAAGCGTCGTGCTTGTGCCAAATAGACCTCCCCTTTTTGGATGACCAGCGACACATTCGCCTCTAGTCCCTGAATTTGTTGGGCGGCGGATAATCTGGCAATGGCATCGCTATAACGGCGTTCCAATACAAAGGCATCTGATAAGGTGACATAAGCATCTACAAAGGTCGGAATGTCGGTGAGGATGGCTTCTGACCGTGTTTTGATGAGTGCCACTAGCCGATTGACCTCATTGGTCAACCCACGAGCTTGGGCGTTTTTGGCTTGTTGAATAAATACCCGTGCAAAACCCAAATTGATGATAGGGGCATATTGACGGGCATCATCCCGCGAGATGACATTAGACCCAGTGGTATTATTGATGCGCGTCTCTGCCTCAGTCAATATGGCGATGGCGCTATTAAAATCGCTTTGCTGAATATATGCCAATGCTTGGAGATAAGCAGGGTATGGATTAAACAAATTTCCCATCCGTGCCTGTTCTGTAGAGGCGAGTGGCAAGGCAACCTCTGGCTGATTATTTTGCAACGCGACCACCGATGTCGACAGGGCACTATTGAGTTCCACCGCCAAATATACGGGGGTGGGCAAGGGTGTGCGTTCTTCTACACCTGTGGGCCACGCCACCAATGCCAATGGGGCGGCGGGGGTCAGCGAGGGGGTAAAAGTCGGTTCTACCGTAAAATCTTTGGTCGGTGATGGTGTCGGTGTGAATCCGGGTGTATTGGTTGGGGTATTGGTGGGTGTGGATGTTGGCAGGCGTGGCGTTGGCGATGCCCCAAAGAGTACCAGTTGAATATCTGGGCTATTGCTCACGGCAAATAGGGCAAATCCAAAGACGATTACCATAAATGTGGCGACTGCCGCCCCAATTTGCGCCCGCAACACCACAATCTCGCGCTCCCCTGCCCGATTTTTGCTCTTGCTCACCCACTGCACTTTTTTCGGTGGGATATTTTGGGCATCGTATTCTTGGAGCAATTGCGCCAGCACCGCCTGATTTTGGGCGGTTTTTTCGGCAGTTGGGATGGGGATATTGGCATCGGCAGTAGATTCGCCAGCCTCATCATCCGCCAGCGATTGTGACAAAGACCCCCGTTGTGGGACAAGTTGGGTGGGGTCCACGCCAAAGGCACGTACCGCCTTGAGCGCCATTTCGTTATTGGGATTAATTTCGAGTACCTTTTGCAGACATAAGAGGCGCTCTTTTTTCTCTTTTAGCACACTTGCCAGCCACAACCAACCATTTTCGCTATTGGGATTGAGCCGTAGCGCATTTTGGAGCAGTTTTCGGGCTTCATCTTTATTACCAGCTTTCGCCGCCTGAATCCCACGTTCCTCTAATTCACGCGCTTTATCATCGGACATGGTGCGTCATCCTTTTTCATTGTAGCCTCAATATTCCTATTTTACCCATTTATTGGGATAAATTCACTAAAATCATTTTATTGGGGTGCATTTCAGTTTAGGGGCATTATAGTGTATATTCGTATATCACGTTCCGCCTATGGCTCAAAGCCCTGGGCTAGTCGCCTTTGAAGCCCACTGAAGGGGCTTATTTTTATCCGATTTTGAGGATAAAAGACTGTTTTGGGGTGGTTTTTAGCGCCTTTAGTGTAATACTGCTAAGTTAAGGTTTTTTATCCCCACCCCAACCCCTCCCCAAAAATTGGAGAGGGGCTAAAATCTCGCCTAGAAACGGTTTTCTCCCCCTTTCTCCACGTAGTGGGGTGTAGGGACACGATATATCGTGTCCGATGGGGGGATAGGGGATGTTTTTAAGGTGCTAACTTAGCAGTATTAGCCTTTAGTGCGTTTACAAGTTTTTTTGTCTAGCTGGATGCTTTGAGCATCTAGCGTAAAGCCCTCAATTGAAATGCGCCCATTTTATTGGGGTATATTTCATAGTGAGGGCGGATGTAGGGACTTGATACATCCAATACCGTCCCTACACACCTGTAATCGGTTTGGGGTCGTAGGGACGCGCTATAGCGCGTCCGAAAACCGTTACACCATTAGGGGGCTGGCTCAATAAAATATTGGCTGGTAGTGCCTTCTGCCACCCACCCCACAACCCCATCATCTAAACGGATTTGCCACCATGTGTAACCATCCACACATTGATGACCGCCAATAATGGCAAAACGGGCATTTTCTGGAAGAATCCGCGAGACGGGGAATGTCGTCCCTGCCGATTGGCGCACATTCACGGGTCCCGTATTAAACACGGTCACACGCCCATTGATACCACTCCGCACAATGCTCACAGGAGACCCCGCACATAATACAGTCGCCCCAACCGGGATGACAATATTGCTGGTGGGGACTGCGACAGGTGTCGTAGAAACAACGGGTGGCGGGGCGATAGTGGTTGTCGCATCGCTAGTGACCAATGTGGTCAAGCCGAATATCGCACTAAATGGTTGCGCCCACAAAATGCTCGGCTCACCACCCATTGGCGGGAGTATGCCGATATTGGTGGGGGTTGTGCCATTCTGATGCCATGTCACAATAAAGGTATCAAACCCTTCTGCGATAGTCACAGCACCATTGCTCACACCCACCAACATGCCATAGCCATCGGATAATTGGGCGAATGGTGTGGCAGGTGTAGCAAGAGTATAAATGCCCCAACGGGGTACATCAACATTATTCTGAAACAAGAAGGCAATTTGTGTCCCGCCCGTTATCCACCGCGCTCCAAACATATCATATTCGCCAGTGGTCAACAATTGTTGTGGGGTCATCACGGTGCCAATAGGCAACCCCCGCACAATCACATTATTAGACGGGAACATGCCGTCAGATGGCAAAGCGGGTAAGGCTGGCTCATTATTGGTATAGACGATACTGCCATCGGTGGGGAGTATGTCGGTTGATACACGGTTATAAGGGCTAACCGTCGCCACATTGGTAGCAGGATTCCACGCCAACGTGGGATAGGTAAAAGACCCACCAGCAAATTGATAAATCAACTGAAAGTGGATATTACCCAAGTTATCCCAATAGATGACATTGGGGCGGAATGAACCAAATCCACCGCTAATCGCTTGTGACACCTCCACCGATGGCGCGACAGTAATAGCGGCGATTTCGGTGTGGCGGATTTGTCTAGTGATTGCGCCTGTGGCGAGTTCGATGACCATCACGCGCCATTCATTAAATTCTGGCGAATCTGACCGTGCGATACTCACCGCCACCGATGTCGAATCTGGCGAGAAAATATACGTAGAGCCACCCGACGACAGATAAAAATCAATCCCTGCGCCCAATTCCACATTATCTATAGGATTGAGGGGGATTCCCCGAATTGCGCCTGTGGAAAAATCGTAAATGGAGAGGGTTGGTGTGTTAGGAGAGATTTTCACGGCTTGCACCAAATAACGCCCATTCCGTGAGATGCTCATCCGCAAATTTTCTGATGCTATGACTTCATTGGGCAGGCGTGGGCGGTTGATGGTCGCCACTTCCCCAGTCTGATTAAACAGTGTGAGCCTATCGGCTGTGGGCAAATAAAACCACACATGCCAGGGGGCGGGTGTGATGGCGATGACGCTCGATGCGACAGGCGCAGGCGGCAATGCCGTCAACACATTCACCCCATTTTCGAGGCGTACCAATGGCAGACCCCCTGCCCCGCACAACACCAAAATTGTGCCGTCACCGTTCACCCGATAATCGTAAGTTTGTCCCTCATAGGTGATACTATATTTTAGATACCGATTGGGTGTCGAGGCATAACTAACCCCTGGTGCAGGGCAATCGAAACCCGCATTGCTATTGATAACTTCTTCCCAACGCCACGCATCGAGAAATTGTATCGGTGACGATAATCCCAAATACCCCGTTAGATGTGCCAATATCTGGTTATAACGGTCTGTGATGCGGTCTTGGGCGAAGCTCATCCCACTCACGCTCACCATAAATAGTGAAATGAGCAGGCTCAAAAAAATTAATTTGCGTTTCATAGTCTTTATCCTTCTTTGTCAACATGAATATTGCGTTTCCTTAAGGTTATTGCATTTATGGGTGTTTTAGCAAGCGGTGGATTATGAAATCTCAATTTTAGCGTAGAATAGTAGAAAGAATTTTATTATCCAGAGGAGATTTTCCCCATGCGGACATTCCAAAAGGTTCTATGTGTCCTGATACTTATCATAACCAACACAGTCATTATATCGGCGCAAAGTGAGTTTAGCACCCCACCCTACGACATCGGCAACCACACCCTTATAGACCTATATATCAACCCCACCACAGGCGATGATAACAACGATGGAGTATCACCAGAAACGGCATTTTTATCGCTGGCTACCGCATGGCGCACAATCCCCATGGGCGAAACACTCACCACGGGCTATCGGCTCAATTTGGCAGACGGGATATATCCAGAAAATCTGCTCCCGTCTTATTGGGAATCGCGCTATGGCACAGCCCAAGCCCCGATTATTATTCAGGGTGCAGGGGCAAATACCCTCTTGGCGGGGAATATCAATGTCTACGATACCTACTATATTTATTTTCTAAACCTAACGATTAGCTATGGAGCAGATGCCTTTCACTGCGAATTATGCGACCACTTGCTCATCCGCGATGTAACGATGATTGGGTCAGACCCAGAAGGCTATAACACCCGCGAGACGCTTAAGGTCAATCAGTCACAATATGTCTATATCGAAAATAGCGATATTAGCGGGGCGGGTGATAACGCCATAGATTTTGTGGCGGTGCAATATGGGCATATCCTCAACAATCGGGTGCATAATGCGGGGGATTGGTGCGCGTATGTCAAAGGTGGCTCTGCTTATATTCGCGTGGAAGGCAATTTATTTTATGATTGTGGCAATGGCGGATTTAGCGCGGGACAAGGCACAGGCTTTCAGTTCATGACACCCCCATGGCTTCAATATGAGGTGTATTTTATCACCATCGTGAACAATATCGTTACAGACGCTTATGGCGCGGGGATTGGGGTTCAGGGTGGGTATAATGTGCTGGTGGCATACAACACCCTATACAACATCGGCGCACGGAGTCATTTATTAGAAGTGGTCTATGGCAGTCGGTCATGCGATGGTCAAATTGGCGACACAGACCGCATCCGTTGTGCGGAATATCTCGCTATGGGCGGATGGGGGACAGAAGTCGTGGACGATGGCGACAATTATGTGCGTATCCCCAATAAAAATGTGTATATCTACAACAATATCCTCTGGGGAAGCCCAAGCCCAGACCAACATTTCTGGATTCCCGCGCCCTATTCTGGTGCATCACAAGCGGGGTCTGGCTTGCCCGATGTGATTGTGACAGACGAAAATTTGCAAATTGGCGGGAATATCATCTGGGATGGTGAAGTGGGGCATTATATGGGGGTAGAATATGAGGCGGGGTGTGGCGATGATAATCCCACCTGTAATTTGACACAACTCCTCGCAGATAACACCATCAATAGCCTCATGCCAAGCCTCATTGCACCAGCAGACGGGCAATTTGGGCGCACACCCGATGGCAATGTGTGTTCGGCTAATACCTATCAAATTCCCGCCTTCCCATCGGATGATTTGCCCGCCGATATACCCGCAGGCGATTTTAATCCGCAAGCATCACTTCCCGTCACTTGCGCGGGGATATGGTCAGGGACAGACAACTCGGAATAGACATAGGGCTTGGGGTTTCAAACACCCGTAAGGCTACCCCCACCGTTTATGATGGACGGTGGGGTGTTTTTTATAAAACACCTTTCAACCCCTTACATTTTGTAAGGGGTTGAGGCAAAAAACAAGATAATTATTAATCTGTGGCTGATAGTCGCGCTTTACGCTAGAGCATGTTACTATTTTGCAAAAAGGGCATTTATTGGGCAATTCTAGCATTATTCTAGGGTGGCTATACGAGGCTAACGCCTCTAATCCGCCCGTACATTCCCCCCAATCATTATAACTGTACGGGACGATTAGCACGGAGTGCATATATCGTCCCTATGCCCCACCATTCGCTTATTGCCCAAGCGACAAAAAAATGATTTGGCATTGTGCGTTGATAAATCCAAGCGATAATAGGATTTTATAAGTTTTAGCCAATGAGAAGGACATCAACATGAAGCGAATCGGCTTAATCGGTGGTATGAGTTGGGAATCATCTTTGCTCTATTATAAACTCATCAATGAGGGTATCCGCGCACAGCTTGGCGGATTTAATAGCGCCGATTGTGTGATGCACTCGGTCAATTTTGCTGAAATCGAAGCCTTACAACATAGTGGGCGTTGGGACGAGGCAGGGATGCTATTGGCAAAATCGGCACAAAATTTACAACAAGCGGGTGCAGACTGCATTGTCTTATGTACCAATACCATGCACAAGGTGGCGGATGCCATTTGTGATGCGGTATCGCTCCCCTTCATCCATATTGCCGATGCCACGGCGGATGCCATCCGTTTGGCAGGTTATACACAAGTCGGTTTGCTTGGCACACGCTTCACGATGGATGAAGATTTTTATACAGGTCGTTTGACCAATAAGCATGGTTTAACCGTCTTGTTGCCAGATACACAGGGGCGACAAATCGTTAATCGTATCATTTTTGATGAACTGGTGCATGGGGTTATCACAGAGGCATCGCGGAATGCGTATATCCAGCAGATTGAATCACTGGCAAAACAAGGCGCACAAGCCGTCATTTTGGGATGTACCGAAATTGGCATGTTGATTCAGCCAGAACATAGCCTCATCCCCACATTCGATACAACCATCGTTCATGCGGCATCGGCAGTTGCTTTTGCATTGACGTAGGTTTAACCCCTTTAGCGCAATTGCAAATTTTCAACCTCTTACAAATTGTAAGAGGTTGAGGCAGAAAAGCAAGATGATTCTTAATAAATATTGGTTATTTTGTGTTGTTTTTCTTAGGGAGTAATGGTTTTTCCGTGACTAAATCATAACCCACTGTTTCGCTGAGTTCTTTTGCTTGTTTATAAAAAAGACGTGCCACTTCCCAAACAATATTCATAGCAATCGTTAGGGTCACAGTCTCTGCCTCATTTAATCTCTCACTAGCCAGTTCTTCTGCTAAACGGGTATAAATAAGCGCATATTTGCCAAAATGGTCGCGTGGATTTTCTTTTGGTGTAATTTCTAAATCTTGGCGTAATTGTGACGCAGTACGACTCCATAGCCCTTTATACAGTTTATCGGTTGTTTGGGCATACATGGTGGGCAAAGCATCAATCACTGCGTTTTTAAGTGCTTCCACAAACCGTTTACGTGTGACAATACCTTCAATCCGCAGGGTAATCCAGCTATCGGGCTTGCCAATGGTGCGATACTCTTCTACTACACGGTCAAAAGAACGAAATAACCCCAATTCGGGGTCTTGCGTTTCTTCTAATCGTTCTGCGCCAACTTTTGCCAACCATATTTTAAGGGGTTCTGCTTTTGGAGATGGAATAGATTGAATAAGGCGTAATGCCTCTTCGGTGTTAACGATATCGGTAAGGCGCATTTTGCTATCATCAGCCAGTAGTTTTATCTTTTTTACATTCAAGAGGGTTTCATTCCCTTCTTTTTTTAGGCGACCTTTTAAGACATGATAATAATTTTGTGAGCCTTTTTTGTCTAAATCAAGCAATATATGGATAATATCAATAACACTGTAATACCATTCGCCGTTATGCCATTTTTTACGAATGTTACTACCATCAATGTGTATGTGAGGGGTGATGTCTGACATTTTTACAACTCCTTCAACTGTCTTATATTTCAAGCTACTTGAATTTTAAGACAGTTCAGTTAAGAAAGCAAGCAAACTATCCTAATGGCATATTTTGGTCTGTTAAATTTATTCAAAAAGTGGCGTATAATAGATACTGCGATTGTTGCCAATAAAGTAGGACACTTCACATG
>Ga0163154_10007026_pt1 | contig 13579 bp, 12 predicted proteins | sample OliLakLV19MP9P1_FD_148649 | JGI IMG/M metagenome (GOLD analysis project Ga0163154, IMG submission 148649) | Freshwater microbial mat bacterial communities from Lake Vanda, McMurdo Dry Valleys, Antarctica - Oligotrophic Lake LV.19.MP9.P1 | ecosystem: Environmental > Aquatic > Freshwater > Lake >... | reverse complement strand
GTTTCAGTACCCTCAAGCGGGTCTTGGTGAGTGAAACCGCAATCGTTTTAAACGTCACAGCAAGGCAATTTTGACCTTGTAAGGTATTTTCAGCGCTTGTTGAGGCTTCTAGGCGGTTCATGATTACACAATTTCTTGAAAAATCTTACTCTAAAACAAACGAGTTTCGCAACTCATTAATTGCATTGAACACCGCTCAATTTGCGAAAGATTAAACATCGTTGCACACGCGGCGAAATTCACATGCGAGGCATTTGCTGCGCTGTGGAACAGCGGGGGGTATAGCCTCGGTATCAACCATTTGGCGGATTTGCGAAAGTATCGCTTTTGCAGTCGTTTTTAAGGGATCATCAAGCGAAACACGTTCGACGATTCCTTTACCGATTAGAAGCAAATAGCCTGCTGACGCAGTTATCCCCCAATTTTCCTCGATCAAGAGCGCATAAGCGGCTAGTTGAATTCGATAATGGTGACTTGTCTGTCTCGCCAATTTATAGTCGATAGGGTAGGCGGCATTTGACGTAACGATCACTTCGTCAATGATCCCATCTAAATAGAGCGTGTCGGATCGTAAACGGACATTAAAAAGCCGTTCGCCTTGTTCAAGTTTGTATTTCGCCAGTGTGCGCCGGGCAGACTGTTTGCTTTCTTCTTCGTGTGCGTCACGTCCGGCGTCCATTTTATAGGTACGTGGGCGAAACCCAGGTAAACACCGTTCATAAAATACAACACGCGGACAATAATCATAGCTTTTCATATCCGTTGGTGTGAGATAGGCATCCTCATTCATGATATTTCTCTCTCAATCTCTAAACGCTTCGCCCATTCTTTTTCGCTAATCGGGATAAGCCAGATTTTCCCGCCTACTTTGCGGATGAGGCTATCCGCTTTCAAGAACAATTCTTCCTGATGGGTGCGGCTCAGTTCGCCGCTGAAAGCACTATATTGAATGCGATCCAAACCGTAATCGAGGCAGGCATCGGCAACTTTCGTTCGCGCCCGGTCATCACTAATGTCATAAATCAACAAAACGTGCATGGCGGATCACCACGTTGCAGCAAACGGAATATATTCCGGCTCGTTTCCACGTACAAACGCCGCGACTTGCCGCGCTTGCATCTGGATGACGTGGCGCAGGGGGTATTTCTTCTGTTGATACGGCACAGTAGTTTCCAAATGTGCCAGGATTTTCTCGGCAAAGCGTTTACGAGTTTCTGCATCAAGCAACCCCGATTCTTCTTGGATGACAGCAAAATCCCGGTTGATTAGACCAAAAACGACACGATCAACCGCTTCGGTCCTAAATTCCTCAATCAGATCAAGTGTTAGGCTTGGTTTGCCGGGACGGTCAGTGTGAATAAAACCCGCATAAGGATCAAGCCCCGCCATAACGATAGCCCGTTCTATTTGATGATACAGAATGGCATAGCCGTAGTTTAGAAGTTGATTGACCGGATCAGTCGCACCACGCCCAATCCTTCCAGTCCAGCCATAGTGTGCTGGTAGGATTGGTTGGATTGCGCTCCAATATACTTGCGCCGCATTGCCTTCCGCCGCGAGCAACGTACCGCGTACTTCATCCAAAGGTTGTGTCACCACACGATCTAGCCATGCCAGATGATCACGCACCTCAAGTGAACGCTGGCGAAGCATGTCTGCAATGTTCGGCGCACTTTCTTTACGGGTTTTTGCCCAATACTTGAGCAATGTAGCTTGATTCTCGATCTTGCCTGCCGCAAAACGCAGTGCCAAATGTGTGCCGCGTTCGTCTTGAAAAGCGGCAAGTTGTTCGCGCCGGGTAAGGATTGTTCCTGTCAGGGCGGAAGAATAGATCGACGCATAGGGATCGCCATTCACGCTGATAAATTGAACCGGAATGCCGCGTTCACAGCAGGCTTCAAGGGCATCCGCTGATATACTGATTCCTCGCCCGATGACGAGAACTGACTCTAAATGCAGCAGCGGCGCTTGTGCCAAAACTTCACCGCCTTTGGTCAGTTTAAGTCGTTCGCTGTACTTGCCGATGTGTGTGCCAAATGTTTCCGCGATCAGTTGTTTGACAATGGTCATGAGGGTTTACTTTCCTGTTTACTGGACAAGCACCCTAAGGCGGGTCTATGGGTTAGTGGATTTCCAGTCGATACCAACCATTACCTTTGACGATGCTCTTGCCAACATGGACAACTTCACCCCATAACAAATAGGGTAGTGTCATGTGGAGGTTTTTACCCGTCCATGTCGCTTTGCCGACGAGTCCGCCAATGGGTGAAGACGTACCACGTCGGCGTGAGCCGCTGTAAACATCTAGCCAGTGGGTTTCATCACGAATGCACTGTATTCTGCCCCCTAATTCGCTCATTTGGAGGTAGATAGAGCGCCAATCAAGCGGCGAAGCGGGTTCGCCGTAATGTTCTGCCAATGCCTGACACCTTTCTACCAAACGCCGCAGCAAAACACCGAGATCAGGGTTATGCGCCAGGTGTTTATCCTCCCCGATTCGCATCGGAGTCAGAAAATCTATTGAAAGATTCGTCATGGAGGCGAGGGATAATGCTCGATTCAGCACATCGACATGAGTTACGGCGATGTCAGGTGGTTTGCTCATGCGTCGATTTGCTAGAAGCGCGACCTGTTGATCGGTGAAAGGGTGAATACAGTCCACGTTCGTCACATAAAAGCGTCCGCGTTGAAACCCCACACCTGTTTTGCCTGCCGCTTCGAGCGCACGGATGACGAAATTGAAGGTCGAAAATGCACGCCGCCCGATAAAACGCATCTCGAACTGGAAGGAGTCCCCAATTTCAACGGATACTTTCAAAGGCGGTTGTAACAGGAAAGGGCGGGGTAGATCGCGCCCGCGCTCATTGTTCTTATTTTCTGTTGCCAGCAACCAGCATACCGGACAGCGATCTTGATGCCCCTCAGTCTGTTCGAACCCGGTTTCCGAGCAGAAATGCCCCAACAGCGCGTTATAGATTGCGCCGCGAAGCTGCGCCCCCGGCTGTAACCCGAACTCAATGCGTTCTGCGGCGACAGCGGTGATTGTGAAGCAATAGACGCGCAATCCGTCCATCCCTTGGCTCATCAATAATCCTCACTCGTCGGTGATTGCCGCTTTTCTGCCCAAATTGCTTCGAGATCAAGCCCTGACTCAGGGTCATACGGCACACTGACAAGGGTGATCCAATCGTATTTTTCGTATCCTTCTTGCACCACTCCTGCCTGTTTCAGCCCAAAGAATTGACCATAAGTGATCGGCACAAACAGGGCGATTGCCTCGATATAGCCACCGGTTTTCATACGCTGCTCAAACTCGTCCAACAAATCAAACGGCAAAACTTCCATACCGTCGAATAATTCGTAAAATTTGTTTCGATCCTTGAGATCAGCAGAACAGAAGGGTTTGATTCCTCCCAAAATGGATTGCTCGAAGTCGTATGCCGCGTTCTCGAAGTCCTTGCGCCACTGCTCACCCGGTGCGCCAGCATAGACGCGCTCTAACATGGCAGTGACTTGGCTTTCATCAATCGGCTTTCCTTCCAGCACGGCTAGTTCTGCGACTGCACTGCGAACAAGATCAGCGTTGTAGACCTTCACATCGTCAGGTTGGGTAAATATGTAGACAGGACACAAGCGTTCATCGTCTGGCGTACCTTCGGCGTATTTGCGTCCACGATTGACACGCCCAAACCGTTGGATCAAGGCTTCAAGTGGGGCGGGATCAGTGAACAGTACGTCCATGTCGATGTTCAGGCTGACTTCGACCACTTGCGTAGCGATCACTAAGAGTGGTTCACGCGCTCGCCCATGATCGACGGCAGCGCCCGTCAAAATTTGTTCTTCCTTGCGTTTGCGATCTTCGGCATTGAAACGTCCATGCGCGACAATCGTCTGTACGTCGAGCATGGCAAAGTACGCTGCCGCCGCTTGTGCCCGCTTGACTGTGTTCACGCATACAAGGACGCGCTTGCCCGCGCTCACTGCCTCCGCGATGCGTACTTTGCCATGCTCGTTGATCAGATCACCATCAAGGATGTGGACGCGGTGACGTTTGGAACGCCCGAACGTTTCGGCATCTGCTGTTATCGGCTGGCTTACCTCTAATGCGCCAGCCAGCACAGCGTAGACCATAGGCGGTAGAGTCGCCGACATGACCAAGAATTGAGCGCCGTAATGACGCCGCAACCAGCCCATCAGTGTGACGATTAATGCCATACGCTCCGCTTCATAGGCGTGAATTTCGTCGAAGATGAACAGCGCATGGTGATAATCGACCAACTGGGTTTCATAGCCCTTCAAATGGTATGCTGCTTTGAGCATCTCATACGGGCTGAACACCCTCACAGGAAAATACTGTAATTTTCCAAGATTTTTCTGCATTTCCGCTTTTTCGCGGGCTTGGGCGGGTGTGAAGTCCTCACGGGTGAGCAGATCATAGTAAATCGCTTGTAGCGCGTGTCCGTGCTGCAAATTCACGTAGTCGTCGGGTTGCGTTTTGAAGTGCTTCTGTTGCAATCGATTCTTCATCGCGTTCATGCTGGCTTGATAGGGCAGTACGTAGAACAGGCGAACCCGGCGCGGGGACTCCATTTCCAAGTGCGAAGCCGCCCACAACAGCGCTGCTTCGGTTTTACCACTCCCCGTCGGTGCGATCAGAATCGCTGATGACGAGGCGAGATCGCGGGACTGGCGTTGATGGTGCAATAGTTGATTCTCACTCAGTCCACCTAACGCATTGACATAGGTCAGTTGGAGCGGTGCAAATGCGCCGCTGTGACCGGACGCCGCGTGGTCGGCGGTGAGGATCAAGCCGCGCACATGCAGCGCGGCGCGTATCTCCCCGGTTAAATCATATTCACCGCCTAAAAACGTGACCCACTTCCGATAACTTTTGAGTGCGGTTTGCAGAGATTTTATCCCATAACGATTACGTGCTTGCTCGAACGGAAGCAGTGGTCGCGGCTCAACCACAGCGCCCATACCGAGCGCTTGCGCCCACGTCATGCCGCAGTTCTCTATCCAATGCCATAACAGATCGAGTGTCGTCTCATCTAGCGAGTCGATCAGCGTTTGACGATTATTCACGCCCGCGTCATCCATATATTTCATTTCAATCAAGTCGAAGTCTTTATGATGCGACGCGACTGCCGCGACGATCCAGCGATAATCTTCATGATCGGGCGCGAATAACCATTCGACAAATGCTAATGACAAAATTTCATGGCGTTGTTCCCATTTGGGGATTTCGCGGCGCAGCATTGCTTGAAAACCATCTGCTGCCTTACCGAAATCGTGCAAGAAGCACGCCCAATACATGCGCGTCCACATGCGCGGTTCACCTAATTGATCAGGCAAGTTCGGGCGTAGGCGATATTGATCCGCTAGGCGTGACAAAACATCCCACGTATGTCGTGCCAGCGTTTCGCCGCCCCTGTCTCCGCTCTTCGCCAACAGCCGAGCTTCCATGCCGTCAGGCAAACACGCTTTATCGTAGTCAGGCATGTTTACGCTTCCACAAACGAATGGAATATGACGGCACGGGGAAGCTCTGGATAGCGATTCCAGCTATGCTCACTCTCGTCCACCCAAAAATCAATTTCGCCAGATAGGGTGATTTCGTCGCTTTCTTGAAGTGGATAGATCGCTGGGCGCTTGATCATAGCGTATTGCGCCGGATCAGCGTGGCGTAGGTCATTGATGAAGCGTGGCATGGTGACTGTGGTGTAACCTCCACCGAGCAAAGCAGCGTCCGCCAAATTGAGCAAAGTCCCGTCAAAATAGGCGCTGTCGGCACGAGTGAGCGTTACCTCATGAGCGATAGAATGTTGATTGGACGCGGGAACATACATCATTAGGTCTTGCGAACGTCCCAGCGCGACAGCATAACGTGGGCTGCGAAACGCGGCTTGCAATCGTTTCAATAAATTCCGATCCTCCGCGACAACATAGAGCGTCAATCGCGGGTTGAACAGCAGATCACGGTTCATCGGCGCAAGTTTGGTTGAGCCGTCTTTCTCCCGGAAATGTAGATGTTCGTAATCGGTGAAGCGCCGTTCATAACAAAAGTGATAGCCGAAGCGCACGGCAAGAGGATCGATCCAATCCCCGTAGGCGCTGCACATATGCCCATAGATCGTGGCGGGCGGCGGCATATCATAAGTGGGATGCACACCCTGCTTAAAGTGTGGATAGCGGAAGGACGTGACTTGCCCCTCTGCTACTACTTTGATCGCGGTCAAGGTATCTGCCATGATCTACTCTAACCATTCGGGGTGCGCCACTAGATCATTTGCCAGTGCGTCCAGCGCAGTGCGAGGGTGGGGCAGGGGATACCCGACCATACTTTCCAATAATTCCGCTGACGGGTCGTTATCCATGAAGCCTTGCGCTCGTCCAACGTAAATTCCCGACAATAAGTCATCCGAGAACGTGTTCTGGATTTCGTTCAATGCGCCGTCGTGCAAGAAGGGCTTTTCGCCGTCCGCTTTGATCACGCGGGCGAAAATGTTGTTACCGCCCTTTGTCACCGCCGCGATCACAAAGGCGGGTGTCACATCTGTGTAATGCAGTGTTTGTTTCGCTCCACCGCTAACTCGCCCCATCGCGCTGAGGAGTGCCTGTACACGGCGAATACGCTCATTGAGCGGTAGACGATAGGCTTGTTCAGCTTCTAAGTGGGTCAAACCCGCTGCTTCCGCTCTCTGCCGCCCATCATCATTGAGGTTCAAATACCCTGTGCGGCGGCGATAGGTGAATGTTCCCGACATTTGTAGATCAAGCGAGAATAACCCTTTGAGTGTCGCACGATAGAATTCGTGTTTATGCAGCAGCACCCCTTCTTTCCCACCTTCTTGGCGATCAAAACGCGACATTACGCCGAAATCGGTCACGATCTGCGTGGGCGCGATAGCAATCATCGGCGTGGTGCGGAAGGGGGACATGCGCGTAAGTGTATTTTCACCTTTTTCCGCACGCATATAGCCAAAGAGATCATCGTCGTCATATTGGATCGGATCGCCTTCGGTGAATGCTTGCTGTTTTTTACCCGCGCCTGCTGTTGTTACAACTGATTCACGCCAATTTGGGTCCCGTTCAAGCGTATCGCGTAACCAACGACGGTAGGCTTGAGCGGATGCATACGGGTAACTCATCAAACCCTCCCAGAAGATGGTTTTAACCTGCGCGGTAATGTCTTTGCCTTCGCCCATGTTCAATGCCGATGCGGGCGCATCAATCAGAAGTAGTCCGGTAATAAATGCCATGAGGGAAATATCCTTTCGTGAGTTAGTCTTCGCTGTCTTCGTTTTCGTTGGTTTCAGGGAATAACGGTTCTTCACCCGTGTTAGGTAAAACATCTGCAGGCAGCTTTTCAAGAATCCGCATGGTTACAATGTCACGGTTGAGTTTCCAACTCCAGAACCTATCTGCACCCTGTGGTTTCGCAAAGGCACGTAGAAATTGCTCTGAGGTGAGTAGGGCGTCCTTACCTGTTCTGTAGCGGGTATACGAGGCTTCGATTAGGCTTTGACGCCAGCGCGTCTGGTTTTGTTCGCGCATAAACTTGAACAAAAAGCCTTTATCTTCCCTGCGAATGTACTCGGCAAAATGATCTCCAAGGGTTTGCAGCAGTTCGATTGTTTTCGCATCCATATCCATGAGCCTTTGCATATAGAACTTAATCAGCGCCCACGACTTGGTAGGCAAGATGTAACGTCGCAAAATGCTGGGTGCGGCGTCCGGTAGGTTGAATAGATCATCATAGAGGGTATTACGGCGGTCACTCGACTTATCTTCGTCTATCTCCTTTGGTTTCTTCTTCGGGTCTTGCCATGCGCGGGTAACGGCGACATTCCATGCCCGCCAGATGTCTTCCCCCTGCGTAGGGATCAAGCGTAGAAATGCCAGCACATCGGACGAGACTTCCAGCATAGCGATACTGGCGCTTTGCCCGCTGTTGCTAAATAGGTAACCGGTGATCGCTGCTTTACCGTAGACCGCTTGATAGCGTTCACCTCGCGTTTGCATGTCCGCTAACGCCTCGACCATACGTGTTCTGTGGAAACGGCGTCCGGGCATTTTTTCCAAGCCAGTCATTTGCAGATGTCCACGATTCGTCTTCACTGCGTCATGCACGAGGCGGCGGGTAATGACAGGGTCATCGCTGAAAATTGCCAGCAACTTACCTTCAACAATCATGCAACCGAGCGGGATCGCGTGCGCTGCTAACAAACACACACCACACACAGGCAAGCCCGCCTCGCCCAGTCCGCCGAAGTTGCCATAACCTTGCGCGTTGAGCAGCGGAACATGTTCGCGGGTAGCGATGAACACCGCATCTGCCCCACAAAACGCGCATTGTTCGTCGGGGATGATGGGGGTATCCGGGCGGTAACGCCTCAATACCCGTTCCGCATATTCGCGTTTGTGATGTTCAAGATGCGGTTTGTCATAGGAATACTGCGCGAAGCCAGAGTTTGGGAGGACGACACCTGCTAGAAAATTGCGCCATGCACCCGGTTGAATATACTTTTCCGTCATGTAACCAGCGGCGACATCGAGATCGGCTTGGGTAAGGGTGGTGGGGTCGCGTTTACGTGCTAACTCCGCCAGCACCAGCCGCCCGATCTCGATCAGGGGTGAACTAACGTTCCTCAACTTCATAGAGTTCATTTGGAGACTCCTCTTGAAAAAGTTCATTTCCTGTTGCTGGTGAAGACTCTAGGTCAGCTTTCCACTGAGCGTACTTTGTGCTATTTGAATAGCTGCGTTCTAGGTTTCCGTTAATTTCCCACCGCATGGCTTCAAGGATTTCTTGCATCTGATCTTCAAGGCTTATGAATTTTTCGATCTGTCTAATCAGCTGCTGCTGTTCCAATGTTGTCTCCCTATAGATGCGTTGCTTTTAATCGCATATATTTTTACTATCCAGGAATGTGATTTATGATAAGCACATTCCGGAAAATAGTCAAGGATTGCGGAGACTAGAGACTAAGTGCGAATTACAAGACCATTCAAGTTCAGAACCATTCTGAAAATTTGGTAACAGTTTGCTGAAATATTCTCCGATTGATAAACTGTAATTTAAGGGAATACTTTGGAGGGTACGGAAACATAGATGCGCTCCTTATAATCGCAATTTCAATTAAAGACCCGCTTGTTCCCTGTTTATGTTATTTTGAAAAATATCGTTCGGCGGCATGGCGCAGATCGTCCGCTATCAGCCGTCGTAAATCAGTGGGGGCAATTACCTCTACGGCGCTTCCCCAACCGCGAACCCACGGAATGAGTTCTTGTGTCCCGCCAACACGCACTCGCCACTCGACGCCACCATCATCTCGATCCGTGATCTCTTGGGTAGGATGCCAGATTGTCTCTTTGACGCGCCGCGCAACCTCAGGGCTAAACCGCAGCACCACTTCGATCAACGGCTTGTCATCATCGTTGAACCAAATACCCCATGCGTAACGCATAAGCTGATTCGCGTCCAGCATCTTTGGCTCAAATGTGAGGGTGGTCAGAGAAGCTTTGAGAATGCGCTCAACTTTGAATGTTCGCAGTTCGTCATAGTTCAGGCAGTGACCGACCATGTAAACACCCTCACTGAGAATGGCTGGTTCGAACAAGTAGGGCTGAAATTCATAGGTCTTCGTTTCGGCTTGCTGGTATTTTTGATACGTAAACCGAATAGTGATCCCCTCAACCCATGCGCGGACAAGCGTTTCCCACACGCGGGCGCGTTCATCTGTGCCAATCCGATCCTCGTACAAACTTTGTGTGACTTGAACCAATTGGGTATTGGTAGGGTGGCGCAGCGCGCTGGTCATCTTCTCCATTGCTGTCATCATAATTTGGGGGATGTGACTCATCTGCCGTGTAGTACGACGAATCGCCAAGTACAACATCAACGACTCACCAACAGTCAGCCGCACACTGGATACGTAATCCATTGGGTCAATCCAGAAGCGGCTGTCTTCTTGCTGAATAGGGATATTATTCTCCTCAAGAGTTCTGAGATCGCGCAGGATGGTACTGCGATAGACGCTGAACCGTTCTGCAAGTTCAGACATCGTGACGCCATGCGGCGCTGCGTTGACCAGCGCGGTTTCAACGGTACGTAATCTTTCTGATTTCTTTAGACCTCGATCCATAGCATCCTCATTGGTTGTCAATTCTATAATTACAGGTATGTGGTGCAGGTACGGCAACAGGGTATGCGAAGATTGATACAAATTTACTGATACTCATAACCCTTTTGTATTACAGTTCATAACTTGATTATACTTAAATAGATAATTAATCGCGCCATCGAAGCAGGAATCCCCCTCATGTCTAATGACGTTCTACCCCTCGTTGCCATCGTCGTTATGGTGGTGTTGGCTGGTCTTATGCGTTCAAGTACACGAAGCTCCCGCCGCAGCACGCGAAGGACTCAGCCGAAGCGGATTCAGCACTACGACCATCAGCTTGACGACTTCCCGTATCAGCTTCAGCATAATTTCCTCACCCCGTCTGAACTCAACTTCTTCCAAAGTCTGCGCCGTGCTGTCGGGAACAGGGCGGTCATCTGCCCAAAAGTGCGTTTAGGCGATGTGGTATGGGTTAATGTAAAAGATAGGTCACAAGCCGTCGGCTACACCAACAAGATTGATCGCAAGCATGTCGATTTCTTGCTGTGTGATCCGGCAACGATGAAACCGCTGGTCGGGATCGAACTGGATGACAGCAGTCACGAGCGCGAAGATCGGCAGGCGCGTGATGTGTTCGTAGACGGGGTATTTGCCGCAGCAGGCTTGCCGCTGATCCATGTGCCTGTCAAGCGGGCGTATGTGGTCGAAGAAATCGCCGCACAGCTTGCGCCGTATCTCAAAATATCAGCAGTCGCCATCGCGCCACCAACCGTTTCCCCTGCAAAAGTTGCTCAATCGGTATTAGTGAATGAATCGCCGCGCTGCCCAAAATGCGGAAGCGAGATGATTCTTCGTATAGCGAAAAGTGGCGCGAATGCAGGTAATAAATTCTGGGGTTGCTCGAATTATCCGACCTGTCGAGGGATGGTGGCGTACAAGCATGGAGCGGTTTGAAAACCGTTTTCAACGTCAGCCCAGAGTGGGAGGGCCTCAACTAGCTAACCCATGAGTGAATTGCTATATTCTCAAACCCGTTCATATTTTTGAAAGGTTTGTGAAATTGAAAAGGATTTGCTTACTCATCTTGTTTGCTATGCTAACAATTGGGAGCTTCATGGTGTTGGCTCAGGAAGGGGATTTCGTCTATGGTGATTTGTTACCCGATGCTCCAGAGCTTGCTGCAGGTGGGGATTATGGCGTTGGAGTCCAGACGCTCAATTTAGTGAACCCTGATCAAGTGGATATGCTCAATCTTAGCGAAGCTAATCCAAATGCTCGCTATGACCGTCCATTAACGGTCGAAGTATGGTATCCAGCCATCATTCCAGAAGGCGAAGAAGAACGCACCACCTACGAAAGTCAACTAGGACGCGCCGACCAGAACAATCTCGAATCCTTCAGCTTTGCAGGACGCGCCTTGCGTGATGCTGAACCCGAGACGGCTGGCGCTCCCTATCCGCTCATCATCGTTTCGCATGGTTTTCCCGGTTCACGCTATATGATGACCTATTTGACCGAGAATCTTGCCTCCAAAGGCTATGTCGTCATCGCCATTGACCACACCGATTCAACCTTTGCTGATACAGCCAGTTTCTTCAGCACATTGATGAATCGCGCCATCGATCAAAATTTCGTCCTCGCTGAGGCGGCTAATTTGAGCGAGGGTGATGGTTTTCTGGGCGGGCTGGTCGATGCGGACAATACTGCTATCATCGGCTATTCAATGGGGGGATATGGGGCGCTAAACGCTGTTGGGGCTGGTTACAATGCAACGCTGCAAGGTTTCCTACCCGCTATTGAACCCCGTATGGCAGGTAACGCGGATTATGAAGCATCGTTAGATGAGCGTATCAAAGCCATTGTTGTTCTTGCTCCGTGGGGCGGTAATTTGAGCGCGTTTGGAATGCCGGATATGGGCTTCTGGGATGCCGAATCCTTGAGCGGTATTGACGTTCCCTCGCTCTGGATTGCTGGTGAGTTGGATGATGTTGCAGGTTACGATGCTATCGTGAACTTGTTCGACAATGCTGTGAACTCTGAACGCTATCTACTGACCTATGAAAATGCGCTGCACAACGTTGCCCCTAATCCTCCTCCTGCCTTCGTCCGCGATTTTTCCGACTACGAACGGTATTCTGAACCTGCTTGGGATGAACGTCGAATCAACAACATCAATCAGCACTTCGTCACAGCATTCCTCGGTCAATATTTGCTAGGCGAGGATTACAGCGACTATCTGCAACCCTCAGTCGAAAATGCGAATGATGGCATCGTGAGCCTGGATGAGGCGGGAAACCCCACTGAAGAACATAGCTACTGGGCGGGTTTTCTACCGCGTACAGCGACCGGTATGAGTCTGCGCTACATTCCCGCTGAGTAAAAACACGTTGTTAGGCTTAGGGCGACCCCATAGGTCGCCCTTTTTCTCACAAAGTCTCTGAGCCAGTCGCAGATTACATTGTCAGCGGCGATCATCACCTAAAAACATATCGAGAAAATGTTATTATCCCTCCAGTGCGGTTTTTATCGATCCTCAATCTACCTACTGAACCAGTAGCGGAATAGGTTTTTGAACAATGTCGCTTTCTAAACCCACCTTTGACCGTATTATCGCGCTGCTGCTCCCGCTGATGAGCGACTCGAACGAGCGTAAATCACTGGTCGAATTGGCGCTGTTTGGCTGTTCCGTCCTCAACCAGATCGATTGGAGCGGGGCAGGGCAGGCGTTTACCGTGAACCTCGTCCGCAAGCTGATCGACTATGGCGAATGGACGCCGGGCAGACCCGCGCTCGTCGCGCTGCTCGAAGGCGTGCGCGAACAGGTGGGGACGGACAAGCAGTCACAAATTGACTCCCTACTGACGGACATGCAAGCCCCACCCGCCGCACAGACGATCACGCCGCCGCCGAAAACCTTTGACGAGAGCGATCTGTACGTCTTTATCTCGTATGCCCGCCCGGATCAAGCCGTTGCGGAGAAGGTCGAAGCCTTCCTCAAAGCTGCTGGTGTGCGCGTGTTCCGCGATACCAGCGAAATCCGCGAGGGCGCAAACTGGGACATGACCATTGAAACCGCGCTGCGTGAGTGTGGTCGGATGGTACTGCTGCTCTCATCAGCGTCGATGCCGTACCGCAAAGAAGTTCACCGCGAATGGTTCTACTTTGACCAGAAGCGTAAGCCGATTTATCCGCTTTATATTCAAGACTGCGATCTGCACAGCCGTCTGTTCGCCTACAACTACATGGATGCGCGGGCTGATCTGCAAAGTGCATTGGATCGTCTGCTGAAAGAACTGGGACGGGATTTCGATTTACCCGAAGCCAGCACGGGCGCGGATCAAGTCGGCGTGTTCCCGGATGCCAATGTTGAGCCGCGCACTTTGCCCCAAGCCCTCGCTGATGTGCTGGCTGCCGTGCGTGACCCGGTAGGGAGTGTGGTGCTGTCCGTCGAA
>Ga0163154_10007025_pt1 | contig 13580 bp, 8 predicted proteins | sample OliLakLV19MP9P1_FD_148649 | JGI IMG/M metagenome (GOLD analysis project Ga0163154, IMG submission 148649) | Freshwater microbial mat bacterial communities from Lake Vanda, McMurdo Dry Valleys, Antarctica - Oligotrophic Lake LV.19.MP9.P1 | ecosystem: Environmental > Aquatic > Freshwater > Lake >... | reverse complement strand
CTTGCACCGCGACGCTGCCGGCAAGCAGTTGCAACCTAAGCTTCAGCACGCTGGGCAGCCGCACGGTCAGCGCCAGCTACGCGGGCAACGGCAACTTCACGGCAGCCAGTTCCAGCGGTGCCGGCAATGCGCAGACGCTGGTGTTTGCGTTGAGCGATATTGCCGTGACCAAGAGCAATGCGGTGGTGAGTTACCAAAACGGTGATCTGCTGGTCTACACGGTGACCGTGCGCAACCTCGGCCCCGATACGGCGTCCAACATCCGGTTGCGCGACAACGTGCCGGCTGGCCTGACCGATGTGGTGTGGAGCTGCGACGCCAGCGGCGGCGTCAGCTGTCCACAAAGCGGCGGCAGCAGCACGCTAGACGTGACCATCGGCAGTTTCCCGCTCGGCGGCCTGCTCAACTTCACCTTCTACGGCAACGTCGTAGGTAGCCCAGGCCAGATCGTCAACACTGCGCTGGTTGAGCTTCCTGCCGACACCACGATCGAAGATCCCAACTTGAGCAATAACAGCGCAACCGACAGCGATGTGCTCGACTACCTGTTGCGCGACGGCTTCGAAGACCCAGCGGTGAACGCCCAGAGTGGCAGTTACCGCATTGCCAGCGCGGCGCTCAGAAGCGCGCTGAGCGACACCGCGATCCAGGTCTACAGCCTAATGGATGCCAACGGCGAAGCGCTGCGCATCTACGCACGCCAAATCGACGGCCAATTGCACTACGCGCTGGCCATCCGCAACAGCCAAGCCCGCCTGCGCCTGAGCGCTTGGCAAAGCTACAACGGGGACGCCACCCTAAACTGGACCGCCCAAGCCAGCAGCAATGGCTGGCTACTGCAGGGCGCTCATCTGCAGTAGAAGCGCGCACGCCGGCAAGCTGGCGCGGCATGCGGCGCGCCGACTTGAACGCCAGCAAGCTGTGCAGGCCGGCGTGCATGTTTGTTCCATTTCAGCATCAACAAAACACTGAGCGCTGACTGCGTTCGTGTTACACAGGGTCACCTATTTCGGTGACCCCATTCGATGCGCGCGACTCGTTCTAACTGGTTCCTGTTGCTTTGGGCTGTTTTGCCCTTCTTGGCCGCACTCGGTGGCGCTGCATTTCCGCCCGACGCTTGGTTTGCCGGGCTCGACAAACCCACCTGGCAACCGCCGAACTATTTGTTTGGACCCGTTTGGACCACACTGTATTTGATGATGGGGATTGCCGCAGGCTTGGTCTGGCAGCGTGGACCCTCACCCAAAGTGCGGACGGCGTTGATGGTCTTCGTAGGCCAACTGTTGCTCAACGCATTGTGGACGCCCGTTTTCTTCGGTGCGCATATGCTTGGCGCCGCGTTAGTGCTTATCGTGCTGCTGTGGCTGGCAATTGCGCTCACCATCGTGCAGTTCTGGCGGGTGCGTACGCTGGCCGCCGCGTTGCTGCTGCCCTACTTAGCTTGGGTCAGCTTCGCTACCGCATTGAATGCGAGCCTGTGGATGCTCAACAGGTGATTGATTTGTAGGCTATGCCCTGCCGGGGCGAACGCAGACAGCACCGGACAAGGCCCAGTGCCATTGATTAAACTTAGTGGCCTGTTTGGTTCCGGCTCGTCCGGCTTAGGTTAAATTACCGCTTCATTCTGTGCGGAGTCTAAACACTCAGCCGCGGATTCCAGTTTCGGCAAATGGAGTGCGCGCTTGCGCGCGGTTGCCTCCAATAGTTTGTCCCGTAGGGACTTAATGTCGGTAGAAAAGAAGCCCAAAAACAAGCCCCGTCCGGTAGGGACGTCACGTCGGTTGAATGGCTGTCGGGTGTTGCATCCCTGCGGGACACTGCGCCCCAGGCTCGGATGGGGCGGGTCTTTGGTGGGTTCGATCTGTGATCGAACGCTTCTCTCGCTTCTCCCCCAACCGCGCAGGAAAAGCGTCGCCGTCACCGACAAGATCGACGCGCGTGCGATGGCAGTCTGATCCGCGCCGTTTCAGCGCCAACGGCGCGCCACCATCCCAGCCTGGGGCGCAGCCCCAGGTAAACAGGCAGACCAACCAAGGGCTGAAAGCCCGAGCCATCGCTTAAGCTCTTGTGGGAGTGCGCTTGCGCACGATCGGTGCTGATGAAATACAAAAAAGCAAAGGATCGCGAGCAAGCTTGCTCCCACAGGCTGCTGCTCTCTTCTCTCCTTGAACGAATATCGTAAGTCGTTGACTGATCATTGCTGGGTCTTCGACGCGACAGCGGCGACGGCCGTGGCAATCCAGGGACGTTGGCGGCTGGGGCGAACGCCCCTTTATTGCCGCGGTCGCTTTAGGCTCCCTCGCAAAGACGAGCCTGGCGGATTCATCCGCGTGCATTTTCGGGCTGAAAAAGGACGCTCGCGATCACGTCGTTTGGCAGCCCACATCAGTTTGACTCGCACCCTCATTCGTCATTCCCGCATGCTTTTGAGCCGGAATCGGGTACATTTAGCCCTTAGCTCAACGCGATCAACTTTTAGGGTACGTATAGATGCAAACCACCAATCAAATTCGCCAGACCTTCATCGACTATTTCGTTGGCAAGGGGCATCGACACGTTGCATCCAGCTCGTTAGTACCGGGTGGTGGTGATGGTAGCTTGCTGTTCGCCAATTCCGGCATGGTGCAGTTCAAAGACACCTTCCTCGGCGCTGAAAAACGCGATTACAGCAGGGCGACGTCTTCACAGCGCTGCGTGCGTGCCGGCGGCAAACATAATGATCTGGACGCGGTGGGTTACACCGCGCGGCATCACACTTTTTTTGAAATGCTTGGCAATTTCAGTTTTGGCGATTATTTCAAGCGCGATGCAATCCATTACGCGTGGGAATTACTGACTCAAGTGTATGGTTTGCCAGCCGACAAATTATGGGTTACCGTTTACCAAACGGATGACCAAGCCTTTGATTTGTGGTCAAAAGAAATCGGCGTTCCGGCCGAACGTATTGTGCGTATCGGCGATAACAAGGGTTCGCCGTTTGCGTCTGACAATTTCTGGCAAATGGCCGATACCGGCCCTTGCGGTCCTTGCTCGGAGATTTTCTTCGATCACGGCGAAGGTATTGCAGGCGGTCCGCCGGGTTCGCCAGAACAAGATGGCGACCGTTATATCGAAATTTGGAATTTGGTGTTTATGCAATTTGACCGCTCGGTGCTGGGCACCAGCGTGTATTCCGACGAAGCAAGCGCCGCGCTCGCCTACGAGCAAGCCTTGGCAGCGGCCCGAGTAGTGCAACCACCCGTGGCCAGCCGCAGTGCCGATGGTGAAATCAAATACACTCTGACCGAATACCGCATGGCGCCGCTGCCCAGCCCTTGCGTGGATACGGGCATGGGTTTGGAGCGTTTGACCGCGGTATTGCAACATGTGCATTCAAACTATGAAATCGATCTATTTCAAGCCCTAATTAAGCTGGCTGCGCAATTAACTGAAACGGTAGATTTTAATAATGCCTCGTTGCGGGTGATCGCCGATCATATTCGCGCCTGTGCATTCTTGATTGTGGACGGCGTGTTACCCAGCAATGAAGGTCGTGGTTATGTGCTGCGCCGGATTATTCGCCGCGCGCTACGCCACGGCTGGAAACTCGGCGTGCGGCAGGCATTTTTCCACAAAATGGTCGCGCCCTTAGTCGAACAAATGGGGCTGGCGTATCCAGAGCTGAGCGCCAAAGCCAAACTGGTCGATCAGGTTTTAGCGGCAGAAGAAGAGCGTTTCGCCGAAACACTCGATAGCGGCATGAAGGTTTTTGAGCAAATTGTGGCGAAAGTGATTGATACGATTCCCGGCAGCGAAGCCTTTCGACTCTACGACACCTACGGCTTCCCTGCCGATTTGACCGCCGACGTGGCGCGCGAGCGCGGTTTAGCGGTTGACATGGACGCGTTTGAAGTCGCGATGAGCGAGCAGCGCGCCCGTGCGCGCAGCGCCAGCAATTTTGGTGCAGGCTTGCAAGTCACCGCCGAACACGTCGAAGGCCTGTCGCCACCGGTGTTTACCGGTTACCAACAGGCGGACAGTGACGCCTGCGTGGTGCGCATCCTGGTGGGTAATCAGGTTCGCGAGCAGATTGTCGGTGGTGATCACGCCATCGTGGTCCTTGATCGCACGCCGTTTTACGCCGAAAGCGGCGGCCAATCGGGTGATCATGGCCAGCTGACCGCCACCAACGCCGTGTTTGAGGTTGCCGATACGGTCAAGTTGGCGGGAGTATTCCATGGCCACGTGGGACAACTTGCAGCGGGTCTGCTGCGGGTGGGCGATGTAGTCGGCGCGCGCATCGACGGCGACCGCCGGCGCGCGATTGTGCTGAATCACTCGGCCACGCATCTGTTGCACGCTGCCCTGCGCGAAGAATTGGGTGATCACGTGCAGCAAAAAGGCAGCTTGGTCGCGCCTGATCGCCTGCGCTTTGATTTCTCGCACTTTCAACCAATTGGCACCGATCAATTGAGCCGCATCGAAGCGCGGGTCAACGAGCAGGTGCGTGTCAACGCGGCCACTGAAGTGCACCACATGGACATGGCCCAGGCGCTGGCTTTTGGCGCGATGGCGCTGTTTGGCGAGAAGTATGGCGATCGCGTCCGCGTGCTGAAAATGGGCGATTTTTCCACCGAGTTGTGCGGTGGCACCCATGTCGAGCGCGCCGGTGATATCGGTTTGTTCAAAATCCTGAGCGAAACGGGCATCTCGTCCGGCGTGCGCCGTATTGAGGCGATTACCGGCGCTGCGGCGGTCGATTGGCTGCAGGCGCAGGAAACGCGCATGCACGGGTTGGCCGAGCTATTGGGCGGTGGTGATCAACTGATCGTCAAGGTGCAGCAGTTGCTGGAGCGCATCAAGCGTGATGAACGCGAATTGGCAACCTGGAAGTCAAAAGCGGCCAGCGCGTCGGTGGACGATATGCTGGCACGCGCCATCGAAGTAGCGGGCATCAACGTGCTGGGCGAACGCTTGGAAGGCGTCGATGCCAAACTGCTGCGCGAAATGCTGGATCGCCTCAAGCAAAAGCTCGGAGACGCCGTGGTGGTGCTCGCGTCCGCGCAGGATGGCAAGGCAACGCTCATTGCTGGCGTGAGCGGTGCGGCTTTGGGCCGCGTGAAAGCGGGTGATGTGCTTGGTCACATTGCTGCGCAGGCGGGTGGCAAAGGCGGCGGCCGGCCGGATATGGCGCAGGGCGGTTGTGTAGACGGCCCGCAATTGCGGTCGGCGCTAACAGACTTGAGCGAGTTTGTCGCGCAACGGGTTTGAATGGAGTAGGGCACAGAGCCGCGCGAATTCGATCAATCCATTTGGATGAATTTGCGTTCGACCATTGCCCTAAGCTGTGCCACTAGGCTAGGATTCCGTTTTCGCGCTGACTGGAATGCTTGCGCGAAGTGACAAGGATAGTTGCGAGCGCAAGGGCGTGCGCTCACGATGTTCCGGGCTAGCCCTGGAATCGCGGCAGGAGGAATGGATGCTGATCTTGACGCGTCGTGTCGGCGAAGCCCTGATGATTGGGGATCAGGTCACGGTCACGGTGCTTGGTGTAAAAGGCAATCAGGTGCGCATCGGTATCAATGCGCCCAAAGACGTCGCAGTGCATCGCGAAGAGATTTACGAGCGAATTCGAAAAGAAGACGGAGCCGAAGGCGACACGCCCGAATCGACGTCCTAGAAGTTTACGGAGAGATGCCCGAGAGGCCGAAGGGGCTCCCCTGCTAAGGGAGTATGGGTGCAAAACACCCATCCAGGGTTCGAATCCCTGTCTCTCCGCCAATACCGAAGCCCAAGTGATTGATTACTTGGGCTTTTTTTTGTGCCAGAAAACTGGCCTTCCTGCCGATGCCCATGAGATTTTCGACCCGCGCTTCGCCGGTCATGTCATGGGTTGGTTCGCCCCGGAGCCCCGAGATAACTTTCTGGTCCGCTTGCGACGGGCCAATGGTACCCTTCAGCGCGCAGACCGCATCCGCTTGCAGGGCGCTAGCCTTGACGAACGACCAGCCTTCGCACTGCCCGTCTTGGTCGCAGGCCTGCCGATAAAGGCCCGGATCGTGGGTTAGCAGGGCTAACACGGTGATGTCGCAGCCGGGTCTGCGAGGATAGATTGACCGGCAAACAACACTGGCGGACAGTCGAGTTCAATACCGTGCCGCAGAAAGGTGCGGTGAGATCAGTCGCCACGTCCCTGAAGCTATTCCTGGGGGCGAATCTACTCAGCCTTGTAGAGGTCGTGACAGGCCTTGCAGGTGCCGCCAGTTTTGCTAAATTGTGCCTTGATGGCGGTTTCGTCTCCACCCTTGGCGATGCTGGCCAAAAGGGCAGATTCGCGCTCAAAGTCCCTCATTTTGGAGGTGAAATCAGCAAAATCGGCCCAGATTTCCGCTTTTGCATCGGTCTTGGCGCCGCTATCAGAACCCTTTGGAAAACCCTCTAACAATTGCGGTGCGATGTGCGCCACGCGTTCGGCTCGACGCGCAAATTCAGCGGCGTCGAAGGGAATGCGGTCACGAACCATCGCGTTCATCGGCATCCAGTTCCATAGCAACACGGTATAGGCAGACTGGCGATAGCGGATGGCATCTTCGGGTTTGGTTTGCGCAGACAGCGTGGACGCCGTGAGCAACAGCAAGGGCAAGATGGCTAGACGCATGGTGAGCTCCAACGGATACGGGGCATTAATTCTAACCTGCAACTCACGGGGTTTCGTTGAACCTCGCAGTGGCGTTGTCGATCGCTCAGGGTCGCAGCGTCGCCTAGCCCGCATGTTTCATAAATCATAAATTGCACGCGCCCTCGCTAGTCTATTGGCCGCACTAGCAATTTTCCTCAGTCGGCCGTATAGCTGGCTATGGCGTTTCTTCGGAAAATCCCTTGTGCAAGCCATATCCTGTGCGACCATCGCGACTCATGAAACATCCGGGCTAGACAGCTCTAAGGCACGTGTCCGAACAGGGATGCTCCAAAGGCGGAGAGCACAATGGAGCCCAAAAACACCGCGATGGCCTTCATCAAGCTGAGTTGACCACGCTGCCAGCCGCGCGAGCGCAATAAGTAGTAGGGGACCGCCACGGCGGCAACCAACACGATGCTGAAATTCAGAAACATCGTGCGTGGATAGTGGTGTTCCTCGGCGTCAATTCGGTACCACTGGAAAATCAGAAACACCATCAAAAATAACAAACCCAGTTCAATGGAACGCGCAGTTTCTGCGGCCATTTCAATCATCGGATTGGCGCCAGACAAAAAACTCACTGCCGCAAAGGTCATCAGAATCTGCGCTTTGCGGATGGCGTACAGCGCCTCTACCGGCGCTGTTGCAGCGGGCGCCGGCTCACCCTCGCTTGCCGAACGCCGCACTTTGTCAAAAGGTAAATCTTGTTTGATCTGCTCGGCGCCCACGCCATAGCGGGCCAACAGGTCCTCAAAGTAACCGGTGGTTTGCAATTCTTGATTGGATGCAGTCGCCAAACAAATCAGCATCCGCACGCAAATCATCGCGTGGTCCGACGAAGGTGGTGGACCGCCGTTTTGGTCCACCCATGCCCACAGTTGGTCACTGATGGCATCCAGATCGGCGGGCTCCGACGCGCGCCAAAACGCCGCCAATTGCGGCAGTGTTTGCACCGCAATTGGAGTATGCGGAAAGTCTAGCTTCTCTACCCACTGCAACATATAGGCTGCGTAGGCGCTATCCGGGATGCTGGCTGTGCTGGTCATTGGACTTAAGGGCTCGTTCGTCATTAACTTGGACTTTTTGCTCGCCGGCTTGGGCGCGCTGCTTCGTTGCGACTCGCTTGTGTGGCGCGCCACACCACGCTCATCGCGCCTCGCATCGCATCCCAATCCAACGGCCAAAAGTCCAAGTTATTTCCTCAAGAGCCCTGGGCTGCGCTTAATCGGCCAACTTGCCATTTTCATCCAACGCTGGAATACGCAGCGTTTGGCCCGGATAGATTTTGTCCGGGTGCGTCAGCATCGGTTGATTGGCTTCGAAGATCACCGTGTATTTGTTCGCATTGCCATACATCTCTTTGGCGATCTTCGACAAGGTGTCGCCTTTTTCAACCACATACGTGCGCGAGGTCCATTCGTGCAGGGCTGCTTCTTCTTTGCTCGGCACTTGCATTTTCTCAACGGCAAGCGGGGCTTCCACAGCGATCGCTTCGACCGCCACCGGTGCGGCTTTGGGCGGGATCACCGGAGGTGCACCGACCACCAGCCGATCTTCGACCTTGTTCACACCTTCAACGTTGCCCACCGCAACAATCACTTTTTCCTTAATTGCCTTGCTGTTGACCCAGCCGGACACCACCAAAATTTCTTCTTCCAACCAATAGTGGATGTGTTTTTCCGGCAGGCCCATTTTCGCGACATGCTCACGAATCAAGCCAGACAGATTCTCGACTTCCGAGGGTTTCTTGCCACCAAACAATTTGCTGCCGGCGGAAGACAAAAAGCTGAAAAGGCCCATGCATGTGTCCTAAGTGTGGGTGTAGGCCCGCGATGATGCCACAAGCGGCAGGAATGTCTCGCGCGTCGACCTAGCCGCGCTGTACCGCAAACAGGCGCCACTCGCCTAGAGTTCCACTTAGCGTCAGCAGGCCACGATCGGCAAAGACGATTCCAGAACCTGCCACGAGGTCTTTGACTGTGCTGGACGCCAAAATTTCGCCACTGGCAGATTGCGCCGTGACCTGTCGCGCGATATCGACGGCGATGCCGCTGACCTGATTGTCAAGCACATCGCATTCGCCTGTATGTAAACCGATTTGCAGGTGGATGCCGAGCCGCAGTGCCGATGCGCGCACCGCACACGCCGCGCGAATGGCGCGCGCTGGGCCATCGAAAGTCGCTAACCTTTGTGGAAATGTGGTTTCTACCCATTTGCCCTTAAAAAGTTCAACTTCTTTGCGAAAAAACTGCTGAAAGCGGGTGATTGAATCCGCAGGGCTCTGCTCTGCGGCAACAACATCGGCGACCAATACCGTCGCCAACACCCGATCAAACCCAGTTGCGTGGCGTACGCCAGTCAAAAACTCTTCGATTTCATCGAGGATTTCATCCTGCGCGCCCACAAACGGCAAATGATCGATACCCGGCAATTCAACAAACTTGGCGCCAGGAATATTGTCCGCCAAGTAACGGCCCTCCTGTACTTTCAGACATAAATCGCCGCTGCGATGTACCACCAGCGTAGGCACGCGCACGGTGCCCAACACATGTCGAATATCGATCTCGGTATTCATGCGGGTCAGCGCAACGGCCGCCGCTGGACTGGCGCCGCGCCGCAAATAAGCGGCCCACCACGCGCGAAACGCCGGATCGGCAGCCACACTGGGTGCACGCTCTTCCAAGCCTACCGGGCCGCCCCAGTGCTGCAGAATTTCCTGCAAGAACAGATCGCGATCGGCCACGCTCGGCCCCCACGGATAACCCTCACCACGCAGGCGCCTCGCGTAACTGCCCATCATCACCAGCGCAATTGTGCGTTCTGGGTAGCTTGCAGCAAACAAACTGCACATCGGGCCACCTTCGGACACACCGCATAACACCGCGCGTTCACTGCCCACCGCTTCCATCACTGCACGCACATCGTCCATGCGCTGTTCCAGTGTAGGCAGCTGATCTAGTGGCACCCGATCGGATAAACCGGTGCCCCGTTTGTCAAACAAAATCACCCGCGCAAAGCCAGCCAAACGGCGCAAGAAACGCGCAAAAGAAGGCTCGGTCCAGAAATATTCCAGGTGTGAGATCCAGCCCATCACAAACACCAGATCAAGCGGCGCATCGCCGATGACTTGGTAGGCAATATTCACCTCCCCGCTACGCGCGTAGCGCACCTCTGGGATCTGCCAGATAGCCTCGGATGGCACGCCAACTGTGGCTTTTGTAGGCGCGCTTGCGAAACTTTGCGGCGACCCAGCCGCATCGCCAGCAGGCTGGTTCTCGCCGCTTAAAGCGGGGCCGGTCAGACGTTGGGCGCTGCGCTGCGCGACGGCCGCAGATTCCCGCGTGTCTAACTCAAGCTCGCGTTGCACCGCTTGCAGCTGCGCCTTCAAATCCTTGATCGACTGGAAACGCGTTGTGAGGTCCTTGCTTAGGGCCTTATCGACCAGTCGTTGCAGCGCGGGAACCGGTTGTTGCAGGTTTTTGCCCAAAGGCGCGGGTTGGCGCTCTAGTACCGCAGCCATCACATCGCTGGCGGTCACGCCGACAAATGGCTGCGCGCCGGTCAGCATTTCGTATAGCACCGCGCCCAAACCAAATACATCGCTACGGGCATCAACCGGCAATCCACGCGCCTGTTCGGGCGACATGTAATTGGCCGTTCCCATAATGACGCCTGGCAGTGTATGACCTGCCGAACGGCCGTCATTATCGGCTAGCGGCTTTGCTAGCCCGAAATCCAATAGTTTCACGTAGCCATCAGGCCGGATCATGATGTTCTCCGGCTTAATATCGCGATGCACAATGTTGGCTGCGTGTGCCGCGACCAAGGCATTGGCGATTTGCTCGGCGATATGCAGCGCTTCTGTAATGCTAAGACGCGCGCTGAGCATACGAATTCGCAGTGTTTGACCCTCGATATACTCGGTCGCAATATAATGTCGACCCTGCCATTCGCCGATCTCGTGAATGGTCAAAATATTCGGGTGGTTCAGCGCACTGGCGTTGCAGGCTTCGCGATTAAATCGTCGCATCCAATCAGGAATACGAGTGAATTTGAGCGGCAGCACTTTCAATGCAACTTTACGATCCAACTGCACATCGCGCGCCAAATACACCTCGCCCATGCCACCGCTGCCCAGCAAGGAAATGATCTCGAAACGGCCCGCGGTCATTCCTGGCTTAATCGTCTGGCTGCGACGCGCACCACTACTTGCGCTCGGTTTGGACTGCGGGGCGGCGGCATGAGCGAGGCTTGAGACGATGGCTTCGGTCTCGCCGCGGTAGGTCTGCATTTCCAATTCGGTGGCCAACAACACATCAACCACAAAACGATAGCCTTTACGCGGGTGAGCTTCGATCAGCTCACTGTTTTGGCTGGACAGCAATGCACGCAAGCTGTCGATTTGTTGGGCGAGCAGGCTGGTTTGTTTGACGACATGCGAGGCTTTTTCTGCGTGTCCAAAGCGCTGTTGGCACATCGCGAGTGCGCGTCGGCCCACCCACTGTCGATGCTGTTCTACCAGCGCAATAAGAACGTCCAAGGTGGCGCCCTGCAGCGCCACCGCGTGTTCAGCACGCCACAACACGCGCATCGCGGTGTCCAGTCGAAATGGACCGAATTCATAGCTGTAATGCACCAATTCGGGCATTGCTGTCCCCGACCGAAGCCAAGCAAGTCGACCAAGCGCGCGGATGGCAGCGATTTTCTGCTGTCACGTGCGGACGTGTGAATTGTATATGTAGGTCACGCTTTGACGCGGCTTATTTGCGCACCTAAGAGGCTTGCCCAAAATCTATCCGCGCATGGTTAAACTCCAGTTGCGGTATCCGTTCCGATTGAGGCTGAGTTGACTGCGGCCAACAGCGACCACCGCAGCCTAGAGGAAAAGCGCCGCTCGATGACCTTAAGCACAGCGCCTCAAGCGCGTGCTACTCCGGGCATGCTGCCTCCGCCCTTCGGGCCAGCCTTTCGGCTGTTCCAAATCGCTCCAGGCGATTTGGTCAACATCGACGTGAGCACCTGCGTCCACTGCGGTGGCGCGCTACGGATCGTGGCCAGCATCGAAGAACCCACCGCCATCCGCGCCATCCTCGCCCACTTCAGAAAGCGCACTACCGACCCGCCCCGCGCGCACCGCCCGCTGTAGCCGTGTGACACGCCGCCGGGCACGCCGCTGACGGCGAAACCAGGAAGCCTATACAGTGCGGCCATGATCCCGCAGGGCAGCGCTCGGCCCGCCATCCGCAACCGGTGGGAAATCGCCATGAGCGGCGCTGCCGAACACCGATCAACCCGCCCAAACGCTCTGCAATGACGCCCCAATCACGGCCAAACCGCGCCAAACCGACGGTTGCGCCGCCTCCGGCTACCGTGCAAGCTGCCTGAAAAGGGCATTTGAATTCCTATTCCTATACTCGCGCCGCGTTGCAGCGCCACCACGCCGGGTCTGGAGGAAATATGAAAACCTTGTGCTACGCGCTCAGCGCGCTTTTGCTGGCCAGTACGGGCTATGCCCAGCCGTGCGGCAACTATACCGGGCCGATCTTCCTGGACGGCTTCGGGCCGCCGGACCGCAGCTTCGTGGAAGAGCCCGCAGCGGTCTTGCCACCTGAAGCCACGCCGTTGGCGCTGACCATCGTGGCCCCCGCCGACGGCGCGGTGGTGGGCAGCGAGACACTCCAGGTCTACGGCAGTTTCAGCGGCCCGCCGGCCGCTGGGGTCGCCATCAACCGCTTCCCGGCGGTGCAGACGGCGGCTGACTTCGTGGGCTTGGTGGTGCTGGAGCCCGGCGAGAACACCATCAGGGTGAAACTCACCCAGCTCACCGGCGAGAGCATCACGCGCACGCGCACGGTCACTTACGATCCGGCGCAGCAACCCGACGTGGAATTGAGTGCCGAGATCCAGGGCGAGCACGCGCCGTTCTCGACCGGTTTCACGCTGGCGCTCAAGCCCGGTCTGGGCCTCACCCCGACCCGCCTGCAAGTCGATTTCGACGGCGACGGCAGCTTTGAGGTGGATTCGACCAATATCAGCGCGCCCCTGCTCCATGAATACAAGATACCCGGCTTCTTCACTCCAACCGCTCTCGTGACCTTCGACGGCACGCCGCCGGTGACGCGCAGCGCCACGCAGAAGGTGGCGGTGGTGCCGCTGCCGCTGACGCGGGCGACTTTGTGTTATGTGTACTACCGTATGAAGAACCGGCTGATCGCCAACGATGTGCCGGATGCGGTGAAATCCATCAATTTGGAACTGCGCGCGGAAGCGCAATCTGAATTTGAAGCCTTTTCTGATTTGCCATCAGTCGCGCCGCGTTTTGGTGTAGTCGTCGATGGAACCATTGGCATTCGCATTGCCGAGATTGAGCTGTTAGCTCAGACAAACAGTGGGCCGCGCGGCAGGTCACTGACATTCGAGCGCTCATTGGACGGCGTGTGGCGCATCACGGACATGTGAGGAACACCCATGAAAACCTTCTGCGTTCTTTTACTCAGCATCGTTTGCAGTAGTGCATGGGCTTGGGAAGTCGATACCCATGCCTGGATCACGCTGCGCGCCTTTGAACGCTCCCAACTCAAGGCCGGCACACCCGAAGGGGATGCTTTGCTGAGACGGCCGGATTCGATCGTTACGATCCTCAAGTTGTTTTCCAAAGTCCGGGCTTGACCGCCGCCCCGAATTTGGACAACGGTCAAACTACTTTGACCTTGAGGGCGATTGGGACCAAAGCGTACCCAACCCGGCAATTCCCTTGCAAAGCAACCGCGTCCCCAACGACTGGGGACACTCGCGCTTCCCCGAGGGCTATCGTCTCGGCGCCAATCCCGGTGCTCTCGGCCCCAAGCCGCAGTTACGCCTGGAAGCTTGGCTGATGCGCGGCGTGCTGCGCGAGGATGATTTGAAGCGCGTTGAGTACATT
>Ga0163154_10007024_pt1 | contig 13581 bp, 13 predicted proteins | sample OliLakLV19MP9P1_FD_148649 | JGI IMG/M metagenome (GOLD analysis project Ga0163154, IMG submission 148649) | Freshwater microbial mat bacterial communities from Lake Vanda, McMurdo Dry Valleys, Antarctica - Oligotrophic Lake LV.19.MP9.P1 | ecosystem: Environmental > Aquatic > Freshwater > Lake >... | reverse complement strand
GATCTCCACCGGTCCGTCCAACCCCTCGATGACGGGCAGCGCCCGCCGCACTTCGGGCTCTTCCTGGGCGAACACCGCGGGTCCGCCGACGACCGCGAGGATCAGGGAGCAGAAGGCTGCCTGCGGGGCCCGGCTCATTCGGGCTTCGCGGTCGCGAAGGCGACGTTCCAGACCCCCGCCCGTCGGCAGAGATCGAGCACCTCCACGATGTGACGATAAGGCACCGCTTCGTCTCCGCGGATGATCACCGCCTGATCGGGGTTAAGCTTCGCCAAGGCCTGCAATCGCTCGAGCAACATCGGCGGCGCGACCGGTTGGCGGTGAACAATCAGGTTGCCGTCCCGGACAATATTGATGATGAGCAGGTCGCGGAACGAGGTTTCGTCGTTTCCTTCCCTGGCGACCGGCAGTTTCACCTCGATGTCGGTCTCCCATCGCGCCAACCCCCACGTGACCAGGAAAAAGCAGACCAGGACGAGGAGCACATCGACGAGCGGCGCGATTTGGAAACCGATGAAACCCTGGGGGACGTGGCGTCGGAAATTCATCGGGCCCTCAGGAGTGGATGTTTGGCATGCTCCCCGCTCTTGAGGCCACCCGCGCGGTGCTCATGACTCCGATCAGGTGCGCGGAGGCGCCTTCGAGTTCCGAGATAAGCCGCTGGGCACGGTTGCGGAACAAGGCATACAAGGCGAAGGCGCTGACGCCGAGGATCAGGCCGGCGGCTGTGGCGACGAGCGCCTCCGAGACGCCGCTGGCGAGCATGGCATCGCGCGCCGGGCTCAGGGTCACCTTGCCGAGTGATGCGAACGACCGGATGATGCCGGTCACTGTCCCGAGCAACCCCAGCATGGGGGCCAGCACGCCGATGTCAGCCAGCCAGATGACGCTGTTCTGAATGGAACTTGCCTGGGCGCTCCCCTCGGTCTCGGCAACCTCGCGCAGGACACGGGCATCGGCCTCGGGATGGCGGGCCTGAAACTCGAGCGTGCGCTGCACAACCCGCGCCACCGCTTCGCCATGCCGATTGCTCACCGCCAACAATCCCAAGGCGTCCCCCTTCTTCAGCAACCCCTCGGCGGTCTCGAGGTACTGGGTGGTCACGACCGATCGCCGACGCAGTGTCAGCGCGAACGCAAAGGCGAGGGCGATGGTCAGCACCGACAGGATCCCGAGCGGGATCATGACCCATCCACCGGCGGACAGCACTTCCCAAAGGCTCGCTTTCCTCCCCTCCGCACTGAAGACCGTCGAGGTCGCGGCCTGAGCGAGCAAGGGGAGGTCAGCAACCGCCGCCAGCACGGACGGAAAGGAGATATTCATTGGAAGCAAGGCTCTGCTATAGCCCCGCCCCCCGCCGATTGCAACCCAACCGCGCACCCGACCGCGCGACCGATGCCGCCCATCGCGGAAAGCACGGTGCAGCCGGTCGAGGGAGCCTGCCCGACCCCGGTGGAACAATCTCATGCCCAGCCCCAATGCCGTTCGGTAAATGCGCGTCATCAGGGGGTGCCTTCGACTCTGCCAGCCGGGGATCGGTCGCTGACTGACGCGAGTTGCGCAGGCCGAAAGCGGCTGAGGAGTGCCGCACTCCAAAGCGGGTGCCTGCTCCCCGACGCGCCCGTCGAGCGCGGGTTGTTCTCCGCCAAGGCCGATCAGAAAACCAGTTCCCCTCAGGCCGCCGGCCTGGGCTTCCTTCCGGCCGCAGCACCGCCGGCACGCCGTCGCTGCGGGGTGGCCTCGGACCGGAACAAATCCACCGCTGCCTTCGCGTCCCGCTCCATTTTTCCGCAGACGAGCCCGCAGAGCGGGAAGATCATCGGGTCGGCGATGGCATAGCGGACGGTGCTCCCCTCGCGTTCGCGTTCGACAAGTTTGAAGTGATGCAGGACGGCGAGGTGTTTGGAAACATTGGCCTGCTTCATCCCCGTGGCCTCGACGAGCCCGGTGACGGAGAGCGGGCAGGCGTGAAGGGCTTGGAGGAGGGCGAGTCGGCTTGGCTCGGCGAGCACGGCAAAGAGCCGGGCGACGGCCCGGAGCTGGGCGGCCTGCAACGGAATATTCTGGGGAGGGTGTTGGCTTGGCATATTACTGTGTGGGCATATAGTGACGTGACGTTAGAGCGATCCAATGGCGCGTGCAACCCCGTTCGCCCTCCCATCGGGACGCCCGGTTTGAATCACGCCCAACACGCCCGGGCTTCCTCGTTGGTGGCCAACCTGACCGTGATCCCGGACCCTCCACCGCCCTGCCCGCCTCCCTTGGGACAAAGCTCGGGCTGAGCGGGCGGCGGCGCCGATTGAGCGCCTGAAACCGCGTCACCGCAAGATGCTGTCCACGCCCATGGCGCTCTGGCGCAGAAATTTCGGCAGCGCCTCTTCGTAGCGGGACCGGAACATTCGATACACCCACGAGAGCACGTTCAACGTCAGCACTCGATCCAGCACCGTGCGATAGCCGCTCTCCCCCCGCAGCAACACGCCCAGCAGCCAGCGCAGCGTCCGCTTCTGCAACGGCATGGGATCGAACGACACCTTGATTCGATAGCGCGGGCGCACCTCACGCGGCCAGCGCGCCTTGTAAACACGTTTGGCCTCGCGCACCTGCTCCGCCATTTCCCCGGTAAACGGAGTGAAGTAATATCGGCGCGCCAGCAGGATCAGTTCAAAGGTATCCCGCATGAAGCGGATGTCCCCGACAGGCAGGCCCGTCCCGGCGGCAAGCTCCTCCATTCTGCCGAAATGGGCAAACGCCTCCTCCCCCACCCGGATCGCCCGCTCGGGGTCGCGCACCAGCCCGCGCAAGATCTCCCGCACCGGGGCGTGGAAAAACAGGCAGTCCCAGTAAACGTGCACCAGTGGTGGAATCCGCACCCGCCGGAAGTAGAGCCGTCGCTCGGCGAATTCGGGGATGTAAAGGATCTCCCGCACCACCCGCTCCGCTCGACTCAACAGTTCGAGCGCCGCCGGAGCGCGTTCCGCACCGAAGAACCCTTCGACCACGCTCTCGACGCTCCGTTCGTCCCGCACGATGCCGAGAATCGCCGCGGCGTTCAGCTCAATCCAGAGCGCACCCGGCTCGAGAAACGCGAGGCGCCGGAACCGGTGCCAGCCGCCCGTTTGACACCAGACCGAAAGGCCGACCACATTCTGCGCACCCGCGAGCTCGCGCCGTATTTCCTCGCAATCCCATCCGACAAATGAGGGGTATTCCCCCGCCCCCTCGTACTCACGCCGCGCCTGGAACTCGATGAGTTTGGGCAGCCGGATCCGGAGCACCTGGGGGTTGAGCGGCAGAAACCGGAAGAAATCCGATTCACCATATTTCATCGACAGGATGAACGCGGGCGAATCGATGCCACGCACCGTGCGTGCCAAGCGGCCGGGATGCCAGATCATGTCGCCCAACAGGCTCGCCCCGACGGTCCATGTCCGGAATATAAGGGTTCGCCCGCGACGCTCGAACACCGGCAGCAACGTCTTCAACAACCGATTGGCTCCTGCTGCGGAGTGCAGGGCGAGCCGGCTTCGAACGGGATCCCGCACGTCGCGCCCGTCGCTCTCGCCCACCCGGAGAATAACACCGCTGACTTCCGGAAAGTCGCCCAGGAACCGGTCGACCATCCCCGCGAACCATCGTTCGCAAGCCCCCGATTTCCCCCGCAGACGCGCTTCCACCGCAGGCGTGGCCGTGAAGTAATCGGTGGTCACATACACCCGCAACCCGTGGGAGAGCGCCTGGCGGAAGATGCCCCGGAATTTCTCGGCGAAGAAGGAGGAGCGGGCCCGGATTTCGGGTTCAAAGTCGGGATGATCGACGAGGTGGGCAACATCGTCGAACGAGATCGCGTTGTAACCCATCCGCGTCACCCCCTCGAGAAGCCGCCCCGCATCCGCCTCGATCTGCCCCCAGCGCGCCTCCGACCCTTCCTCGCCCGACACAGGCAATTGGGCGAACGGGATTTTCGACCAGTTGATTCGGCTCCCAACGCATCCGCGCAGGAAAGGTCCGATCCCGTCGATCAACGCGAGGTCCATGGAGGCAGGGGGTTAGCCGCTGGAACCTGCCAGCAGAACCCCGCGGTGTCGAAAGCAAAGCCGCCCAATTCGTTTCCGGGCCCGAGGGGCGGGACGCAGTGTGCAGTGGAACCGGATGTCAGTGGAACCGGATTGCCTCCGGGCGGCATCCGGGGTAAGCCTCGCCGCCGATGAATCCCCTCCCCCCCCGCGTTCTCTGCCTCCTCCTCGCATGCGCCACCGTCCAGGCCGCCCCGTCCGATCCCCGGCCAGCGCTGCTGATCGTTGGCGAAACCAGCTCGCTGCCCGCCGGCAACGGCGCTCCCTGGCCCGCCCTGATCCAGAAAGCGCATCCTGACTGGAATGTCACGGTGTTTGCCGACCCCAAGCGGACCGCTCCCGAAACCGCCGCGGCGCTGCCGACCTTCTTGTCCACCCAACCGCCGCTGGCCGCGGCGATTGTCTGCCTCGGCACGCACGATGCTGCCACAGAAGTGTTCGCAAAGGGGGGTGCCGCCGCCGTGGCCGAAGCCGTCACCTCCATCGCGGCGGCGCTGCGCAATCACCCGGGCGGGAAGAGCGCGAAACTCTACATCGCGACCCCGATGCCCGTCATCGATGCACGGCTCGACAAGTGGGCCATCGAGCGGTTCAAGGGGGGCGAGGCCAATAGTGACGCCATCGCCGAAGGCATCCGTTCGGCTGTGCCAAAAACCGGGAGCACGCTCATCGACCTGCACGCGTGGGCGAAAGCAAAGGCGGACGACAACGGCAAACCGGGCCTGCTGCTGGGCACCATCGGATGGACCGTGCGCGATTGGGGCCATCCCATCCTCGCCCGATATTTCCAGGAGACACTCGCTTCCGTGACACTCGAGCCCGCCGACCCGGCAGCCTTCGCCGCGTGGAAATCGGAGGCCGCAGCCCGCGTCACGCTCGCGGAATTGCTCTCGAAAACCTCCGAAGGCCTCGTCTCCCACGGACCCCCACTGGCCGCCTCCGAGGGAAGCAATGGCGCCACCGTGTTCACCCTTCCCCCCGCCGAGCTGACTGGCCCGACGCTCGAGGTGCTGTTTCAGTCGGGGGATCGACCGTTCGCGGTCATCGGACAGGCGGGAAATCTCCCCGCGTTCCGCACCGTCCTCACGGTCACCACTTCGGCGGGGAAAACGGATATCCTGCTTCCCAGCGGCAGCTGGCAGGTGATCGATGAAACCACCCCGGACAGGCCGATCGATCCTGTCAGCTACCGCTTCAACCAAGGCAAGATGAACTATTTCGGGGTCACATCGAACGAGAAGGGTGCCCGCCGCTGGATGCTTGCCCGGTTCCCGCTCGACAAGATCGCGGATCAACCGGTCACGGAGGCCACCATTTCGGTGCCGGGCCAGGGTGCGGTCGAGCGGTTCACGCCACCGGACAAAGCCGAGCCGCTTCCGAGCGACCAGATCGGGCATCCGACGGCGGCGGTGATCAGCGCACCCGACCGCCCGTGGGACGACACGCTCGCGACGTGGAAAACCCGGGATGCCAAATCCGGCTGGTCCGGCGGAATGATCGACCAAGCTGCCCGCAAGAAGGCGCTCGAGGAATTCCTCAAAGGCAACCCGCCTCCCGGCGCTGCGGCCGCGGCCAAGGCGATGCTTTCGGGCCTCTAGCCCCAAGGCCGTTCGGTATTCGGCAGGTGCCTGAACCGGGACGCCTCATTGAGGTGAGTCGCGAAGCTCCGCCAGGGACAGAGCCACCGCTACAACAGAAGTGCCTCGACCCTCCCAGCACCCTCCGTTGTAGCGGCGGCTCTCCCGAAGGGGTGCCGCCGGGGGCGCTTCCGCACGCCACCCGCCCGGTGGCACGTCCCTGACTGCGCGATGCTCCGCCAGGGACAGAGCCACCGCTACAACAGAAGTGCCTCCAGGCAACCTCCGCGCCTCTCCGTGGCGGACTGCGCCCTTCAACACAACCCCGGATCCGGCGCGCGGCTGATCTCGCGACCGCGGACATAGATCCGCACCACGGCCTCCGGGCCGCCGCGATACACGCACAGGGCCACGATGTCGGCGGGCTCCGTGGGGGGCGCCACGTTGCCCTCCCGTCCGTAGGGCATCAGCGGGGCGAGATCCATCACGACAAAATCCGCTTCCTTCCCCACGTCGAACGTCCCGATGTCAGCCCCTTTGCCGAGAGCTTCCGCGCCCCCCTGCGTCGCCAGATGAAACGCTTCGCCAGGCCCAATCACCTGCACTTCCTTGTCATACCAGGAACGCGCCTTTTGAATCTCGATGGCCGCACGCATCACCCGCCAGAGATTCAGTTCCGGACCCGCCGCAACATCCGACCCCAGCCCGACGCGGATTCCAGCGGACCGCAACCGGTCCAGCGGCATGGCCCCGCTGTTGAGGAAAAAATTGGACGTCGGACAATGCACCACCGCGGCGCCGTGCTCCGCGATGGCGGCGCGCTCCGCGTCGGACAGATGAATCGCGTGGCCCAGCAGCGTCCGGGGTCCGAGCAGTCCGCACTGCGCATACACATCGGTGTAATCGCGGGCCCACATGAACAGGTTCCGCACCTTCTCGATCTCCTCGAGGTTCTCGGCGAGGTGGGTCTGGACGCACGCACCCAGATCCCGGGCAAGCTCGCCGGCGCCCCGCAGTAGTTTGTCCGAACAACTCACCGCGAACCGCGGACTGAACGCATACTCGATCCGCCCCTCCGCGGCCCCGTGCCATTTGCGGCAGAGCCGCTCGCTCTCGAGGAGTGAGATCGAGGCGGCCTTGCGGGGCTGGAGGTTTCCGTAGGACCCCACGTCCATCATCATCTTGCCCATCACCACCCGCATCCCCGACTTCTCGGCCGCGGCGAAGGCGGCCTCGCAACTGTCCTCGAACACCGCGCAGTACACCCCGGCGGTCGTCGTCCCGTTGCGCGCCAGCTCGGCAAAGAACCGGGCGGGCACACGCCGGGAAGCGGGTCCCGTGAACTCCCGTTCGGCTGGAAAAATGTGCTGGCGCAACCAGGGCAACAGATCCGACTCCCCCCGGGCCACCGACGGGTACTGCGGCAGGTGTGTGTGGAGATCGATCAGGCCGGGAAACAGGACCTGCCCGGGCGAATCGAGCCACCGGATCTCCCGCTCGCGCGGCCGTTTGCGGAGCGACGCATACTCGCCCACTTCCGCGATCCGCCCGCCATCGACCACAAAGGCCCCGTCCGGCCACGAACGCAGCCGCCCCCAGGAGGGGGAATCGATCAGGTGCCCACGCACCCCGAGCAACGTTTCACTCGCTTCCATCGCCCCAGAGGAATCGCAGGGATCGGCCCGGCGAATCGAGGAGATTCGCACGCGGTGCGTCTGTCCATCGCGCAGCTTTGCTCGCTTTTCGCCGCCAACCCTCTCACCGCCTCGCAGCCCGCATCATCCAAGTACAGCCGAACGACATAGCTGGAGTCGAAGTAGCGCCTCTCAGTGCCCATCGCGGTCGTCGGAATCTGGTTCGCTTCACCCACTTTGATTCACGCCCTGCCGAAATCTGTTCCGTTCTCCCTGCTTGGCTCCCACGGTTGCAGGCGGGTAGGGTGCCGCCTCCATGAGCCGCACCCGCCCCAACCCGGTGATCGAGCACCTCCGCGTTCTGCGCATCGATCACTGGCTCAAGAACATCTTCATTGTGTTTGGCCATCTGGTGGCGGCGTCGCTGCTCGCGCTCCCCCCTTCCTGGGAACTTGCCCGCGTGGCTTTCCTTTCGCTGATCCCCGCGTGCCTGATCGCTTCCGCAAATTACATTCTCAACGAGATCCTCGACGCGCCCTTCGACCGGCTGCATCCGAGCAAGAACATCCGCCCGATCCCGGCCGGAACGGTGAGTGTCCCGCTTCTCTGGGGAATCATGGGCGGGCTTATCGTGGTTGGGTTTGCCCTTTCGGTCTGGTGGTTCAACCCCGCTTACACGATCTCGCTGGCGGCCCTCCTCGTGAGCGGGCTGGTTTACAACATCCCGCCGCTCCGGCTCAAGGATCGCGCGTACGCGGATGTGATCGCCGAGTCGTTCAACAACCCGGTCCGGCTCTGGCTGGGTTGGTACGCCCTCGCACCGGCCACGACGTTTCCCCCGCTCTCGATTGTCCTGGCGTGGTGGTGCTTTGGCGGGTTGCTCATGACCGGCAAGCGCTATGCCGAATACCGATTCATCGGCGATGCCAAGCGGAGCGGCAACTACCGGGCCTCGTTCCGCGTTTACGACGAAAAGCGACTGGTGATTGCCATGATCACCTACGCCAATCTGTTCTGCTTCTGCATGGGGGCCGCCATCACCACCTATCGACCCAACCTCGTGTTCGTTTTCCCCATCGTGGTGGTGGCCATCATCGTCTATTTCCATCACGCCATGACCTCCGAAGGAGCGAAGCTCGAACCCGAACAGCTCCTCAAAAATCCCGGCATCATTCTCTGCACCGTGGCCACCGTGGGGATTTCCATCTGGCTCGCATGGACCGACACGGATGTTGTGAGGATGTTCCGGCTTCTCGAACCCATCGGGTACGAGCTGAAAATCGGTCCGCCATGACCCCTCCCCCCGCGAGCGATCTCACCGCGCGAGCCCTGCTCCGCCGACTCGCCCTGCTTGCCCCGGGCGACCGGAGACTCTGGTGCGGCGGTCCGGAGGCCGGGCGGATCCGCGCGTCGGCGGCGGGCGAGGGATGGTCCGACCACCCCGAGCCCCGCGTTGCTCTTTGGTTCGGGCCGGAGGCGGTCGCCCCGGAGGATATCCAGCTTCCCCGCAGCGTCGTCGCACTTGGAATCGTCGACCGCGGCGGGGCGGTGCCGGAAGGCTTCCGCGAGATGCGTGCGCGCGCGCACATGGCGTATGTGCCGTTGCACGACTGGCTCGACCGCGTGCTGCCGGGCCCGGTCAGGGCGTTCCTCGACCCGGTGCTGGGGATGTCGTGGTTTCGGGAGACGGTGTCCTCGCGGATCGCGAAGCTTAAAATGCGCGGCGTGGGTGAGCGATGGTGTGTCCGGGGCGACCATGCCGCCGCCCGGGATTCCCCCGCCGATCAGGCCCGCGATCTTGCGATGAGCGCGCTGGGCCTCGGCCATCTGCCGTTGCTTGCGGCAAACTGGACCTCCCTCGCCACGGTGCTCGCCGCCACGGCGGCGCTGTGGCTCGGGGGCGAAAGTGCATTCCGAACCACCTGCGCGTTGCTTGCGCTGGCCGCCACCATCGGCTGCGTGGCCTTCGAACGCTGGTCCGGCCGCTACTACCTGACGGCCGATGCGCGCGAGGTGACGCTCGACGAGGTGGCCGGAATGGCAGTCACGCTCAGCTTCCTGAAGATTCCGGAGTGGACCACCCTCATGCCCCCCGCCAGCTTTCCCATCACGGGGCTCGTGGCAGCGTTTCTGCTGTTCCGGTTCTTCGACATCTTCAAACCAGGTATTCACTGGGTGGAAAAGACCGGATGGCGCGGCACCATCGTGTGGGATGACCTGCTTGCGGGGCTGTACGCGGGAGTCGTGCTCCGCGGGATCACGTGATTGCGATCCGGATCGCATCGCGACCGCCGCGCAAGAACCGGGTGGGCGCATCCTGCGGCGCCTGTCAGAGTCCGGACATGAGCGACTACGAGCGCGTTGCCGTGATCATCCGCTATCTGGATGCCCATCGATTGGAGCAGCCGGGCCTCGACGTGCTGGCCGCCGAGGCTGGGCTGAGTCCGCACCAACTCCACCGACTGTTCACCAAATGGGCCGCCATTACGCCGAAAGACTTTTTGCAATTGCTCACTCTCGAATCCGCCTGCCGGATGTTGCGCGATGGGATCTCCGTCCTGGATACCGCGTTGGAAACGGGGTTATCGGGTCCCGGACGCCTTCACGACCTCTGCGTCGTGCTCGAATCGGCTTCCCCGGGCGAAATGAAGACGGGCGGGGCAGGCTGGTCGCTTGTCGCGGGCATTGCCGACAGTCCATTCGGCCCCGTGCTTTTGGCGGAGGGACCGCGGGGGATCTGCCATCTCGCATTCGCCGATCGATGCCAGGAACCCGAAGCGTGGCAGGCCTTGAAGGCGCATTGGCCGGCGGCAACGATCAGGCAGGACAACCGCGCCGCGGCTGGCATCGCCACCTGCGTTTTTGAGCCCGCAACGCAGGCCCTCGGAGCCGCACCCCTCCGGGCCTGCGTGCGTGGCACAGCGTTCCAGTCCCGGGTCTGGCAAGCCCTGCTCGAAGTGCCGGAGGGAGCGCTAACCACCTATGGCCGCCTCGCGCAACGAATCGGGCAACCCGGTGCGGCCCGAGCGGTGGGCACGGCGGTCGGGTGCAATCCGCTGGCCTATCTCATCCCTTGCCATCGGGTCATCCGGGAGACCGGGGTGGCCGGCAACTACCGCTGGAGCCCCACCCGCAAACGGGCCATGCTGGTTTGGGAGGGGGCACGTTGCCGGGCACGCGATTGACGCGAGGGGTGCGGAACGCTCCCCAGCCTCTTAACTTGACATTACGGGCTGGCTCTGAATCATGATTGCTTCATGAAATTCGCTCCATGTTCCTGGCTGGGTTCCTTGCTGCTGCTCTTCGCCGTGAGTGCCTCCGCCCAGCTGATGCCAAAGAGCAGCCTCGTCCTCGAAGTAAAGCCCGCGTCCCAAGGGTCGGGCGCCAAAGTCGGTGCCCGGGCCTTCTATTTTGAACAGCGCAATTATGTGAGCGGCTTCGTCCTGGACGTCTCGATCCGCAATATGAACAAGGATCCGGTGAAGTTCGACTTGGAATGGTATTACACGGCCAAGCCGATGGCTGGGGGGCGCACCTTTGTCTTCGAGCACGGCTCGAAACCGGTCGAGCTTGCCGGGGGCGCCTTCTTCAGCGAACCGCTCGTGTCCGAGGTGGTCGAGGGCTCGAAAGTGCGCGGTTATTTCCCCAGAGAGACCGGCCGGAAGAAGGATGGCTGGATTCTTCGCATCAAGGAAAACGGGGTGCTGACACGATGGAAGGCCTCCACGCCTTCCCTCGAAGCCATCGGGGGGGATCCGGCTGCCCTTGCCGCGCTGCTGAAAGTGCCGAAAAAGTAACCGTCGCCCGACCGGGTGCGGCCAGGGCTCCCGATTGGGGTCGGGATCCTCAGGATCCGTAGGAGGCCTGGGCACCCTTGAGATTGCGCTTGGCGATCCAGGGCATCAATTTGCGGAGCTTCGCGCCGGTCTTCTCAATCGGGTGCTTGGTCCCCTGTTTCAAGAGGCGATTGTAATTCTTCATCCCGGTCTTGGACTCGCCGATCCATTCCTTGGCGAAGCGTCCATCCTGAATCTCCTTGAGAATCTCTTTCATCCGCTTCTTGGTGGAGGCATCAATCACGCGCGGACCGCGGGTCACGTCGCCATATTTCGCGGTCTCGGAGATCGAGAACCGCATCCCTGCGATCCCGGCTTCGTTCATGAGATCCACGATGAGCTTCAGCTCGTGGAGGCACTCGAAATAGGCCATCTCGGGCTGGTAACCCGCCTCGACCAGCGTCTCGAACCCGGCTTGCACCAGAGCGCTCGCACCCCCGCAAAGCACCGCCTGCTCGCCGAAAAGATCGGTCTCGGTCTCTTCCTTGAACGTGGTTTCGATCACCCCGCCCCGGGTCCCGCCGATCCCTTTCGCCCAGGCCAGTGCGATCTTCTTTGCCTGCTTGCTCGGGTTTTGGAAAATGGCGATCAGCGAGGGCACCCCTTTGCCTTCGAGGAACTGGCGGCGCACGATGTGGCCGGGCCCCTTGGGCGCAACCATGATCACGTCCACTTCCTTCGGCGGCACCACGGTCTTGAAATGGATGGCAAACCCGTGGCTGAACAACAACGTCATGCCCGGCCGCAGATTCGGGGCGACATCCTGTTCATACACGGACGCGATCTTGAGGTCCGGCACCGCCATGAACACGATGTCCGCCTGGCGCACCGCCTCCGCCGTGTCGAACACCGCCAGGCCATGCTGCTTGGCGACCGCGCGGGATTTGCTCTTCGGATACAGCCCGATGATGACCTTGACGCCGCTGTCCTTGAGGTTGAGCGCGTGCGCGTGCCCCTGCGAACCAAAGCCGATCACGGCGACGGTCTTGTTCTTGAGAGGATCGAGCTTGGCGTGCTTGTCGGTGTAGATTTTGGCGGGCATGAGAGTGGGTTGGATGAGTGGGGGTGATGGATGGATGCAGGCGGGAAATCAATCGCCGATTCGGTCACTCGACCTCGGGTTCCAACCGCGCCAGCGCGACGGGCCCGGTCCGGGTGAGCTCGGAAACGCCGAACGGCTCCATGAGCTTGAGGAACTTGGTGACTTTGCCTTCGTTGCCGGTGATTTCGATGGCCAGGCGGTCGTGCTGAACGTCGATAATTTTGGCTCGGAAAATATCGCAGATCTGCATGATCTCCGGGCGCTCGCGCGGCCCGGCTTTCACGCGCAACAGCACCAGCTCGCGCGACACATATTCCCCCTCGCGAAAGTCGGTCACGCTGATCACGTCCACCAACTTGTCGAGCTGCTTGAGCACCTGCTCGAGCGTGGCGTCATCACCGCGCACCACGAGCGTCGTGCGCGAACACGACGGATCCATCGTCGGCCCGACATTGAGCGTATCAATGTTGAATCCGCGCCCGCTGAACATCCCGGCGATGCGCGCCAGGACGCCAAACTTGTTCTCCACCTTGACCGAGATGGTGTGTCGCATAAGGGACCGGTCATCCTCCAGGCCGCCTTTGACCTCGTCAAACCAAAAAGGGACCGTTACGCTCCCGGGTTCCGCCATGGAACTCCTGCTGCCCGAGGGCGACTTCGAGGCTTTTCTATTCGATTGCGATGGAACCGTCGCCCACACCATGCCCCTGCATTACGAGGCGTGGTGCCAGGCCCTCGGCGAACAGGGCTGCGATTTTCCGGAGCCGCTCTTCTACCGGCTCGGCGGCACACCGACCCCCAAAATCGTCGAGTATCTGAACCAGCTCCACGGCAGCCAACTGCCCGTCGACGCAACCGTTCACCGGAAAGAGATGCTCTTTTTGGATCGGCTCTCGCGGATTCGACCCATCGATCCGGTCGTACACATCGTCCGCAGCCACCACGGGCGGATCCCCATGGCCATCGTCTCCGGCGGTCTGCGTTCACTCGTGACCCGGACGCTCGAGGTCCTTGGACTGAGCGAGCATTTCGAACTGCTCATCACCGCCGAAGACGTCGTGCGCGGCAAACCCGACCCCGAACCGTTTCTGATGGCTGCGGCGAGACTCGGGGTCCGACCGGAGCGATGCCTGGTTTTCGAGGACAGCCCGACGGGCGTCGCCGCCGCCCGGGCGGCGGGCATGCAGTTCGTGCTGATCGAGGCCCCGGCGGTCGAGCTTTAGCCCGAATCTCCCGTTTGGTGGAACGTGATCCCGGCCGCGGACATTCTCGGATCAGGTTCGGCTTGCCAGCCGCGTTGCCGTCCGACAACGTGGTGGGCGTGAGCTCACTCCGGCCTCCCCCGCTCCGCTTTATTATGGCTGCCGGGATAGCGCTGCTTGCTCTGCACGCGGCCCCCTCTCCCGCGCAGCAACC
>Ga0163154_10007023_pt1 | contig 13581 bp, 11 predicted proteins | sample OliLakLV19MP9P1_FD_148649 | JGI IMG/M metagenome (GOLD analysis project Ga0163154, IMG submission 148649) | Freshwater microbial mat bacterial communities from Lake Vanda, McMurdo Dry Valleys, Antarctica - Oligotrophic Lake LV.19.MP9.P1 | ecosystem: Environmental > Aquatic > Freshwater > Lake >... | reverse complement strand
TCAAAATTCGGAGCAGGGCGTTTTGTTCGGCACGAATTTTGCTCAATAAGACATACGACGGCATATCCCAACAGAATTCCCTCGCGTTCTTAAATAGACCTCTTGCAAGAGTACAGCAGAATAAATTCTTCGTGCAGGTCTCGTTCCGCCGTGCCGTGTTTCGCACTCGAAGGGCAAGGGAATTTCGTCCGTAGGACGGCTGTTTTTGAGTCGGGTACGTTCTTGTACCCGACTTCTGCAAGAGGTCTAATGCATAAAACTTCCCCTCACTAACTACTAAACATTCCCCGCTGTATTACCGATAATACGTAAGATGATTATCTCATTGCCAACATATCTCATACTTATAGCCTCGACGCTTACACACTACGTAAAGCAGAGAAGGCTGTTATGCACTCATTTATAGAACGGCGAATGCCACTGGGTTTTAGCCTTGTGGTCATTCTCACCCTGTTTATTGTTGGGGCATTATTTCAGGTATCGGTACGACAAAAAGAGCTGAACCATTGGGTAGAGCATACCCATCAGGTTCAGATACAAATGCAGCGCGTTCTTACTCATGTCACAAAGGCACAAGCAGGAGAGCGTGGCTTCCTGCTGACGGGCAATCCCCAACTTCTTGATACACACTCTGACTCCCTTTCTGATCTTGAGCCGGAAATTGCTTCCCTGCAACACCTCACAGCGGACAATGCTGTTCAAACAGCGAATGTTGCTAAGCTTCGCAGTGACGTGGCTGAAGTGATGAAAGATGTTGAGCGGGTCATTAGTCTTCATAAACAGGGACAAATCGAAGCCGCCCGTAGAGTTGTCTTCGCGCACGAGACGGCGACCTCGATAGATAGCATCGAACAGACTATCGCGGTCATGGAGCAGGAGGAGAATCGCCTGCTTAAACAACGAACTGTAGCATTGGAAACGTATCAGCAAAACACGAACAGGCTTCTGGTACTCCTTCGCCTCCTGATTTTGTTGTCTGTTGTCCTTATCTATGTCAGAGAGCGAGCAACCCACAACAAGACCCTGACGACGCTCGAAAGCATCTCCGATGCGTTCTTTTCTCTTGACAAAAATTGGAACTTTACCTATGTGAATGGACAAGCCGAAGTGTTGTTGGAGAAAAAAAGAATACAACTCCTCGGCAAGAATGTCTGGCGAATGTTTCCGGGAGCGGAAGAAGCGGTCTTCGGTCACTATTATCACCTTGCTCTGGAGTCGAAGGTCACTCAACGGTTCGATGCATTGTATCCTCCGCTGGATAAATGGTTTGAGGTTGCCGTTTATCCATCCGACAAAGGACTCTCCATTTATTTCCATGACATCACCGAGAGAGTGATTACCGCGCAAGAGAAAAAACATACGGAAGAGGCACTCCAGATTGTCAGTGAACGGCTTCAACTCGCTACGGAATCGGGAGGATTGGGCGTTTGGGAATTCGATTTTACCACGAATACCCTTACATGGGATGAGCAGATGCTGCGCCTCTATGGGTGCGCTCCTGAAACCTTCCGTGGAGCTTACGAAGAATGGAATGCGCGGCTTCACCCCGACGACAAAGCGCGAGCCGAAGCCGAGTTAGGGGAGGCTATTCGGAACGGCAATAAGTTCGATACTGAGTTCCGCATTGTGCAGCCAAATGGAGTGACGCGGCATATCAAGGCAGATGCCGTTGTTCTCAAAGATGAAAGCCAAATCCCTGTGCGGATGGTTGGTATCAATTATGACATTACCGAGCGTAAGCAGGTGGATGACGCCCTCAAGATAAGCGAAGAACGCTGGCAATTGGCGATCAAAGGGAATGATGACGGCATCTGGGACTGGAATCTGATTACCGATGAGGTGTTCTTTTCCCCACGCTGGAAAGAGATGCTGGGTTATGAAGATCATGAAATTCCTGACCATCTGGACAGTTGGTCGTCCCGTGTCTATCCTGATGACTTGCAGCCAGCGATGGAGAGTATTCGCGCCTATCTGGAAGGCGAAACGCCTCTCTACGCTACCGAACATCGAATGGTGCATAAAGATGGTTCTCTGATCTGGATATTGGATCGAGGAAGGGCTCTTTACGACGAAAACGGCAAGCCCTATCGTATGTTAGGTTCCCATACCGACGTTACTCAGCGCAAGCAGGAAGAAGAGCAGTCGCGTTTGCTCGCAACGGTCGCATCAGAATCCCTGAGCGGCATTATTATCACGGACAGAGACGAGCGAATAGTCTACATCAATCCCGCCTTTGAGCAGATGACAGGATACTCGATAGAAGAGGTGCGCGGAGGTCGTCCCGGAGCGATGCTGCAAGGGGAACAGACTGACCCCGTGACGAAGACAGAAATTCGCGAGGCTCTCAACGCAAAGTTGCCGCTCTCGGTAGATATTCTCAACTACCATAGGTCGGGAAAACCTTACTGGATAGAGATGCACATCGCCCCTGTGTTTGATAACAAGGGGGAAGTGACTCACTTTGTGGCAATAGAGAATGACATCACACGCCGCAAACAGGCGGAACAGCAGTTAGAAGCAGCGAACGGGCAACTAGTCTGTCAGATGCTTCTGGTCAATGAAAAAACGACAGAACTCGAAGAGGCGAACCGTCGCCTGACAACACTGGCATCTACGGACGGCTTGACCGGACTGCACAATCACCGTGCCTTCCAGGAAAGGTTAGCCGAAGAGTTCGAGCGCACTCAACGGTACAAAACGTCGCTTTCGGTGATTCTGTTGGATGTGGACAAGTTCAAGCTCTATAACGATACTTTCGGACATCCTGAAGGCGATGTTGTTCTCAAAACCGTGTCACAACTGCTGAAGGTGACGACACGGGACACCGACTATGTTTGCCGTTATGGGGGCGAAGAGTTTGTCATTATCCTGCCGAATACCAGTGAGCAGAGAGCAAGAGAAGTCGCGGAACGACTGCGAGCAACTATCGAAGACCAGCCATGGACATCGCGCCCCATCACCGCCAGTTTCGGTGTCTCGACGCTTCAAGCCAACCTAACAAGTGTGCAGGAATTGATTGCCCAGACAGATAAAGCGATGTATGCCAGCAAAAACAAAGGGCGTAATTGCGTCACGCACTTTACGGACATCGCGCTGGAAGGGGTGGATGAACTGGCAGGCAATATCAGTCTGCCCTACTCGGACATCGTACAGGAGATGATCCAGATACAGCAGGACTCGTTTACTTCTGCCTCCGAGCAGATGCGAGAGGTGCTGGCAACTGCCTATGATGCGACGATTTTGAGTTGGTCGCGCCTTTTGGACATGAAGGATAAGGAGACAGAAGGGCACAGTACACGGGTCACTCAGATGATGATCCAACTGGCACACAGCATCGGCATGAATGTGGAAGAGACACTGTATGCTCGATGGGGGGCGTTGCTGCACGATGTGGGAAAGATGGCTGTTCCCGATCATATTCTGCACAAGGCGGGTTCGCTCACGGAAGAAGAGTGGGTAATTATGCGTCAGCATACCACGATTGCCTATGAGATGCTCTCTCCTGTCGCCTTCCTGCGTCCCGCTCTGGATGTTCCCTACTGCCATCACGAGAAGTGGGATGGAACTGGCTACCCGCGTGGTCTGAAAGGGGAGGAAATCCCGCTTGCCGCACGCTTGTTCGCCGTCATTGATGTCTATGATGCGCTGACCAGTGATCGTCCTTATCGTAAAGCATGGTCGGAGCAAGAGACATTAGCGCATGTGCAATCACTTGCGGGAACGCACTTCGACCCCCGCGCTGTGAAGGTCTTTTTAGCAATGATGAGCCAAAAGGAATCCCCCGTCGTCGAAGAAGCGGAGCGTCTCGCGGCATGAGAAGCGGGCTAATAGACAAATCAGATAAATCTCGTACATTGCGCGTCCGAAGGACGCTTGGCGGCACGCCATTTCAGACGGGGGTTTTCAACCCCCGCGCTGGCGAATGTACGGAGTTTAAGCGATTTCACAATCAGCCGCGTGCCAACGCCGCGACACAAACCCGCTTTGCTCCCGCGTTTCGCAGGACACGCGCACACTCGCGAACCGTCCCTAAAGTCGTCAGCACATCGTCAATAAGCAGAACAGATTTGCCTTGAAATGCGAGCGGTTCGGAGGTTTGGAATGCGCCGAGGATATTGGCAAGGCGTTCCGAGTAGGCGGTAATGGTTGCTTGCGGGCGTGTGAATCGAACACGTTTGAGATTACGGGTGTCGAGTTGCCAGCCGTGTTCTTGCGCGATCACTTTTGCCAGCAACTCCGACTGATTGAAACCGCGCTGACGTAAGCGGGACGGGTGTAAAGGAACTGGAACCATACAGTCGAACGCGGGATACTCCTCAGAAACCAGCCGCGTGCAACTGCCAATCGAACTCGCCAAGAGCAATCCGAGCGGACGCGCCAACGCCGTTTTGCGCTCATATTTCAGGCGGTGAATGGCGTGCATCAGCGTGTCGTCATAACGTCCCAAAGCGTGCGTCCAAGCGAACGGCGGCGCAGACATGACACACGCCGCACAAACTATTTGATCGGCGGCAATCGGCACGCCGCACCGATCACAAAACGGCGGCAATACCGGCTTGAAGCCACGACTGCAAACTTCACACAGGCAACCCGTTTCCATCTCCGCACGACAGACAAGACAAACCGGCGGATAAACAAAATCGAGCAGCGCGTTTCCTGCTTGTTTGAGTAAGTTTCTCGCTGCCGTCATTTTTGTTTAACGGACAGCCGCTTGGGACGGGCGAACAGTTGGAAAATGCGGGCGAACTCCCTGCTTGAGCGAAACATAAGTCAGCATACTCAGGACGATCAGCATCAACAGAAAAGCAGGCGGCGTGCAACAACAAGCGTTTTTATTCATTATCAGAGGTTCCTCTCAATTAGGGCGATTTGCCTTTGGTGGGCGGAGAGGATTTCGGCACACTCGGCGACTTTTCCTGCATCAGTTTATGCGCGTTTGAAGTGTTCCGGCGGATGATTTTTGGAGATGAAGAGAGCGTAGCGTAAATTGACAACATAAGGGCGATTTAACTGTAATCTTTGTATGGTGGCGCGTCCTGTAGGAGTCTTTCCGATGAGAAGAGTAAAATCGCTGTTCCATTCGAAATGCTCGTCAAAGACGGAGAGACGCGGGTTATACAGCGGCACACTGGTATTGGTCAGAGAATCAATAGCATCAATCGCAGTGGCTTTATGGCTGTTGCAACCCTGACAAGAAAACGCCAAATTTTCCATGCTGTCATCCCCATTGAGAAATTGCGGAATGATATGCTCGGCGGCAAAAGTATCCGGTGAAAATTTTTGCTGGCAATGGCAGTATTCACAGCACCCTTCTGCCCGCTCAATGATAGCTTTCCGAAGGGCGACAGGAAGATAACGGTTAGACACGTTTGGGAACTACTCCCAACTGCTCCATGACTTCTGGTAATTCCCGATTCCAAAGACGGGACAGTTCGAGAAGATTTTCTATCCGCGCAAGATGATCTTGTTCGATGCGATCACGCAGGGCAAGCAGTTCCTTATGCTCGGTTTCGGTCAATGCCTCTTTGCGGAGTTTGCGTATCAGGAAACGATACTTGCGCCACATCGCCGCTGGAAGTTCTTGGCGAATGGCATCAAGCAGTTCGATCTCCCGTGCGCCTCGCGATGAGAAAGCCGGAGTGCTGCCCAAAGATTTTGCCAAAATACGCGAGGCAATCCGCCCCATCGTCTCACCTTCCTGCGCTTGTAGTTGTTTGAGGTGCTGTTCTGTTTGAGAATCCAATTCAATACTGAGCGTCGGCATCGAGAAAACTCCTTGCTCTTTATTATACGCCAGTTTGTGAGGATGTAAAGGCGATTTGCCTTTGGTGGGCGGAAAAGATTTCGGCACAGTTGGAGGTTTATTCCTCCATTCTTTATGCTTCTATGAATGATAGCCAAAATGAGGTAAACGAGTCATAGATTTTATAGAAAGAACGGGTATTGAGTTCATAATCGTACACAACCGGGCCTAATTGATTTGAACCGAGTGGCAAACAATACATCCCATTCATGGTCGCATCATAGTTGATGACAATATAGTTGTCTGGCAACCCCCAATCGCGTTTAATTTCTTCAGTGTCGAATATCACATCGCCCCTCTGTGTACCAAGAGGCACATCAGGATAGATTCCAGAAATCACATCATCAACTCGTACAATCGTGCCGAACCTTAACAAAAATGCTCTGAAAACAGGAGGGAATTGGGCATTGAGTAATCGTTCTGCCTCTGCAATTTTACTCTCTTCTTATATGCCATAGCTGAGAATGATATTGGTTTCAACTGCCTGCTGTACTTTGTAGAAAGTATTGTCTAAATTCTGCATTTTGCTTTGCTCATCTATGATAATTTCAATCATTGGCGTAGATTCTACTGTGGCTTTGTGCCCTTGGGAGGTACGGAGGGTTTCATTGGAACGACGGGTTTTTCCTGCGAAGTTTTCTTTTCGGGTTGTGGAATTTTGGGAGCATCGGGCAGTTTCGCGGGTTCGAGTGCCGCCATCTGCCACGCTTTGAGAACGCTTTCAGGCTGTTTGAGCGTCGGAACAAACGCCGCGATATAGGGAGCCGTAATCTTTTGGGACGCCAGTTGAGGGCGCAGAATCGCCGCCCATGCCGCAGAGGCATCGAAGATGCCTTCGGGAGTCAACGACGCCCATTCGGGAATGCCGGATTTTGTCCCTGCCGGTGGAAACGCCGCCAGCGTCAAGCGCAGTCGCCCCGTCGCCGTTTCCCAAAGCCGAACCAAGCCGTCCGCCCCTCCCCCCGCCGTCCATTTCGCATCGGGGCTGAACGCGACAGCATATTCCCAATCCGTCGCGCCTTCCAGTCCGCGTTGCTGTTGGGCGTTGTCGGTTTGCCATATCCGTATCGCATTATCGGCTCCGGCACTGGCGATCCATTTGCCGTCTTTGCTGAAAACGATGTCGTTGATACCGCCGCTATGCGCGTGATCATTTCGCGCCGTGTTGCCGTCCCCAATGTTCCACCAGCGCAATTGTGGTTCAGTCCCTGCGGAGATCAAGCGATTGCCGTCGGGACTCAGTGCCAACGCGCCCACGCCCTCGTTATGCCCGCTGAACTGCCGCATCAATTTGCCGTCGTCGAGATTGAATCGCCGCACATTTTTGTCTTGGCTTGCAGTATACAGCGATTTGCCGTCCGGCGCGAACACAACCCGCATCACGGCATCCGAGTGATCTTTGAGTGTATACAACTCTTTCGCCGTCGCCCATTCCCACACTTTGGCGGTTTTGTCTTGACTGGCAGCCGCGATTCGATTTCCGTCCGCGCTCCATGCCACACTGTAAATTACCTCACTCTGCCCGCCAAATTTTTTCGCAATCGGCTGCCACGTTTTGGTATCGTAACATCGGACTTCGCCCGACGCTCCCGGAGAGCCGCCCGCCACTGCTAAAACCGAACCGTCAGGACGAAACGCCACCGACTGCACCGCCCCCGCCAACCCGGTCAAACTCGGAAGCGGTTTGCCCGTTCCTGTATCCCATAATAGCACGGCGCGATAGACACCCGCCGCTAAAACCTTGCCGTCCGGTGAAAACGCCAACGCCGTCACAGGCGGCAACGGGGCGATTTTGAGCGTAAGGTCGAAGGTTGCGCCTTGGGGCATCTCTTTGGTTTTTAATTCAGGCGGCGGCGCAATACGGGTCTTGATTACCACATCGTTCCGCGCCGGATTTGTGGGCATCGGAACAGATTTCCCCTGAGAGTACGCTGGCAATGCAAACCACAGAGATACAGAGACACAGAGGATGCACAGAGAAAAACAGAATTTGATCCACGAAACACACGAACAATCTTTGTGGAATTTCTCCTCCTTTTGTTCTCTGTGCATCCTCTGTGTCTCTGTATCTCTGTGGTGAGTGTGCATGATCATCCGATCAACTCCGGCAGGGGCGTTCCGTCATAATTGATTTTGAGCGGGCGTTCTTGGGGCGACATATACTCTTTTTCGCCGTCGATTCCCATGGCTCTATAGATTGTCGCGGCAATGTCTTCGACGCGAACGGGGCGATCTTTAGGCGTTTCCGAGCGGTCATTGGAACTGCCGACCACCGTTCCCATTTTGACGCCGCCGCCGCCCATACACACGCTGAAGACCTGCGCCCAGTGATCGCGCCCGGCAGCACCGTTGATCACCGGAGTACGCCCGAACTCGCCCATCCACACTACCAGAGTTGAGTCGAGCATTCCGCGCTCTTGGAGGTCACGAAGCAGAGTGGCATAGCCTTTGTCGAGATACGGCAAGCGGTGATCTTTGAGGGCATTGAAGTTGTTTTCGTGGGTGTCCCAGCCATCCATATTGATCGTGACACAGCGAACGCCCGCCTCCACCAATCGCCGAGCGAGCAAGCACGACTGCCCGAAATTGTTGCGCCCATAATCTTCGCGGAGTTTGGCAGGTTCGTCTTTGAGATGGAATGCTTTTTTGGCGGCAGGAGAGGTGATCAAAGCATAGGCGCGTTGCGTAAATTCGTCCATTGTCTGCGCGGCTTTGTTTGATTCTTTGCCTTTTTGCCAGTTGTCGAGGCTGTCACGCAACAGCCGACGGCGATCCATACGGACAACGTCCACGCCGTTCGGAGCAACGACATCGCGCACGCTGAAATTCGGATCGTTGGTGTCGCCTCCTATCATAAAGGGGTTATAGGTCGCACCCATATAGCCGCCGTAGCCATGATTGAAGGGCAAGCCGTGCATCAAAACGTAGGGTGGCAGTCCCTTTTGATAGCCGCCTTCTCGCGCAATGACGGAGCCATACGCAGGGTATTCGATGGCAGGAGAGAATGGATAGCCTGTGAGAAGATAGTGCGTGGCGGTTTCGTGGTTGCCGTCGGGCGACGTGACCGAGCGAATGATCGAAAACTTGTCCATCTGTTTGGCAAGATTCGGCAGATGCTCGCTGATCTGGATACCGGCAACATTCGTCGGAATCGCATTGAAGGGACCGCGAACTTCTTGCGGGGCGTTCGGTTTCGGGTCGAACGTATCTATTTGACTGGGGCCGCCGCCCATCCACAGCAAAATGCACGCCATTTCGCGCTTTGGTTTAGCGGCGGGCTTGTCCTCGGCGAACGCTTTGAGCAGTCCGGGCATAGTCAGCCCAAACGCGGACAACGCACCAACGCGCATCACTTCGCGCCGCGTGATGCCGTCACAGGTTTTGGTATATCCGGTTTCAATATCGAGCATGGCAGCCTCCGTTTTGGGTCGTTAGGTCATTGGGCAATGCGGGTACTGAAAGTACCCGGCATGATGTCGTTCCGACGAGCGTCCATTCGGACGCGCAATTCAATTACCCAATGGCCCACCAACCCACCGACCCATTCAGTGATTGAACAAGAATTCTTTGCTGTTGAGCAAAGTCAGCAGAACGTCCTCGAAGACAGGGCGGCGGTCTGCTCCGAAGGCGAGAGTCCCCAAGATCAGGGTGCGCTCGCGGTGCTTTGGAAGGCGTCCGAGCGTGACCTGATAGAGTTCGTTGAGAATTGCCGCGTCGGTCTTTTTTGCCTCGATGAGTTTGGCAATGCGCCCGCTATTCTCGCCGACCTTGCGATTAATGAGATTTCCGTTCATCAGGCGCAGGGTTTGGGACAGGTTGGGTTCCGGCATTCGTTCGCATTCGCACGCAATCAGGCGCGGGGGGCGTCCAAAAGTGTTGAGAAAGTCGGAACCTTCGCCGGTCACTTGCGGATCGGGCAGTTGAATGGCGCGGGTTCCTGCCGGAAGCCCATCGAATTTTTCTTGAGTTCCGCACGCGATATTAATGGTATCAAGCAACACTTCGGCGGGCAATCGGCGCACCTGATAATGGGTATAGAACCGATCATCGGCGGCATTGGCGGGTGTTGCTTGGGAACTGCGCTGATAAGCGGCAGAATTGGCGATCAGGCGCAGAACGCTTTTGAGATTGAAGTCATTTTTGACCAGTTCTGCCGCAAGATGATCCAGCAGTTCGGGGTGGGTCGGCGGATTGGTGACGCGCAGATCGTCAATCGGATTGACCAAGCCACGCCCCATGAGATAGCCCCAAAGTCGGTTGGTGATATTGCGGGCAAAGAGTTTGTTGTCTTTGCTTGTCAGCCATTCGGCGAGAACGCGACGGCGATCTCCGCTTGCGTCGGGGTTTGGCGTTTTGCCATCGGACAAAGTGGCGAGTGTTGCGCCCAACGGAGTCGGCTTCATTTCGCGTCCGTTTTTCGGATGATAGACTTCGCCGCCGTCGTTGATCCGAACCACCTGCTCATTACCAAACAGCCCGAACTCGTCACTGCCTTTGATACCGATGCGGGCAAAATAGGCGGCAAACCGATAATAATCGGATTGGCTCCACTTCTCGAACGGGTGATTGTGGCATTTCGCGCACTGAACTCGAATGCCGAGAAACACTTGGCTCGTCGTTTCTGCTAAATCCTGCGGGTTGCTGGCGACGCGATAATAATTACTTGGACCATTGGTAAAAGTACTGCCCTGCGCCGTCAGCAAGTCGCGGGTAAACGCATCTATTGGGCGATTTGCGCGGAACTGAGTGCGTATCCAATTGGTGAAACTCCACATTCCTTTGACGCCGAGTGCTGTGCGGTTGCTTCGGAGCAAATCCGCCCATTTCAATGCCCAATAATCGGCATATTCGGGGCGTTCGAGAAGCAGGTCAACCAATTTGGCGCGTTTATTCGGGGATTTATCGGCAAGGAACACTGTGATTTCGGCGGGAGTCGGCGGCGTTCCGATGAGGTCAATGGAAGCGCGGCGCAAAAAGGTGCGGTCATCACAAACGGGCGACGGCGAGAGTCCCAGCTGATTCTGCTTTTTGCTGACAAAGACATCAATGGAGTTGCCTTTGACTTTGTCGGCAACAATCGGCATAGTTTCGGTCTTGAACGGCACAATCACCGAGGAGACGGCGACCAAACCCGAATAGCGCACCATAATTGCGGTCTGTCCCTTGTTGACGGGCTTGACGATTCCGGCGGGTGTGCAGGAGGCGACCCCGTCATTGAGCGTGCTGAGGCGGGCGTGTGCGGTCACATCGCGCTGAGATTTGTCACTGTAGGTCACCGTCACTGTGAGCGCAATAGGAGGGCTGTCTTTGGGCAAAACGGTCTCTTTGGGCAAGACGGTGAGACTGACGGGATGTGGCTCTTTGTTGTTGGGAGGCGCGGCTCCCTGTTTCAGCCAGCGAAGAAGCGTCTGATACTCCGGCGAATTGGAAGCGAGGCGCAGTCCGCCGCCATGCGGAACGCTCATCGTCGGCTTGGCGAGAAAGAGACTGCGGGACGGATCGGCGAGAGTGACGCGGCGGGCGCGGATTTGCTTGACGGTAGAGAAAAAATCGAGGTCGGTGTCATATCCTGCCAGCGAAAGCCGATAGCCGCCTTTGCCGTGCTGTGCGCCGTGACACGCGCCCTGATTGCACCCAAGCCGCGTTAAAATAGGAACCACGTCGTTGTTGAAACTGACTTCCGAAACGGGCGGCGGAACCGACGACGCAACGGGCTTCTGCGCCCCAATGGGAGACACAAAAAGGAGGCAAAACATTACAGCTTCTATGAGAACATTTCGGAACAGATTTCGCCGCATTGGGAATCCCTCGCGCCCTCAAAACTCTACCCTCTATTATAGGCAACTCTGACACAACTGTCAAGAAAAAGTTGCAAAGGCTTGTATATTTGCTTGCAAAGGATCGCCTCGAATTTGATTCTCACAGAGCAATCGGTGGAATGTCACTCAGCGAAAGGCTTTAGCCCATTGCGGTATGGCTCAACGATTTTGTCTCTGATCGATGCACTTGTCTTCTCGCCGCGCCTCGTCAGTAACTTCTCAAACGTAACTATTGACGCGCTTGTCCGAGGGCTTTGGTGTCTTCGACTCTTCGATGCATCAAGGCGAGCCGAGACCGCATTTCTTTTGCCCACTCCTGTCCGTCTTCAGCAAGGGCGAGGTCAATTTCCGCAGGTGATGGACGTTGCAGAGGGCATGACGGCAAGGATAAGCCGCATACGATGCCCACCCGTCATGCACAGCGGTTCCCGCAAAGTCCGGCAGAATGCCTGCCGCGTCCATGCCGATCTTGGCAGAAGCAAAGTAATGGGTGAGCGTCCCGGCTCCATCTCGACCTCGCCAACTTCGATACGCGGATTGGCTTCGAGATGATTGATCACTTTGTCCAGTACCTGATTGACGATGCGGTTGTCGTTGGCGACGCACACGATATTGACGACGGAGACCTGCCATTTATCGAGTTTGTCCACTTCCGCCATTGAGATATTGAACTTTTGGCGCGTGGTTTCGATGAGGCTTTTGAGAATTTGCCGCTTGTCTTTCAGTGACTCACGTTACGCACCGGAGGTTTTAAACCCCCGTCTGGAAAAAACAAGCGTCTTCCAGACGCACCCATCCGTGTATGGACTCCCCTCTCCTCCGAACTTGTTCGGGTATCAGGAGAGGGGTTGGGGGTGAGGTAAAGACGCTTGTACTTTCTTGCCGGGTACTTTCAGTACCCAGTGCGAGAGGTGAGTCAGTGATTCCGTATCGTGCAGATACAGACGTATGGTAAGGGTTCCTATGTGCACTATACACTATATTATGCCGAAAAATCATCGGCGGCGAGTGAATTTCGGCGAGATACCGATTTTAGAGAAAGAGATCGGAGACTGCAAACCGCCAACCGGGAATAGCGGGTTCGGCGTTGGCAATTTCATCTTTACGAAAAACTCTGGGTGGATCGGGATTGTCGGCGCGATGAACAGTGATCACGTTTGCGCTCTGTAAGTCCACGTCCCAAACAACCAGCGTTCCTGCCGCAAAATAGTCTTTAATTTTTTGCTTGATATTACGTTCTGCCTTCGGACCATAATCGTTTTCACTGCGAACTTCGGCAGCAAAAGCGGGCGCACCTTGCAGAAATTTCATTGTAGCAACGTCGCCAACATACCATGCCGCATCAGGGCTGAATGATTCGCGGCGAGGCAAATTGACAATGAATCCCATATTATCCGGGAACGCATGACCGCCGCCGTGTTCCTTTGCATAGATGCGGAGCGAAAAATAAATTTCACCGGACGCAAGACTCGGTAAACTGCCTGTCGGACTCATCCCCACCAACTTTCCATCAACCAATTCGGCTTTGCCATTTTCCGGGACGTTATAGAGGTCGTCTATTGTGGCGCGTTGTTGGGTCAGCATGGCTCAAACTCCTCAAAAAGACAGAAAGAAAATTGTTTTTGTTGTGGTATAGGATACCATAGGTTACGGAACGCGGCTTGAAAATCTTGCTTACTCTAATACCAAGCCCACTGCATTTTCGCGATATTGACGTGCTAAAGCGATGAATTGCTCACGTTCGGCGTTAGTACTACAGTTGGAGATGTGGGATTTTCGCCAAGATTATGGAATAAAGAGTTGTCTCTGCGCCCAGATGTAGCATTGTCAGAGAAGCCTCATCACTATATCCCATAGTAGACAACTGTAGTACTATTAGTACTAAGGAACTGTAAAAGTATAATCTCCCGAATCCTGTCTTGTCTTGACCTATGAAGCCGGGAAGTTATACTTTTACAG
>Ga0163154_10007022_pt1 | contig 13583 bp, 12 predicted proteins | sample OliLakLV19MP9P1_FD_148649 | JGI IMG/M metagenome (GOLD analysis project Ga0163154, IMG submission 148649) | Freshwater microbial mat bacterial communities from Lake Vanda, McMurdo Dry Valleys, Antarctica - Oligotrophic Lake LV.19.MP9.P1 | ecosystem: Environmental > Aquatic > Freshwater > Lake >... | reverse complement strand
ATCCATTAATGATTGTTTAGCAGCTTGATTTAAAGGCACTCGACGTGCAGAACGTGAGTTTTGAGCACGAATACTAATCACATTTCGTTCAAAATCAACGTCTGGCATTTGTAATTCAGCTAATTCACTGATTCGCATTCCAGTCTGGAGCAATAACTCTACCACAGCTGACATACGAGCATCACCGCGGCAAGCATCTCGCAAGGCTCGATACTCTAATTTAGATAAAATTCTAGGAGGTGATTGATCGTATTTTGGATGAGAAACAACTTCAGCTGGGTTATCATTGATCATTCCTTGACCAATTAAATAACGGAAAAATGCTTTGATTGAATTGATTTTTCGAGAAATAGATTTACCTGTGTATCGCTGTTTCTTGAGTAATTCTTTAAATTCTTCAATATCTTCACCAGCGACTTGATCAACTGTATGTCTGTCCTTTTTCTGAACAAACTGAACTAGTTGTTCTAAGTCTTTGGCATAAGCAATCACGGTTGCGTGAGCTTTACCTGAATCTTTTAAATATTGTGTAAATAATTCGAGTGCTTGAGAAAGATCCGTTGGCATATCTTGTGTCATCTAATTATATGTGGTTAACTTATAATGTTATTTTATAATAATTTTATACGTACTTAATATGTTCTAATCCAGATTCATCATACTTTTATCAATCTGGATAAAGACAAAATATTCTATTTGTAAGAATTTATACGTCTTATAATATCACTCGTTCGGGTTAAATGCAATGATCACTAAAATATCAAAACCGATTATACTACTACTCTTTATAATTATCAGTGTCATTTTTTACACTTCTTTGGATAATAATGTGGCAAAATTACGCGAATCTCAGTCAAATGTTGATATATTAGAAAGTTCAGTGAGTGATCAGGAACAAGAAATTACTCAACTACAAAGTAAATTAGAAAGTAGCCAAAACCAAATTACTCAAGAAAAAGTCTTACGTGATGAATTATTGTTGCAAAAAGAAGGAGAACTTATTTTTAAGCTGCCAGCAATAGTAGATGTGAGTATCTCTCCTTCTCCTAGTCCGACACCTGTAACTCCTTGGGAAGAGTGGCAGGAGGTGTTGTTTAATTAAGGTAATTAAATGACTGTAACAATTTGTGGTTTGACCAACGTTTTATAATCTGTTGATTTCATGGCAATGGAAAAAGATTTGTCGCCAGCGTTAAAGATAATTTTTTCGTTATTAAAGACTGAAGGATCGACTACTACTTCTAAATTAAATAAGTTACCAAGCGGTGGGACTCCGCCTGGCAAAACACCGTCAGTAATTTGAAAAACTTCCTCAGCAGTAGCAAAACGAACGTCTTTTGAGTTATATAAAGTGCGAACTTTTTGCTCATCAAACTTGGCATTACCAGGAACCACAATCATCACAAACATCTTTTTTCCTGGAGGTTTTACTCTGACAATTAAAGATTTTGTTCCCTGCTCAATCGTATATCCATGACGAAGTTGCGCCGCTTCTTCACTGGTGCGGACGGGTTCATGCTCAAACGTTTCATACCAGAAATGATTGTCCTTGAGGAGATTTTGAATAGTTTGGGTGAGCTGATGGTAGGTTGCCATAGGTTAAAAAGATTTAATTTTTTCTCTTTTTTTCATATTCTGCATATCTGACAGCTATTTGCCCGGGAACTGATATATCTTTCCATCTAAATTTGTAAAAACTGCCTTCTCTTATATTAAAATAAATTCTCAGATCAAGATCATTAACTGGTGTTATATAAACAATTAATTCGTTGATAATTGTAACATCATCAGAAGATTTACTAATTCGAGTGATAAGACTTAGTTGAGTAATAGGATTTATGTTACTTATTCCTTCAACAGTTGGGATATCTATCACTACACCATAATCTTGTAGCTGTTTTAATGCATTATAGATATTGATAGTGTCTTGTATTCCTTGATCTTCAGGTATCTTTAAAGTTTTTAATGCTTGTTGTATAGTTGAGACTTCATTCCTAATATTTTCTCTAATACCCATTCTCCGTGGTAAAGAATTAATCATCTCCTCAAGAGCTTTTGGCTCGATATCTAGACTATTTAATACTTGAATAATTTGATTACTTAGCTCAGCTGGCGTCACGTCTTTTAAACTTGCCATGTAATTTTCAATAGTATCTTCCAGTTGAGGAAATCTAAATACATACCTCATCTGCTGAAATTTTTTTAAAGCCTTTACAGTAACACTGCTTTTTTTTTCCCTCTCAATTTCTAACATTAATTCATAGGCAAATAGTTTTTTTCTGTCAAGATCCATTTCAACCATACCTTTAAAGTAACTTTTTAAGTTATACCACCAATTACTTGGTCCTTCTTCGACAGGAGGCGCCAAGTAATCATAATCATAATCATAATCATTAGCAACTGGCGGCACATTTTCTGAACTATCGTTGGTTCCAGTAGTGCCAGCAGAACTCGTTGCTGGCGCGAGTTGAAGGAGAGCATCCTTTGCATTATTGATTCTTTGTGTAATTTCTTCAGTTTTTTTTCTAAGTTCTTGAGTCAAATGTCTATTGAAGTCAGGGTGAAATTTTCTTACCAAAGTTCTATGTGCTGTTTTAATTTCTTTTCTTGTTGCTAATGGCTGAATTCCTAATACCTCACAATCTGTTCTCTTAATTATAAAGTCGTCAATCTCCTTAGCAGTAGCGCCTGGTGGTGAAACAGTTTTTTCTGAGAAATTGTTGTCGGCTTCTCTTTGTATCATTAGTATTATCAATTAGAACATATTATTTAGTAAAAGTGAACTGAGATAATAAAAAACAGCCTGTTACAGCTGTTTTTTATTTAATGTTGAGAATGTGGGAGGATATCCGAACGTATTTCAAGAATCAAAAGGGGTTTGTTTTCCCCTAGTTAGCAATAAAAATACCGAGCGATGTTGAGTATTGGGCGTGAAAAAACAAACAATACACAATTATCTAAATTTATCAAATTAGAGGGAATGTATTCAATCAAGATTCAAATAGATGTAAAAGTGCTGTGATTATTATTTCGCAAAAAGTCTACTTATTCTCTTATATTTACTAATCACTCTTTAAAATGGTTTTTTAGCCTGGAAAAACACGCTTCTTATAATCTCTTATAATTTAAAACTCTAGTTCGTAGTACGTATTACTGGCAGCTCCCATTAATTTTATGAGTTGAACCTGAACTAAGTTTTGTAGATCTTTATTAATTGTAGGTCTTGAAACACCAGGCAAAAGGTCTGTACATTCTTTTGCTGTAATTGTCTTATTTTTTTGCAGATAGTGCCATATTTTAATTTGTCTTTCATTTAACTCAGAAAAGCTACTGCCTAGTAAAACGACTTTAAAGCTATTGGCAGTATTCTTAAAAATAGGTTCTAGCAGGAACCACTCTGCCATTTTAGATAAAACAATATTTATACCCCGTCCATATTCTTCAAGATAATCAAGATCTTTTAGGAGAGAAGCGATAATTTCATTGCGACTAAACTGAGAATCTCTCAGATTATTTATAGTTATGCCAGGGGGGAGATTTCCAGGATTTGAGATTTCAATTCTATTTGAAAAAACATTAATCTGTGTATATGTTTCAGTAATAAGGTAATCTCTATGAATTATTGCATTTGCAACAAGTTCTCGGATAGCGTCTGGGGGATATTCATATTTCTCAACTCTTTTTGAACCAACAATCTCAGCCCTTAATGAAACGTTTTTGAGGATAAATTGATAAACAGAATCAATTTGATCATCAAGGGTGCCGCCTACATCCTGCTTGTCAAGTATTGGGGTTGCAACAGATGATCCGGCATATCTAACACAACGAACTATATAGCGAGAGAAATTTAGGAAATTCTGAGGTTGTGTATTAGCAAATATTAAAAACCCTCCAACGGTTGGTTTATCTTCTCCATCAAACTCGTCAATTATTCCAAGATTTTTCATTACTTCTATTGTTGGAGTGCTGTCAATTGATTTTCTTTTTGTCTTCTCAGCACTTTTAATCAACAATTCACCAACTTTTTCTAGATTAAGAGTATCAATACTTGTCTGAATAGCTTGCGTTCTGTCAAACTTAAAAACATCTGAGTTTCTAATGAATGATCTCATCTCATCGTCAATAATGATTCTGTCAACATTTCCATCCCTAACACATGCCCCTCTTGGTAATCCTAGTTTTTTATTAAAACAGGGCTTGCGTTCTTCGTTGGTTTCAGAAATTTGCAAAGCTAGAACCTGTTTATCCTCCAGTGGTAATATTATTAGATTGAAAGCACCATGATTTTGCATTACTTCATTTAGAAAGCTCACTGTTTTTTCTTGAAGCAAGGCTAGATCTTGTACCCCAACTATATTAATAGATCCAGTAGCTCTATCTTCAGCAATTCCAAAAACAATCACGCCACCACCCGGCTTGTGAGAAAAAGATGAAATAGATTTCCAACAGCTTTCAGGAAAACCACCTCTAGCATCTTTAAATTCAACATTTGTCATTTCAGTTCTATGTTGTCTAGCAATCTGAATCAGCTCGAGTACTTTCACTTTATTCATTTCAGCCATATGTTGCATTATAGATTAAAGTTGAAGATATGAGACATTAAAACCGAGAGATAAATTTTACTAGCTATTGCGAGTTTATAAATTTCAAGTATCTATCAAGACCAGTTAATCCTTGCAGACCAGGAATAGTTGACTGTCTCATTGTTGACAAAGTAGGTTTTAATAATACAAATGGATTAGGTTGAGTAATAAAGGTTCCATCCCTTTTTACCTTAAACATTGACTGCATTACAATAAATCCGTCAATGTTGAGAATGTGGGAGGATATCCGAACCTGGATTAAGGAAAATGGAGCGTGTGTGATTAGGGAGTGGGAGGTTAAAACAGTCAGAGATTGCGATCAGAGAATAGTACAAACGTAATTTGTAATTTCCCTATCATGTATACAAATAATGTCTGCTTAAAAAAATATCTAGTCAAGAGGTATATGATTTCGTTTTATTGAAACAATATTAACAAAGTTCCTTTGTTGAACAGTTTCAAGAGTAAAAAAGAAAATCCTTCCTTCACCAGCGAAGCACAATTCGTACAAGCAGTCTACATCTATTGGCACAGTTTCAAAGAGTTTTTTATAAACACCATCAGATTCTTTCCTATGAATAGTATCGCCGATTATCGACTGTCTTGACGCTGGACTAGATCTAGACATCGAGTCGAGTTTCTTTATCAGAGCCTCAGACTCATTTGATTGACTTAGTTCTAACAATCCGCACTGAGTATGATTGTAGTTACCAAAAACCATCACATAACATGAGCTACTGATTGAACTAAGTAGTTGTTCTTCGAACGGTACAAATGTAACCTCTTTTGGAATGCTATATCTTGATCTTTCAGATCGCTCAATTCCTGCTTTTTTCTTTTCCTCAATCTTATTCTGCCATTTCTGTGCCCTAAGCAGCTTTGCTGTTTTGTCTTTCCTTTTTGCCATAAAATTTTCTCATAGATTCTAACGTAATTTCGTTTGTTGAAGCCATATAAGGCTCAACGCCTGCTCTAGCTTCTTGCCATGGCTCTTCAGAATGTGTGAGCATTTCTAAATCCTCGGCAGTATATCTTCCATAACTATCCCAGATAACCTTCAAAAGCTCCTCTTCGTCTTCATCTATTGCTGTTGTTACTAGATCATCTTTTGAATAATGTGACGCTATATCATCTCTGCCAAATTGAGCATATATTTCATAAATTTTTTTTATTGCAGGTCCATGAACCCACGCCTCAATGGGCTCGTCAAATAATGGTCTATTACGCAAAGTCATACTCCATGCCTGAGCGTAATATAGTAGTTTTTGAATCTTCTTGTTTGTAATTTCTTTTCCGTCCTCCTTAGATTTTTTAATGAAGTAGTTGGAAATTTGCATTACTTTTTCTAAATTAGCGGGAGGAGATTTGGTTAACATGTTTCCTTAGCGTTGTATGTACAACTAGCATATATCAAAAATTGTTTAAAAGTCTATAAGATATCTATGAAGGCATAGAGACCACTGCCATCCTATCCAGCAGAAAAGTTCGTACCAAACAGGATACCTTTCCCACCCTCTCAGCAACCCTCTGTGCTGGTTTTGCTAACTCCTGAACGGTTGCGATAGCTAATACCTAATGTTTTTATCTTTAAAATTAGCCCCAGCTCATTCCCACTCCTCATAAGTCAAAATAAACCTATTTAATTCTTCTTTTTCTTGTCTCCATTTGGGTAAATGTTTATCAAGCAGAGCTATAAACCTTTCGTTATGTTTAGGCTCAATAAGATGTAGCCACTCATGGACTACCACATATTCAATACAGTGAGGTGCTTTTTTAATCAGTTCGAGATTGATTAAGACTCTACAAGTTTCATGATTACATGATCCCCAACGAGTCTTCATTCTTTGGATTCTCCAATGAGCGGGAGTGACTTTAATTTTGGGTTGCCATTTTTTTATGAGGTTATCCAAAACAAGTCGAAGTTCTTTTCGGTGCCACTCACTAAAGATTTGTTCTTTATGCTCAATTGCTAACTCTGGCTTAGTTTTTAACAAAAACCCACTCTTCCCTTTTATGCTCAGCTCATTTTTATCAGCATTACTGAGTACCTCCAACTGATAAGGCTTGCCTAAATAATAATGAGTTTCTCCAGATACATACTCTCGCCGTGTTTGCCTACTTTGATCTTGATATTTTTGTTGCTGTTTTTTAATCCATGAAGATTTAGCTGCCACAAAGGATCGAATTACATCTTCTGACGTGCCACTCGGAGCAGATACTCTTATTGAGCCAGTGGGTGGCAACAAAGACAGGTGTAGATTTTTGATGTTTTTATGAACAACAAACACCTCCATATTTCCAACAATTAATAGCGAAGCATTAGTAGTCATCTTGATTAACTATAATCTCAAAGAGTGACATTAACCTTACATCATCGGCACCAATTACATCAGCAACTAATTTTTTAACCATTCTTTCTTTAATAACATGCCCTCTAAAATCAGCGGGAGCGTGTATTTTGATCATCTCATCAAGACGCAATGCAAGTTCTTCATCGTAATCTAAATTGTCATAGAAGGCTCGCTTAGCATTTGTGTTCATAGTATTTGGATAACGTGGAGACTCCTCTGGATGTCTTACGTACTTCGTCAACTCGATAATCTTTCGCAAGTATTCTTGGTATTCAAGATCGGCTTGCTTCCTTCTTTTAACCAAGTCATCTAAAATCTCTGACATTTGCTTGAAGTACTTTGGATTTGAGGGCATTTCTTCGACAATGAGCCTTCTAACATTGTTTTCTATCGTTGCGGCAACAGACTCTTGATTCTTCTTAATTGAATCTGGCAATTCTTCAACAAAGTCTTCTCCCTTTTTGATTATTAAGTCCACAAGTCCAAGATCATCAAAAGCAGATAATTTTTCGCTTTCACTGGCAGTGACGTAACGATCTATGAGTGTCCTCATTGCTGGCTCATATTTTTTCAAGTCTATATAATCACCACTTGCCAGTTTTATTTCAGTCCTGACTTGCTCATAGTGCCTAATTTCTTTCGTTAGTTTTTGAGCTTCTTCTTCACTGTATCCTGCTTTATCAATGTCATTGGCTAAATCGGCATACAATCTAATGAGCTTGGCAACACTCTTGTAGAGCTTGACTCGCTTAGCTTCATTTTCCTTTAGGGAGTATGGATTCTCTACATCACCACAAAAGTAAGTAATGTACTCGATAGTTGATCTTGGAGGTTCTACAGGCTCACATAACATTATCACAGTTTCTAATGATTCCTCTAAATCATGTCTGCCTTCTTGCAACCTATCTTTCAAGAGTCCCAAAACGTCTTCTTTATCAAATCCATCAAAAGCATCCGAGGTATATTCAGTAATTGCTTTTTTTAGTTTTCCAAAGAGATCACGGTAGTCAACAATGTATCCAAAGTCCTTATCTTCGGTATCAAGCCGATTTACACGGCATATAGCCTGGAATAAACCATGATCCTGCATGTTTTTATCGATGTAAAGATAGGTTGCTGCTGGGGCATCAAAGCCAGTAAGCAGCTTGTCTACAACAATTAGCAGCTGCATTTGCCCTGGTTGTTTAATAAACTTCTTTTTAACCTCTTTTTCGAAAACATCTGAATCTTTACCGTTAAGCATCTTTTGATAGATACGGTATTCCCGATCCTCAGTTTGCAATGCTCCTGGTTCATAGGATGTAACGATTGCACATTTATCAAAACCTTGTTGCACAAAGATTTCGTAGTATCGACAAGCTTCATAAATACTACTAGCCACCAACATTGCATTGCCTCTGCCATTTGCTAGACGAACCTTTTTATAAAAGTCATCAAGAATATCAAATGCAACTTTTTCTAGGCGAGATGTTGAACTAAGTAAACTTTGCATGGTGCCCCAGCGTTTTTTTAATTCAGCCTTGGCAACGTCAGTTAATCCCTTAGTGCGGTCTTCAAACCATTCGTCAATTTTGTCTTGAGAGTTGAGATTTTGATCGACTCTCCTTGCTTCATATCTCAGATCCAACACTACTTTATCTGCTACCGCTTCATCATATTTATAGGTGTGGATGTAGGGACCGAAAACTCCAATGGTGTTTTTATCTGCTTTAAGCAAAGGCGTACCGGTAAAACCGATGAAAGTAGCATTTGGAAGCAACTTTTTCATAGCCTCATGAAGTTTGCCCGATTGTGTGCGGTGACATTCATCAACAAACACAAAAAGATCTCCTTCTGCGTGGAAACCCTCAACTAAATACCTTTGAATATCATTCACGTAGCTATCGATGTCGGCATCTGTTGTGTCGTCAGTGTTTCTTCCAAACTTATGAATGAGTGAGCAAAGCAACCATTTTTCACTTGAATCTAACTGAGCGACTAAATCTCTACCACTTGTTGTTCGATGAATATGCTCATCAACACCTTCGAAAACAGTTTGTATCTGTTGGTCAAGTTCTCGCCGATCTGTTAGCACCAAGACTCTTGAATTATCGATGTTTTCTCGTATCCACTTTGCCAGCCAAACCATGATCAAGCTTTTGCCACTTCCTTGAGTGTGCCAAATAATACCGCCCTCACGAGCCTTAACGGCTTTCCTAGCTTCAATTACTCCAAAAAATTGGTTGTGGCGACTGGTTTTTTTGATGCCTGCATCAAAAACAACGAAGTTGTGAATAATATCAAGTAGCCTGGTTTTTTCCAACATTTTTAGTAAATGTCGATCCAGTCTTATTTCATCTTCCAGTCCTTCTTCTTTCCAAGATAAAAAGTATTCCTCAGTGGTTTCTGTAGTGCCATAACGCAAGCCTTCGGTGTCATTGCCAGCCATTATTAGCTGTGAGGTAGCAAAGAATTGTTTTATAAATGCATCTTTCTGATTCCCAATGTTTTGGCGAATGCCCTCAGAGACAGATACTAAGCTTCGTTTTAGCTCAATCACTACTACTGCAATCCCATTTATGTAAAGCACTACGTCTGGTCTCTTGGTTCTTTTGCCTTTAATCGTGACTTCCTCTGCAAAAGCAAAGTGATTTGCCTCAGGATTTTCCCAGTCAATAAGATTTACATTTTGATGGTTTTCTCCCAAGCTCTCTTGGATTTTTACACCATAGCGGAGCTGGCTATATGTTTGTTTATTGAGGTCGTAAAGGCTAAGTGATTGGTCATTTGCAGTGCGCCCAAACTCATGGATAGCTCTATCAACTAAAGACTCTGAATAACCACGAGCCAATAGATTATTTTTCAGGTATTCACTCTCAATATTGCTATTGCCTTCACGCTCTTCCCAGTTGCCTAAATTCTCATAGCCCAGGCGATCTTGAAGCAAAGATACCACCCTGTTTTGAGTTGCTCGTTCTAGTTGTCCTACTTGCGGGATGTGATTTTGCATATTTTCTTTTTTTATTAAACCGTTTACATCTTTTGATACATGTAAACAGTTTAGCCGATTTTTTTTACATCTGCTTTTGCAAAAACTCTGCCACAAATCCGTTCTCTTCCAGAGCTTTAATTACCCCACGCAACAGGTAGTTGTTCACAAAGTTAATGGTATAAATCCTTCCACCTTCTTTAATAGGAATAATCATTTTTTTATCTCGTAACCTAGCCATAAATCTCGATTTTTGTAGTGAAGTTTCTAGTCCAAATTGATCCAACTCCTCGGCTTTCATAAGTATGTCTGGCTTTGATACTAGATGTTTCAACACAGCATGTTCTTCTTCTGTAATAACTTCTCGATCTTGAGAAAAAGATAAGGCAGGAAGCAAAATTACGTCTTTGACATATGCCCTACTCAATAAGCTGTCAATTTTTTCAATTTCGTTTTTGAGTCCTAGTAAGAAATACTCACACCAGTCTAGTATAGTGTCTTCTTCAAGTGAGTCCGCTAGCCCCAGCATTTCGTAGTATTTACTTCGATCAGCGTAGAATACAGATGATGGGTTTATGATTCTGCCTTTTTTGACTTGAAATCCAAGCTTTATCAAAAGTGCGTAGTTGAGCAAGCGTCCTAATCTACCATTGCCATTGTCGAATGGGTGTATGTAGGCAAAGCGATGATGTGCTATAGCTGCAGCCAAAAGTTGGTATTGCTCTGAATGCTGTTGATTAACAAAATGTAGAAAATTTTCAAAATGTTCTTGTATGACAGTATGTTCTGGTGGTTTGTGGCTTGATTTGGCGATTGCTACATTATGGTGGCGTAACTCTCCGGGACGCTTCGAACCTTCACCTTGTGGGGGTGGTGTTAGATCTTTAGTAAGTACTTTGTGTAGTTCAGACAGATAGGCGCGGGTAAAGTTTGTGTGTTCATCAGTATTTTCTTCGATGAAATCAATCGCCTTATTGATGTTTTGTACTTCTCGCTGTTTTTCATCTGGTTTTGCAGAGTCTTCCAAAAGTTTTTCTACGTATTCGGCTAGAGTTGTATTGTTTCCTTCAATTCGGGCTGATCCCAGAGTTTCTAAGATATGAAAGATGTCTTTAAGTTGAAAAAATATGTGGGGGGGGATTTCTCCATAGAGTCGTTTATGTCTCAATTTTTCCAAATTAAGGACGATGTTTGCGAGATTACTACCCCATTTTGGGTCTGGAATGGCGATTTGAGTTGTCATACATTTACTTTCCAATATACTTTCGACTACTTATCATTATATCACATAATTACTCTAGAATAATTAAATTATGAAGATACACTACTTATCATTAATCCAAATCCTTACTTTCATCTCTAGGCTCAATCAATCTTATCTTTCCTGTTAATAATTGCTGCATCATGCCTTGCTTAAGCTTGATATATTTATTTTGTTTCGTTTGTAACTTATCTATTTCTAAATCCATTTCTAAGAATGAATTCGAAAGAGCTTCTTGCTCCTCTGGTTGAGGATATGGTATTTCCAATTTTAAAAACTTATTTTTTGATAAATTATATCTAGTTGCTCCCTGAGCAAGGAAGTATATTAGTTTTCTGCCAACATCACTACGATAGAAATATGCTAGATACAAGCTGTTGGTTTTTAACTCTTTATTAAGCTTGAAACCAAAACAAAAACTATTCAAATACAGATTGGGAATGTTTTCTAACAAAGCTGAGCACATCCCAACTTCTTCTGGTGTTTCAGAAGATCCATTAAAAAATAAATCATCTTTGGAGGCTTTATTCTGATTCTCTGCTGGTTTGATATTCACATAATCAAAATATGTAGTATCGATAATTGGATTACTCATAATGTTCATGAAGGGAATGTAGGGGTAAGTACCATTTTCAAAATCTGATTTTACTTTACCAGACATGCCTCCATATGTAGTTCCTATCGCACCCATTGCTTTATGCTCCCACTCCCCACTAAATCCAGACAAGCGTCTTTTGCCAGTGAGTAGCCCCTGCATGGCTCCTTGCTTGATGTTTTTCTTTTTTTGGATAAGTTGGTCTAGTTTTGAGATGAGGGAATCTATATCTAAGATAACGTGAGCAATTCTTTTTTGCTCTTCAACCTTTTTGGGGTATGCTAATTCGAAACCTAATAGCCAAGGTACTTTAAGACTTGGTTGTGCTTGACTCATCATTACCCGCCTTAGTTGGTCAATATACCCATTTGATCTAGTCCAAGTAAAGAAATATTGTGGATCGATTGATGATGTTCTAAGGGCAACTAAGTTTTGTGCTATCGTGCCTTTACTAGCCCCCATAATTGCTGATGAACCTGAGTATTCCCCTACAGTTGAAATTAGAATGTCATTTTTTTGAGGATGGTCTCTAAACCATGAGCTATATGTTGATTTTGATACAAACTTTGTAACTTTAGAGTAATCTGGATAATTACTAACAAAACTTATTGATGAAGTTTCTATCAATTCAATTGTTTCGTCACTTTTGTAAGGTGGGGTTTTTCCTCTGTTATCAATAATTTTTTTAATAATCTCTTTAACCGCTTTAACTTCCCAATCCTCAGGAATAACTCCTACATCAGTTTGTTTATATCCAGCTGGTATTTGTTGAGTTTGGTTGTTTATCATAGATCAGATGTGTAAAAACAAAACTTCTTAGGAAATTTCTTATCAATTTCATTTTCAGGAATAAGCCCAATCTTTATTCCTGGAACCAACTTAGTAGTCAGACACATGACCACGATATCTTCAATCGCTTGCCAGCAATTCTCAAAAACCAAATTGGCAGTCTTGGGATTGAAGTAATAGTCCATTTTTTCATTACTTCCTCCATCGTCTTTCTTGTGATCAATATAGTTATTTCTGACATTGGCGACAGTTACTTGCCATGTCTTTCGGTCATTCCTCACCATTTTTACAAATTCTTCACCAATTGCGGGATATTTCTGCTTGAATTCCTCAGATCCTTTGACAAAATTTGTATCTTTCTGAAATAAAAAGCCTATCTCGATCTCAAGTGCTTTAAGTATCTTGGGCATTCTATCTTTATAGGATTTCCAGCAATATCCATATAAGTCTACATATGCTTTCTTTTGGTTTATTAATAACACTTCTTTTCTACCGTCAGCAAAGTCCGTTATCTCCCTCAACGACAAAAAAGCATGAGACAATTCTTCAAAAGTATCGTAAATCTGCTGCTTAGCTTTATTTTTGATTTCTTCCTCTAACATAGTTCCATCAAGAAGTTCACACAATCCAATTGGGATTCTAGCAACGAATGGTTCTGAAGTTCCAAAGTCTGCCATTTGAGTTATTGTTGGAATCAAAACTTGTTTACTCATACTTCAAATCCCATTTTTTGTAAATATCCCTCAACTTTTTTAGCTAAGTCATCCACCTCCTTATCAAGCTCAGACAAAGTTGATTCATATCTGGTCGCCAATTCTTTTATTCTGGAGGTAAGTTTTTGAGAGACTCGATCAAGCTCAGATTGCACTAGCTCCTCGACCGTAGTCAACCATTTATCATCAACTACTAGTTGTTTGACTTCGTCCTCCGTAAGTTGCTGATACTTCTTGAATAGTTTTTGATCAAGCTTTTCTTCAAGATTTTTAATTGATTTTTTTATATATGCTTCTTTATTTAACAGAGACATATATTGATC
>Ga0163154_10007021_pt1 | contig 13583 bp, 12 predicted proteins | sample OliLakLV19MP9P1_FD_148649 | JGI IMG/M metagenome (GOLD analysis project Ga0163154, IMG submission 148649) | Freshwater microbial mat bacterial communities from Lake Vanda, McMurdo Dry Valleys, Antarctica - Oligotrophic Lake LV.19.MP9.P1 | ecosystem: Environmental > Aquatic > Freshwater > Lake >... | reverse complement strand
AAGCACATCGCGTAGTCGGATGATGCCCTGTCGAATATGTGTTTTGACGGTCCCCAAAGGCTTGCCCAGTCGCTCGGCTATTTCAGTATGACTCAATCCATCGAAAAACGCGCATTCGATTGCCTGCCGCTGCTCGTCCGATAATTGCGTCACGGCGCGACGCAGCTGCCCTGCCTGTTCGTCCGATTGAGCACGCTGCGACGGATCGCTGGCGTTACTTTCGGTCGTGTCAAAAGCGGGATCAAGCGGGACAGTCGGGCGGGCTCGGTTCGAGCGCAGTCGGTCCACCGCGCGACTTCGCGCCAACATCGCCAGATACGATGTGACGCTTGATCGACTCGCATCAAAACGATTCGCCCGCTGCCAGAACTCCTGGAACACGTCGATAAGTAAGTCGTCGGCTTCGGCGCGATTGCGCAGGACACGCAGCAGGATTGAATAAATCAGCGGGGAGTGTCGATCGTAAAGCAGAGACAGCGCCGGCGCATCTCCACCGGCAATGCGCGCGATCAACGCGTCGTCATCGTCTGCGGCGAATGATGCCTCGGAATTAAGCGCGGGCAATCGGTCTCCTCGCGGAGTTTTATACACGAATCGTTCCGAACCTAGAAACGCGGACCGACGCAAAAATTGTTGCGCGCGACGTGAGCTTCAATTGGAGATACGTATGGCCGGGATTTTCCACGCGACAGAGCGATCGGAGACAAAGCGAAGGCTGCCCCAGCTAAACTGAGGCAGCCCACATCAACGCGCTTCGAGTCAATTAATCCATGCGACGTTGCACGGACATTACGGAAGCACAACCGTGTCAATCCAATGGATCACGCCGTTGGATGCGACCACGTCGGTCTTGATGACCTTTGCATTGTTGATCATCACGCCGTTCGCATCTGCCTTCACAGCCAGCGCCTTGCCGTTGGCGGTGCTCAGCGACATGGTCTTCACGTCCTTGGCCATGATCGCCTTCCCGACATGAACGTGATACAGCAAGATGCCCTTGAGCTTCTCCTTGTTCTCCGGTTTCAGAAGGTCTTCCACGGTGCCCTCGGGAAGCTTTGCGAACGCGGCATTCGTCGGGGCGAATACGGTGAACGGGCCTTCGCCCTTCAATGTCTCCACCAGGTCGGCGGCCTTCACGGCAGTCACCAACGTCGTCACTTCCTGCATCCCGGGACCAACTGCGGTGTCGATGATGTCCATCTTCTTGGATTCCATCATCTTCGAGTCTTCAGCTTGTGCGCTGTTCTGCGACATGCACGCAACGGTGCCCAATGCCAGCAGGGTAACGCAAGCAGTCACAACCAGTTTGTGGACGCGGATCATATCTAGCTCCTTCCGACGGGTAGAGTCGGATATCTAAAACTCCAGTGAACGCGGCACACTGAAACAATCAGCGGCACATCGTCCATTCCCCAGCGCTTACGAACAGCCCCGCCCGGCGGATGTGGGAAATTTTTGAAAGCACATCTGCGGGCCGACCCCACGAATCGATCAAAAAGGCAGTGATTTGTTGAGCAGATGATAGCGGAGCATCGTCAGAGCCATGAATGATGCTCGCAGCCGCACCATTTCGCGATCGCCGTGAAGTTGGAAAGTTTTGACGGCCGTTGTGCTCTCGGCGAAGCGGGCATCGCCACGCGCGGCCGAGCCGGGCGTCGCATAGGCCAAGCCGATGCAGACCGTTCCAACCGGCTTGGTTGCCGACCCACCATCGGGGCCGGCCACACCCGAAATCGACAACGCAAAGTCGCTCCGGGCCAATCGCCGGGCATTCTTCGCCATCGCATCGACGACCGGTTCGCTCACGGCGCCATACACGTTGATCACCTCTTCATTCACGCCGAGCCGTTCGTACTTGGATTTGTTTGTGTAGGTGACCCATCCCTGCGTGAAATAGGCGCTGGAGCCGGGGATATCCGTCAGAAGCTTAGCCAGCAGCCCGCCGGTGCAGCTCTCGGCCGTGGCGACGGTGAGCACGCGCGCTTCGCCTGCTGCCGAAGAAGCGTCCGCTGACTTTCCGGCTTTGAGCAGCCGCGACACCACCAGCGCGAGCGTGTCGGCGTCTTCACCAAATATGAGGTCGCCCATAGCGACTTGACAAGCCTCGCGCGAGATGCCGGCCTGTCGCGTCGCCTCTTCGCTCGAAGCAAATCGCGCGTTGACCCTGAGCGACACCAGCCCGCCGGCCACGGTGGTGCCCACCGATGGGTTTCGTCCACGTTTCATCAATTCGCCGAGCCGCTCGGCCACGGTGGATTCGCCCAATCCGAACGTGTGCAAGGTGCGCGACACGATGGCTGCCCCGCCTGTAAGTTGACTGATATGAGGTAGAACGTCGCGCGCAAACATCGCCTTCATCTCGCGCGGCACGCCAGGCATCACAAAGACGCGACACGTCGTCTTCTGATCCCCCGACTGAAATGGCGCATCAATCCCCGCCGCCGTGCCCGCGTGGTTCCAGATTATCGTCGCCCCGCGCGGAATCATGGCCTGAATCTTGTTGGACTCGGGCATCTCCCGGCCGAGCTTCGTAAAGATCGTCCGCATGTGGTCAATCCAGGCGGGGTGCAATTCCAGCGGCGTTTTCATCACCGCCGCCAGCGCCTGTCGCGTTAGATCGTCCTCGGTTGGCCCGATTCCGCCGGAGATGATCAGCGTATCGCATCGCCCCACCGATTCTTCAATCGCCTGCTCCACCGCGTGCTGGTCATCGCCGACGGTCATGTGGGCAACGATGTCACATCCCACGCTCGCCAATTGCTGGCTGATCCAGGCTGAGTTGGTGTCCACCGTCTGTCCAAGCACCAACTCATCGCCGATCGAGAGAATAATTGCGTTCATATGTTGAGATTGTATCAACCTGAGTCGGCAGTGGAGGAGTCGGCAGTTTCAACCGGCAATCGCAAGCGACGAAAGTCATCCGTCGCCAATAGTGGAAGTCGTCATTTCTCAGTCCACAGTCGCAAAAAGCCGCCGCCCACCGCTCGCCGCCGCATCTCACATCGCCTTCAGCAGCACCTTGATGACCCGCGTCAATCCGCCCTTAGCGTTGGCGATGAACTGCTGGAAGATTTTGTTGCTCAGCTCCATGAACTCCTCCATGTTGGCCAGGCGCTGGCGGGTGAGTTGAACGGATTCCAGCTTGGCGCTTTTTCCCAGATTCTGCTCGTCAAGCATCTGCTGGCACTGCTTGATCGTCTCCAGAACAGGATCCATCTCGCGTCGCTTTCGCTCGGCTGCGATGATGCTGAACATCTCCCAGACATCGTTGAGGCTCTCAAAATACTCCCGCCGCTCGCCGCGCCGATGCAGTCGGCGGACGATTCCCCAGTCGCACAGCGCACGCAGGCTCATGCTGGCGTTGCCTCGGCTGATGTTGAGCCGTTCCATCACGTCGTCGGTGCATTGATTCTGACCCGTGATGAACAAAAATGCATGAATCTCGGCCATCGTGCGATTGATGCCCCAGGTCTGGCCCATCTCACCCCAGCGCCTGATGAAGTTGTCTTGAACGCTCTTCAGTCGCTGGTCCACTTCCGCGGGGGCGGAACGTTCGGCAATTGCAGTGCTCATATCCATTCTCCTCATGTTTCGACGAAACTGGTTTCATTAGTATCTGAAACATCGTATGCGTCAAAACATTCCGAACCTGCTTTCACAAGGATTGAAAGCATTGAAATTCGCCCTGCCTGAGGTGCTGGTCACAAATACGTCACGCTTGACAGATTCAACAGCACTCGCGAGCGTTCAATCGTATGAAAAATGCCGGTGGACCTCGCTATTTTGATCCCGCCTGGATTCAACCCGACACCCGCGTCCTGTCCGCGGATATCGCCATCTACGGCGGGACCAGCGCGGGCGTTGCCGCTGCCTTGGCCGGGCGACGGGCCGGATTCACAACACTCCTGCTGCACCCCGGCACGACGCCGACTGACGCAGTCCGGGCAGGTCACGAGCCTCGACACCCTCAACACCGGCCACGGAAACTCGTGACGCCGTAGTTGCGCGCAATCAGTTGGATGGAATTCTCGCGAATGGAAGCTCGACACGGGAACGTATCCCAGCGTTATCGAGAATCCCTCATTTGCCGAGCAATCGTTCTCGATAAAAATCGATCATTTTCTTCAGCCCCTCCTGACGAGGCACGGTGGGCGTCCAGCCGAGGATTTGTTTGGCGCGGGTGATGTCCGGGCAGCGGACGCGCGGGTCGTCCGGGGGCATGGGGTGATGGGTGATCTGGCTTTTGCTTTCCGGGATCAAGGCCAGCACGTCCTTGGCGATTTGCAGGATCGTCACTTCGTCAGGGTTGCCCAGATTGATCGGCTCAACAAAATCACTTTCCATCACCAGGTTGATTCCGCGAACGAGATCATACACATAGCAAAGTGAGCGCGTCTGCTTGCCTTCGCCGAACACGGTGAGCGGCTCGTTGTGCAGTGCCTGCTTGATGAAGCTGATGACGACTCTGCCATCGAATGGATCCATACGCGGGCCGTAGGTATTGAAGATGCGGATAATGCGGGTATCGACCTGGCGTTCGCGCAGATAGGCCATGGTGCAGGCCTCACTAAATCGCTTGGCCTCATCGTACATGCTGCGCAGGCCGATCGGATTGACGTTGCCCCAGTAGGATTCGGGCTGCGGATTCACCATCGGGTCGCCGTAGCATTCGCTGGTGGAGGCCATCAAAAAGCGAGCATTCTTCCGCTCGGCCAGTTCCAGCAAGTTCCACGTCCCCTGGCTGTTGACCTTCAGCGTCGCCACCTGGTGTTTGACATATCCGATCGGAGAAGCCGGCGAGGCCATGTGATAAATGCGGTCGATGGGGCCGTCGACATCTGTCGGCAGGATCACATCATGCCGAATGAGCGTGTGCGCGGGGTGCCCTTTGAAATGGGCAATATTTTCTTCTTTGCCGGTGATGAAATTATCCAGGCCGACGATCTCATGCCCTTGCGAGAGAAGCAGGTCGGTGAGGTGGGAGGCGAGGAAACCCGCAGCGCCGGAGATCAGGATACGCATGAAGAACCTTCAAGACACCGTTCACGCGCGCTGCCGAGAAGCCGACTGCCCGGCGACGCGATGTGGAACAATAAGCGTTTTCGATGGAAGAGGCGATAGAGCGCTGCGCTTTATGCCTAATTTGTCCACCAAAACCGGACGATGGTGAGAATCGCCTTCACGCCGTCTTTCCAGGTGATTTTCTTGCCCTCTTCATAGCTTCGCCCGTAATAGGCGACGCCCACCTCGTATATGCGCAAGCGCGGGCGAATCTTGGCGATTTTTGCGGTGACTTCGGGTTCGAAGCCGAAGCGGTTGCATTTGAGAGTAAAGCTTTGCAACACCGATCGCCGGAAGACTTTGTAGCAGACTTCCATGTCGGTGAGATTCAGATTGGTGAAGATATTGCTGAAGGTCGTCAGCACTTTGTTCCCCACCGTATGCCAGAAATACAGTACGCGATGCGGCTCGCCGATGAAGCGTGATCCATAGACGACGTCAGCCTTGCCTTCCATGATGGGCCGGAGCAGTTTCTGATAATCCTGCGGGTCGTATTCCAGATCCGCATCCTGCACCAGCACAAGATCGCCGGTCGATCTGGCGAATCCATCCCGCAATGCCGCGCCCTTGCCCTGGTTGACCGGCTTATGATGGACAACGAATTCCGTGCCGGGAAACAACCCCGCCAGCTCGTCGAGCTTTTTGCCCGTGCCATCCTTCGAGCAATCGTTGACGCACACGATCTGCCGGGTCATTCCCTCGGGCAGCGGCGCGCGAACGACATGCCCGACCAGCACCTGCACGGTCGCTTCTTCGTTATAGACAGGAATGACAATCGAGATCGACGTGGGGACCGGATAATCGTAGGACGCTCCGACGGCTGTCATGGGAGAAAAGATGTTAGTCGTGCTCATGAGATTCGCAACCACGGACACAAGGCGGCATTGCACGTCGAGGTCAGCCACAAGAGCGTCGCAAGTTGCCGAGTGCGCTCGCGCCGTGCCTGCTGCGCATCACCTCGAGAGTTCAACCGCTCGGTTGCAACACCTGATCGGTGACGATGGTTCCATCTTCCATAGTGATCATGCGCCTTGCCCGTTGTGCAAGATTCAGATCGTGGGTCACCATCACCAGCGTCTGCCCCTTGGCGGCAAGCTCCTGAAATATCTCGGCAACGAGTTCGCTGTTGCGTTTGTCGAGATTGCCTGTCGGCTCATCGGCAAGCAAGGCGGCCGGCTCATTGGCGAGGGCCCGGGCGATGGCGACGCGTTGCTGCTCGCCACCGCTCAGCCGATTGGCGCGTCGAGCCAATTTGGATTCCAGGCCCAGTTGCTTCAGCAGCGCGGCAGCGCGGTCGAGGCACTCGGATTTCGGCCATTTCTTCAACTTGAGCATGGGCAAAGCGACGTTCTCCTGGGCGGTGAACTCTTTGAGCAGATAATGAAACTGGAACACGAAGCCGATCTTCTCATTCCGCAGGCGAGCAAGTGAGGATTCATCCAGTTCGGATGTGTCCGCACCATCAATCAACACACGACTCGCAGGCACAAACGCTTCCCCGTTCGAATCGCTCTGCGTCGGGCGATCCAGCCCACCCAGCAGATAAAGAAGCGTGCTCTTCCCCGATCCGCTTTGCCCGACGATCGACACATACTCACACTTGTCGATCGTGACGCTCACCCCGCGAAGTACCTGGGTGGCCAGGTCGGCGGTGCCCAGCAGGCGGTGAACGTTGCATGCCTGCAAAAGCGGCGGCGCCTGCTCGACACGCGCGCCCGTATCGCGCGATTTAGATGCGGAAACCGGAGGCGACGACAGCGCCGCTGTAACCGTTCGCGCGACCGATAGATCAGTGTGCCCCACGGATCACCTCCACCGGGTCATACCCCGCCGCCCGTCGCGCGGGATACATCGCCGCCAGCACCACGACCACCATCGTCGCGATGAAAGCCGTCACATACGTGCTGAGGTGCTCGCTCATCAGCAATCCCTCGGCCTTCACCAAACCTTCCATCTTGATCGGAAGCCTTCGAAGGCCTTCGACGGACAGTTTTCCGAGTATCAATCCAATGATCGAGCCGATCAAACCAATCACCAGGCCCTGCTGAACGAAGATGAAGGTCACGTCGCGACGCGAGAACCCGAAACTTTTCAGGATCGCGATGTCGTTCACTCGTTCCAGCACCGCCATGATGAGGATGTTGAGCACCCCAAAGGCGGCGACGACCAGCAATGCGCCGGTGATGAAATAAGTGATGATCGTCTGGATCGCGAAAATCTTCAGGAAGTTCTCGTTGGCCTCCTGCCAACTGTAGGTTTTGTATCCGCAAATCGACTCGATCTGCTGAGCCGCTTCTTTTGCCTGCGTGTAATCACTGAGGCGTATGACGATCTCATTGACGATGCTTTTCTTGTTGAGCAAAGTCTGGGCGGGATTGAGCAGCATGTACGCCCTGCCGTAGTCAACGGGCGTGACGCCGGTATCGAAAATGCCGACGACCTTGCCGATCGTCCGCCCGCCTGATGGGCTGGTGAGCACGAGGCTGTCGTCGATGCGCACGCCGAGTGTCTGGGCGATGCCGCGCCCCAACACAATACCGTCGGCGGTTTTTTTCAGGCGGTGGAAAGCGCCGTCGGTGACTTTTTCGCCGATCGTGGTGACAGCGGTCTGTCGGTCGGGTTCGACGCCGAACACCTGCATGCCATAGGTCTTGGTGCCATACGTCGCCGTGACGTCGCCGTTGACCATGGGTGCGGCGTCGATCACACCGGGGAGACTCCGCACTTTTCGGATCAGCCCGGTCGGATCTTTGATCTGTTTCACCTGCTCGCGCGGCTTGACGCCTTCGGTGACCAGCACCGCATTTTTATCGCCGTAAGCACGCTCAAGGATTTTCGTTTCGGCCTCGCGCGGCTCGTCATGAATCGTGATATGCCCCGAGGATTCAACCGTCTCGATGATGAACTTATCGGTAAATCCCTGCATAAGCGAGGTCATCATGATGAACATCAGCACGCTGATCGTCACGCCGGCAATGCACACCAGCGATTGCCGCACGTGCGTGAAAAGATAGCGTTGGGAGATAAACCAGAGCATTTTTATTAAAGCGGCAGGCAGAAGACGGTGGCGGCAGTAGCTGCGACAGGCAACTCAAGCGTGGCGACCAACATACGCGCATCCGGCGACTGGCCGATGCCCAATCCGCCCGCCGCCAGCTGCCGCCGCCTACTCAAACGCCTTAAACGCCCCACCGGTATCCACCGGCTTGTTCAGCCCCGCCGCCGTGTAGGGATCGAGTTCTTTCACTCTCACAGATTGACCTTCCCTGAGGCCGGCGATCGAGCTGATGAGGACCTTGTCGCCCGGGGAGAGCCCCGAGATCACCTCGGCGCGTTCGATATTTTTCAGGCCGATTTCGACACTCGCCTTCACAATTTCGCCATCGCGAACGACATAAACGCTCCCCGACTGCACCGCCTGGCTCGGCACGACGTTCGCCTTGTCCTTCGACGCCATGATGAACGCCAACTCGCCGGTCATTCCAGCGGCCAGACGCGCGTCCACCTTTTCCAGTTTGATATCCACTTCAAACGTCCGGCGATCGGCGTCAGCCTTGTCATAAATACGACTGACGGCGCCATCAATGACTTCTCCCGGAAAAGCGTAAAGCGTCATCCGGACGAGTTGACCCGCCCGCACCTTGTTGATGTCCTCCTCATCCACAGCCGCCCGCATCACCAGGTGTTCGGCACTGACGTCGGCCACTTGCATCACGTGATCGTTGATCGCCAGCCGAGTCCCCAGGGAAACGGGACGGTCCAGCACCACGCCATCGATCGGCGAGCGCAGCGTCTGTTGCCCGGCGTTCCACTCGGCGATTCCCAGCACGGCTTTGGCTACATCCAATTCCTTGGCCTGCTCAAGCTTTTTCGTCTCGCGCTGCGCCTTGAGTGCTTCCAATTCGCTCCAGTTGCGCTTGACGCGATCCATTGCCTGATCCAGATCCGTTTGCGAGCCCGCGCTTTTTTCCAGCAGATTCTGCACGCGGTCCTGCTCGCGCTTGGCGATATCGAGCAACGCCGACTGGGCATCGATTTTTGCATCAAATTCCCTGAGAACCGGCGACGTCTGCTCACTGGAAAGCTGTTGTTTCTCCTCCAGCTCGGCGATGGCTCTTTTCACCATCAGATCGCGCTCCGGGTCAGCAATGGTGGCGAGCACCATGTCTTTGGTGACGCGAGTCCCTTTGTCGACCGGCATGGCGATGATGGTTCCCGAGACCGCGCTTTTGATCGGAAATTCGCGCTCGGGGGAAATCGTACCCGTGGAATAAAAGGCCTGCACAACAGGGCCGGTGGTCACGGTCGTCACGTATACACGGGGGCGAAGCAAAGTGAGAACGATCCAGCCCGCGACCAGTGTGCCGGCGCAAACGAGCATGAGCCAGAGGATCCAACGGACTGAACCACGAGCGCGGTCACTCATAAGGCCAATTGTATGCACCTACTTCGTGAAATTCATCACAAAGGTATTGCAGTTTTCATTTTCAACACAATTGTCGCTCGAAAAAGCGACCTACCGATGCCTGTATCGCCGGAAACGGGCATCGCGGGGCGGAAATCTTGCATCTTGACACTCCCGCGGCAGAGTTCTAGTTTACAGAAATACCCCGGAGTGATGTATATGGCCATTCAAATGGAGTTGCAGCAGATCATCATTTCTGAGATGCGCTCAGAACAGATCATCTTTTTGAAAGAAGTGGATGGCGAGCGGCGGTTCCCGATCGTGATTGGTCCGTCGGAGGCGTGGGCAATTGATCGGCGACTGAAGGGAATCCCCTTTCCGCGTCCGATGACGCACGACCTTCTCTCAAGCATCATTGAGCAAATGGGCGGGACGATTGAAAAGATCGTCATCAACAATCTCCAGGATCGCACCTACTTCGCGCGCATTTACATCCGGCAAAACGGAAAGCTGCTCGATATCGACAGCCGACCGAGCGACGCAATTGCCCTGGGCGTGGCGGGCACGGTTCCGATTTTTGTTGCGGATCATGTCCTGGATGAAGCGTGTAAGAATTGATGCGGTGTTTCATTCACATCTGAATCTTGATCTCGGGCTTTGATCAGTGTCCTCACGAAATTAGCATGATGCGGGCTTTCAACAGCCTGATCGATTTCTAGGCATCAGATGAACGCGCGCCGATGAATGCCTAGTTATAGGGCGACGCGAGCCGAGCGGGAGTTTTAGCTTTCTAACGCGTTGCAGTAGGATGCTTCTTTGAAATCAGTCGCGATTGGGAAATGCCCAGACTTGATTTCCATTGGTACGCCGCTTGTACAGGCTGTTTTGGTCTCGAAACACTTACAGGCGATGAAGGAGAACCGTTATGCAGATGATTGAAGCTGTGATCAAGCCGTCGAAGCTCGACGCCGTCAAAACGTCGCTGGCCAAGATCGGCATCCTGGGCGTCACTGCCATTGAATGCAAAGGCTTCGGCCGTCAGATGGGGCACACCGAGCGGTATCGCGGCGCGAAGATGGATGTGGGGTTCGTTCCCAAGGTGCTGCTGAAAATCTGCGTGAAGGAATCGGACGCGCAAAAAGCCGTCGATGCCATCACCGAATCTGCACGCACCGGCGAAGTCGGTGACGGCAAAATTTTCGTCTATGGCATCGCGCAAACGGTCCGCATCCGCACCGGCGAAAAGGACGAGCAAGCGCTGTAGACTCGCAGAATTCGCGCGTCTACTTTTCTGCCTCGCTGGCTAACGAGGAGACGCGCAGTTGTGATATTTCGGACTTCTCCGATTTTCGCCTCATTCAATTGGCCGGATGAGTCTTGCGGAATTGAATCGTGATGACGTGTAGAGACGTCAACATGGTTCTTGAAGTTGGTGTGCCTGGCTGGAGGAAACATACGATGCCTCGACTATGGATCATTGCTTCGGCAATGCTGGCGTTTACGTTGGGTTTCATCGGGCCGGTGACTTACGCCCAGGCTAAAGAGCCGACGCTCACTGCCGCGGTTGAACCGGTGGTGGTCATCAACAGTGGCAACACCGCGTGGATGCTCACCAGTGCCGCTCTGGTGCTGATGATGACCGGGCCGGGCCTTGCCTTATTTTATTCGGGGCTGGTGCGACGCAAGAACGTGCTCGCCACGATGATGCAGAGTTTCGTGCTGATGGCGGTCGTCAGCGTCGTCTGGGCGGTGGTGGGGTATAGCCTGGCATTCGGAACCCACAACGCATTCTGGGGCGGATTTCAGTACCTGTTTCTCGAAGGCGTCGGCGCCGCCCCCAACACCGATTACGCCGGTACGATTCCTCACACAACATGGATGGTCTTTCAACTGATGTTCGCGATCATCACGCCCGCGCTCATCAGCGGCGCGTATGCCGAGCGGATGAAGTTCAGTGCGATGCTGCTGTTCAGCGTGCTCTGGCTGATTTTCGTCTATTGCCCGCTGGCCCACATGGTGTGGGGCAAAGGCGGTCTGTTCAATTGGGCACTCCCCCCTGCCGAAGGTTGGAAGATTCCCGCACTCGATTTTGCCGGCGGAACCGTCGTGCATATCAGCTCGGGCGTGTCGGCCTTGATGTGTGCCCTGGTCCTGGGAAAACGTCAAGGGTATGGACGCGTGCCGATGCCCCCACACAGCGTTGTGCTGAGCGTGATCGGCGCGTCGATGCTGTGGGTCGGGTGGTTCGGCTTCAACGCCGGTAGCGCCCTGGCCGCCGACGGACTGGCGAGCAGCGCGTTCATCGCCACGCATTTTGCCGCAGCGGCTGCGGCGCTGGGGTGGATGTTTATAGAATGGATCAGGACCGGCAAACCCACCGTCCTGGGCGCCATCACCGGCGCCGTGGCCGGTCTGGTCGTCATCACTCCCGCGAGCGGTTTTGTCGGACCGATGGCCGCCTTGATCATGGGCGCGATCGGCGGGGTCGTCTGTTTCTTCGGTGCCACCGTTGTCAAACATTTATTCGGCTACGACGATTCCCTGGACGCCTTCGGCGTGCACGGATTGGGTGGAACGATCGGCGCGATTCTCACCGGCGTCTTTGCATCCTCGGTCATCAACCCCCTCATCAAATCCGATTCGACCAATTACGAGGGACTGATGTCCGGCAACGCCGGACAACTGCTCAACCAATTGCTCGCGGTGATCATCACCTGGGTGTTTGCCGCAGTGGCGACGTACGTGCTGCTGAAAATCGTCGACGTATTGATAGGTCTGCGCGTCACCGAAAACGATGAACAGGAAGGCCTGGACATCACCCAGCACGGCGAGTCTGGTTATAACCTCGAAGACGCCTATTCCGGCACCTATTCCGAAAGCGGGCCGTCGCTCGTCAATGATCGCCGGTAGAGCGAAGGCGTTGGCTTCGGGCGTCGCGCCAATTGCGTCGTTGCCATTTGAAACCTGCGAGGGCGACCATTGCAGTAGGTCCTCATCGCGACCAACGAAGTTCACTTGGAGATTTCGGCCTTCTTAATTTGTTCGAACAGCGCCTTGGCTTCTTCCATCTCGGCAAGATCGGAATTGTCCAGGATCGTCGGCTGAAGAAATGTCCGTGCCTTGGCCGATTCCCCATCTTCCAGCAACTGTTTGGCCTCCTTGCATCGCGCCGAAAGCATCGCCCCGTATTCGGTCCGCTTCTCTTCGGTCAGTTGAAGATATTTGCGACTCTCGTCGGTCTTTTCGCGGCTGGGAGGACCATCGGCCTTGGTGAGATCGTCACCGGCTCGCAGCACGACGATCGCCATCGCCAGCTCCTCGTCTTGCTGGACGAGCCCCGCAATCGCCTTCAGCGCAACCTTGAATTTCCCCGCCAACGCCTCCTTGTCGGCTTTGGCGATCTGTGCCTGGCACTTCACGCGCCAGGTGATAATTTCATTCACAAGCTTGGCGGTCTTGACGATGCGGTCGCGTGACTTGTAGTCGAGCGATGCGATCACGTTGCATTCGGGATCCACAAAGTAGAGCATCGGCATCGGTCGACTGAACCCGCCAAGCTTGCCCTTGAGCAATTCAGCTCCGGCAGATTTGTCCTCGTCAAAAAACGCCAGCCGAATCATGGGTTTGAGCGCGGCTGCGCGCATGAAATGGTTGAATCCCCCATCGTGGGCGTCCTGCTGATCACTGTCGCCCGGCGCTTCGCGGAAAGCGATGATCGCCGCGATGGGTTTGCCCGACTTGACGGAAGCCTCCTGCGCCGCTTCCCAATCCTCGGATGAACCCCAGCCCGGATCCAGCCGGGTGATTTTTGCCAGGGTCTGATTCGCCAGGAGAAAACAAACGATGAGCGATAAGAATGGATATCTCATGTCGTTTACGGAGTCAGAGGAAAATCATTATCGAGCGCGTAATCGCACTTGAAAAAACATCGGCTCAACACCCAAAATGTTCCGCGACCATCGGGGACGGAGATGGCGAGGTCGTGGGAGGTTCAGTCACTTCGGGCGCGGTGGTTGGCAAATCGGGCAACTTTGGCTCGGTCGGCGCGGGCGCGGTTGCGGGACGTTCGACGCCCTCGCCGAGTGGTGGCTCGGAGGGCTGAGCGTCAGGCCGGGCC
>Ga0163154_10007020_pt1 | contig 13583 bp, 7 predicted proteins | sample OliLakLV19MP9P1_FD_148649 | JGI IMG/M metagenome (GOLD analysis project Ga0163154, IMG submission 148649) | Freshwater microbial mat bacterial communities from Lake Vanda, McMurdo Dry Valleys, Antarctica - Oligotrophic Lake LV.19.MP9.P1 | ecosystem: Environmental > Aquatic > Freshwater > Lake >... | reverse complement strand
GCGAAATAGTTTCCGTGGACCATCTCATTGTTGAGGTCGTATTCCGCCACGCGCCCGCGATAGCGGGCACCGAGCGACCGCGCCCGGGTTTCCATGGCCTGGCGCAAGGTGTCGTCGTCCATGGTTTTCAGCCATTCCGGCACATACTTGTGGACGCCCCAGAAGACATTGTGCCCTCGCAGCGGGAGATGATTCTGTTCCGTCCACTCCACCATGGCATCAACGATCGCGAAGTTCACCTCGCCCCGGCGTCGCTCCATGCTGGGCCACTTCATGGCCATGTCCGGCACAGCGGCGTTGAAGTTGGCCCGGAAAACCTCCCGGTAGCGGGTAGCGTCCGCCGGCGGCATCCGATCGCTGAATGGCCGGCTCGACAAGGCCGCCCCGAACCAGAATTCATGGCGGGTTTGCTCGACCTGAACCAAGGCGCCGGGCGTCGTCTCGATGATCAGTCGGCCCATCCGGTTTTCCCGGATGCCTTCCGCCGCGCCCGGAGTATCCGCGTGAGCGGCCGGCCCCATGGCCATCCCGAGCAGTAGGCTGCAGATCAACCCCCTGAGGCGGGAAATGGGAGGAGGCATCATAGCAGGGTCGATTGGGCTGAAGGGGCTGAAACCATCTCCAGAGCCCCGGCCAACGTCATCGCGCGGGAATTTTTCACGGTTGCTTTATCGCTGCGCCGATTCCGCTCAGAAAGGTCACCAAGGCCTCGCTTCCGATGCCCTGCTCGGGGCGTCCATCGGACAGCCGGACCACGGCAAGGCTCCACTCGGGCACAAAGGCGATCGAAGTGTTTTTGCTCGCCATGCCCCACGTTGCCCGGATCGGCAGGTCGGGCAGATCGAGCCTCAGCCGCGAATGCACGCCAAGAGTACGGAAAATAAAGCCGCCGGGAACGTATTTGGGATCGGGCTTCGGGCGGTCAGCCTGCACCTCCGTGGCGGCCTGCAGATAGCGGCGACTGACGAGCTGGCGCCCGTTCCAATCGCCGTCACCGGCGAGGAGCACTGCAACCTTGGCGAGTTCGTCGGCATTCGTCGTGATGCCGTGAAAGTGACCGGCGCCGCCGTTCACGCGGATCCCGCCGGGGAGCGCATACGCTCCCCAGGAGAATCTCTCGCGATCCACCCCGATCGGACCGCCCACACGCGACCAGAAAACATCCTCGAACGATTCGCCCGCCGCCCGCGTGGCAGCGAGCACCCCCATGACAATCGCCGTATCGGACAATTCGAACTGGGTGCCAGCCGGAAATTTGGGCTCAATCGGAACAAAGGGATCCTCGAGCGGTGGTTTGCTGAACAACTCGGAGTGTGGAACGAGGTCGTCGATGCCGCGGTACCCGGAGGTGTTCGTCAGGAAGTGGCGGAATGTCACCGTGGGGTAAAGTTCGGCCAGGCGCGGTTCATAGCGCGCAGCGGGATCGTCCAGCGCGAATTTCCCCTCATCCACGAGCACACCGAAAACGAGGGAGGTAATCACCTTGGGCAGACCGCGCACGGGCTGGACTTGGTCGGCCATCGCGCCACGCCAGATCACACAGCCCTGACGCACGACGACCATGCGCTCGGCGCCCGCGCCACCGGCGGCCTTGGCATAGACTTCGATGGCCTTGGCCAGCTTCGCGCCGTCCACGCCGACTTGTTCGGGCGTTGCGACGGGCAGCGCCCGGGCCAAGGAGGATTGCGACCACGCTGTCGCAACGGCGCAGCTCAAGTATAATGCGGGGAGAATTAAACGGGAAAGCAGGGGCGGCATAACGGAAATTTTCCCCGTCCCGAAAACCAAATCAACGCCCACCAAGGATTACCAGTAAACCAAACCTGTCCCCCGGGCGGTCCACCGCGACAATGGGACAGACAATGGGACAGGGTCAGGCTTTGTGGTTTGGGGTCAGCGTAGTGCCTTACCCAGCGCCAGGCAGCGCCGTAGCCAGCCAGTGATTGGTCATCGGGGTGCACGCTCGATTCGCTGAACTCCAGGCGCGGTCCAGCATGGGCAACCCGGGGTGCCACCGGCGCCCCATTCAAGGCTGACCGTTCGGGCGAATTCCTGCCGCCGCAGGGGTGCCAGCCGCCGCCGCGCACGGCGTCACTCGATCACTTCCAGAATGACGATGGCCATGGGGCTCGTGACACCGCCCGGTTTTCGGAATCCCGTCCATGCGCCGCCGCCGCGCGGAATCTTGCGGTTATGATCCTCGAAATACTCTCCAGTCAGCGGATTGAACCAGGTAACTTTCACCGTCTTGCCGCGCGCTTTCGGCGGCGCCATGCCTTCGAGTGCGATCATGTCGCGGGGGAGATAATAGAGAAAGACCTTTTCGCTATCTGTCAGGCAGTAGGGCGAGAACAAATACTGTTTAGGCTCGAGCCGGTTGAAATCATATTTGTCGAAGAGTCCGCGCAGATACTTGTAGTAGCGGAAGGACGGCTGCTGGTCCGGTGGCAGTTGGGAGGGGTCGTAGACCACCTCATACCAGGAGGTGTTCTGCCAGTAGTACGTCGAGTAGACGCCCGCAAAGACACAAAGATAGTTGCGATCGAGGCAGGCGGCGGGATCGGTGTAGGCACCGTTGAAGATCGAATGCATCGTCTTCTCATAGCCGCCATGCTCGATGTTCAAGATCGGACGATTGGGGTGCTTTTGGGCGGCGGTGAGCATCTCGTTGTACAAATTGGGCCGCCATTCCTGGACGGAGATGAAATCCACTTTGCCCGGGAATGCACTGCAGTAGGTGTAGTCATGGACGGTCACCAGCCGGTGGTGACCGTCCATCCGGCGCAGACGGTCGATGCGATTGGTGATATAATTCAGATCGTCACGACCGTACGCCAGCGCCTCCTTCGAGATATCCCAGATGATATTGGGGTAGGCCTGATAGCGCTTGACGACATAATCGAAGTAAAGGTCGTCCTCCGCGGTATACGGTTTGGCCCAGTTCACCTGCTTGTTCCAGACATAGATCATGAGGTGGGCGACGATCTCGTTATCGTGCAGATGCGCCACCACCCGGTCCAGGCGCTGGAAGAATTCCAGATTCAATCTGGAGTGGTCGGGATTCTCATTGGTCCCGCCGTAGGGAAACACAGTCGGACGAGCAAAGTTGTGTTCGGGGCGGATCTGGTCGCGCTCACCCCATTTCGCGTCGTAGGCATAGACGTTCATCACCACCTGATTGAATTGGTGCTCGACCAGATGAGACACCAGGGTGCGGGTGCGAGGGATATCGTCCGGGTTTGCTGCGTCGAGCGCAAACAGCCAGTCCACTTCAAACGAGAGTGCAAAATAGGACGTGCCATCCTCGTAGGCCAGACGCTGCGGTTTGTTCTTCGCGATGCGGATGGCGCCGTGCCGTTCCGGCTTCAGGTTCGGCGTGACTTGGATCTCACCGCGGCGCGCGGCAAGCGACGGCACGGAGGCGTGGGTCTCGTAGGTCCAGCGGCCCTCGAGTGTGGGGGAAAAGCGAAGGATCCATTGCCCGCTCCCGTTGAAAAATCCCGGCACGCTGACCTTCTCTCCACTCTCGTGTGTCAGCGTCGCCCCAAAAATGGTTTCCAGAGGCCGCTCGACCGCGCTGGCCGCAAACGGCAGATCCAACACGGCCCATTTCGCGCACGACACGGGTTGCGTCTGGGCGGCGCAACCGGCCACGAGCACAGCGGCAAAGAAGGTGAATAATGTAATCGGCTTCATGTGGTATAGGGAGGGAGGGGATGGATCCAGCAGACCGCGTGACGCAACTCGTCGCGCGATCCTCAACTGCTTTCTTAACTACTTCAATGCGGAGCCAAGCTCGGCGACAAAATTCACCTGCCGTCCACGCCCACCCGTTCCGGGGTCTCGATCGGCAGCGCACGGGGCACATACGAGTGGGCCGACACCGTCAACGCGGCACATCCGACGAGCAGGATCAGACAACCTGCATGTGATCTAGCCATTGCTTACGTTAGCCCGCGGGCTGTCCCCCACTCGATCACGGAGGAGGTTTAACTATAAACTCGACCTCGAGGAGGGTGCGAAAACCCGCGTCAAATTATGGGACTAGGCCTTACGTCGTGCGTTCGTAGATTTCACGCGTCACTACCGCTTCCAGCGGCAACCCCGCCACATAGCGCCGCAGGTTGACCAGGCCGAACCGGCCGGCGTCGGCGCGACGGTCGGGGGTGGGGCCCGCTACGTGGGGCAGCAGCACGACGTTGGACAGGCCCCGCAAGGGATAGTCGGCACGCAGCGGTTCCTGATGAAAGACATCCAGTCCAAAATGGATGCGGCCGCTCTGGGCTGCCGCAATCAGGGCCGATTCATCGACCACCGCTCCCCGGCCGACATTCACGAAGACCGCACCGTCGGGCAGTGCCGCGAAATGCGAGCCTCGCACCGATCCCACGGTCTCCCGCGAGAGCGCGGCGAGTTCCACTACAATGTCATGGTCCGCAAACAGCTCATCCAAAGACGACACGTGCTGCACGTTGAGCGCAGCGAACTCTTCGAACGGCACGTACGGATCAAACGCCGACACGGCCACGCCGAAGGGTTGCAGCAGCCGGACGAATTCGCGGCCGACGTTGCCAAAGCCGTGTATGCCCACGCGGCGGCCGAACAGCGAGCACGTCGAAGCGACGCTGCCATTGATCCAATAACCGTCGCGGTGCATCCGCGTGTTCCAGTCTCCGGCCCGGCGCAGGCTCATGAGCACCAGCATGAGGGCCCCCTCGGCCACGATCCGACTGACCGAATTGCCCCAATTGGTCACGAGCAGTCCTTGGTCGATGTGATGCAACTCCACCAGCCGCCGCACGGATCCGCCGAGGAAGCAAACATAGCGCAGGGCCGGGGGGAGTACCACTGGCAGCGGATCGGCCCGCCAGCTTGCGACCAACACCTCGGGGTTGTAGTGGGTAAGCGCGGTCCGCATTGCGTCGGCTTTCACTTTCTGGGAGTCGACCACGGTGAACTCTCCAGCTAGGGCCCGCATTTCCGAGAACAGCGGTTCCGGCAGGAAATCCGCAATCTCGATCGGCGCGAGCGCCGCCAGGATGCGCGGCTGCCGGTGTCCGCAGGTAGTCGACGCGGCTTTCATGAGCGCGGCTCCGTCCGCCGGAGTGGCGCCGCCGTGGCTTTCGAAACACTTCGGTGCGCTGATCACGGGGAAACGTTCAGGACGACGCGACGCCAGGCGGAGAGCGGATGGCCGCCGCCGTCATCAGTGACCGTTAGCAGGAGATGCACGGTCGCACCGACGGCATCGGCCGGGACGCGCACGTCCACGACGGGCGCGGCCGAATCGGACAGCACCACTCCCTCGCTGCGCGTATCCTGCAGCGTCAAAACTTCCCAGCGAAAGGTGAATTTATCCATTTCCGCGTCGTGTGTCTGGCTCGCGTCAATACGGACCGTCCCGCCGGCCGGCACGGTCCGGTGCAGTGGCCGCCAGCCGGCATCGCCCTCGACGACGAGCTGAGGCGGCCGATTGCCGGTCCCGCTGCGCGCCCAGTCCAACCGGGCTGCCAGCAGATTCCACATCGCGGGAGCCACCGCAGCGCCCAGGCCACTGGGCGAGTGCTCGCCGTCCGGAGTTTCAGGCGCGCGATTCCGGTAGACCACTGCGTGCTGCGGCTCGCCCGGCTGCCGGGGATAAATTCCGGCCAGCGTGCCCCACTCCGGATGCTCCGGGTCGCCACCGCCAAGCGGCAGCACGTGGAGCAAGGATGGGGTGTCCCCCTCGATTCCGTTGGTATGATCCGGATACGCATTGCCGAGTGCCCCGTGGCCCTGAATGTGCGCCTGGTAGAACGGCTGGCGGTCGCGGCTGGTCGACACGAACCCGCTGCCACTGATCCAGACCCAGTGCATCCCGGCGAACCGCGTGCGCAGCCAGTGGCTGGAATTGTTGGCCTGATCAGGATTACGGCGGCGGTTCCAAGGGACATCCTGATCACCGATCGCGATCACTCGAAGCTTTTTGACAAAGGCCTCCACCGCTTCCGGCACGCGCCGCATTGCCGGATTTTCCGTCATATCCCACAGCGCTTGCGCGAGCACGTTGGGACCGCCCCAAACCAGGACGTAGATCGGCCGCTCGTCGGATTCGTCGACGATGGCGGTGAGTAACCGGCTGCCTTCGTTGTCCTTGCCCAAGCCGACTTTGTCGAACCCCTGCAAGGGCGTGCCCAGGACGTAGCGGCGCACGAGGTAGTCGGCACTGGGCCAGTAGCCTATCGCCTGTGCCGCCTCCACCGGATCGAATCCGCGCTGCCCGGTGAGTTTCAGGAAATTCGGCAAGTCCCGACGGTAGGCATCGAGCAGCTCGAAGCCGTAGGCATAGCCGTCGATCGCATGCCGCGGCTCCCAGTAGTTCATGCCGGAGCTGACGACGATTGCCTCGATCTCGACTAGGTCCGCCCAGGCCAGCAGCCGCACGAGGCTCTGCGAATCGTCGGTTTCATGGGTTCGCTTCAAGTCCGTGAGCACGATGACGCGGGGCTTGAGTTCGGCGGCGAGCAGCGGCGCGCACGACAAGGCGAGGGTGAGGGCAAGAAGGTTCCAGCGAAACTGAAGCCGTGGAAGGCGGGGTGTTTTCATGGTTGGAGAGAAGAATGAAGGGCCACGGGGCGGGCAGACCGAACCGCGGTGCCGGGACCGACCGGGGCGCGCGCGGGCGGCGGATCGTCGCGGAACAAGGAGAGCGGCAGATCGCGATTGGGCGTGAGAGCGCCCCATTCTGCTTTGCCTCCCGTCACATTGCCCTGCACGTGCGGCTCGATCGCACGCGGATCGATGCGGATCGACGCACCCGGCGGAAGCTCATTGCCCAGCACGTTAATCCGATAGGAACGATCCGCGACGGTGATGCCGCCCGCACCGACGCGATTGCGCAGCAGAGTGGTGCCCTCGCCCGACGGCCCCCAAAGCCCGCCCACCTGAATACTCTCTGCTTCGTTGGCCTCGACGAGATTGAGGTAGGTCCAGTGGCCACGCACCGCGATGGCGGGCTCGCCGACGGCGTTGCGCACGACCCGATTGTGGGCGAGCACGTTGCCGTTTGCACCCGTCTGGATCATCAGGCCATGGCGCAGATCGCTGAAGGTATTTCCCTCAATCAGGCAGTTGCTCGAGCGAAGCGCGATATCGAGGCCGAGGCCGCGGCCCGGTCCGGGCCGCGATGCTCCGGTGAAGACGTTTTCGCGGATCTCAAGATCACGGCCGTGCATGATGTTGACGTGGCCGCGGCGCGTATTCCGACTGTGAACACGGCGCATCCAGCAATTCTCGGAGAGATTGAACTGAACGGTGAAGCGGCCGGCCCCCTCGGTGTCGGGCTCCATCTCGATCGAAAGGTCCTCCAGGCCGGCATATTCGACCTTGCTGGTGAGCATGACGAACCGGGGTTCCATTTCAGGACGGAAGTCGTGATAGCGCACAGGTTCGTCGATCTCGAACACGAGATGTTCGCGTGCCACCACACGAACCATCTGCCCCACCGCGCGCTCGGCGAACGACTGGTTCCAGTCGACGGGGTTGTCGGTTTCCATCCAGCGCGGATCGTTCGCCTGCGTGAGCATGATGGAGGCGCCGACCGGGATGCCCCAGTTGTCCTCAAGTGTGATACGCGTCGAACCCTGCTCAAGGCCGCCGGTGATCTTGGTGCCGCGACCGTGCACGCCATTGAAGTTGATCGCGCCGCGATAGGCGGCGGGCAGCACCGCAAACCTGACAGTGGTGGCGTTCACGCCCGCGCCACGCAGGACCCGGCCAGATCGGAGCCGGATCTCGGCCGCAAGGGCAAACTTCCCCGGAGGCAGCTGGATCACGCTTCCGAATGGCGCGCGATCGATTGCTTCCTGCAGTGCGGTGGCGTTGACCGCGCCGGCATCGACGGAGGGCGAAAGCGGCACGAGCACCAGGTTGGTGTAGTTGGGGATGCCGCCCTTCACGCCGACCCTTTGCCATGCATCCGCCACTGCCGGCAAGCGCGTGGCTGGTGCCACGCGGGGCGCAAGCACATCGGTCCACAGGGCAACGACAAACGACCAGCCGCCGACGGTTCGAAGCGTCTCCTCGTCTTCCATCCATGGGCGTCCGTTGGCGAAGCCCCGGTAGCCGTGACGGGCCTTGAATAACAGGTCGCCCGAACCCACGGCGAACCGCGCCGCGATCTCCGGATCCGCAGGCCATGCGCCGATGGCATGCACTGCTATACCCGTGGCCATGACCTGCAGCCAACCTTCGTAGACATAGTGGAGTTGGCTGCGGAAGTTGCTGCCGTCGATCAAAGCATTGGTGGTAAGAAACTCATGGGCCATGCCCGGCTGCCCCTCGTAGGGTGAGAGCAAGGGCTCCCGTCCGCGTCCGCGTGCCAGCAGGCTGGTACGCTCGGCGCGGCTGGTGACCTCGATCTCGGTCTGCACCTTGTGCGGGAAAAACGCCGTTGCCCGCTGGGCGAAGATCATCGACAGCGCATCCGCTCGGTGACCGAGGTAGGTAAACGGCACGCCGCGCACGCCACGGCCGGAGCCACGCGTCGCGTCGCCGGGCAGAAAGTCGCCCCCGCCCATCAACACGCGTCGCAGGTGCGGGGTGTGGTTCCAGCAGGCGAGCACGTTCGCAAATCCGGCCGCTTCGAGCCGGCGGTGAAATGCGTCGTAGTCGAAGCCCGCGAAGAACGCATCGAGCTCGTCCACGCCGAACGCCCACGCGGCCGCCAGCACGGCGGCGAGCTGGCCCTCGTTAATGTTGGGATTCCAGTGTTTCCCGTAGTTGAAATCGCCATCCAGCATCACCCGGTAGTCGTTCGCGTCTGAAACCGAAAAGTGACCCGCAACGGCCAGCGCCTGAAGACACAATTCCACGCGCGCACGCGTGTCTTGGTCGAGCGCTTCCCAGACCGCCGGCGTCTTTCGCGCGAAGGCGAGCGTCCACGCCCAAGGGCCCTGCGACCAGCCGCCGAGCCCGCCGCGCGCGGGCGGTTCGCGGCCGGCCTCGAGCCCCGCCTGCACGCGTTCGCACACAGCCGGCGCGAGGGTCGCCTCGCCCGCATGCGCCGCGAGAGCGAGCGTATACGCGGCGAAGACGGCATCCAGCCGGTGCAGTCGCTTCTTGTAACTATATTCCCAATGGGGGGCCGGCTGCGCGAGCGCTTCGCTCAGCAGCGCGGGTGGAAACGCCATCGCCGGGGCGGGCAGGCGGGCGGAAAGCAGCGGTGCGGTTCCGAGCACGCACAGCAGGAGAAGTGCGCGATAGATCATAGCGGTGTGCAGGCGGCAAGCAGGTCGTCGACATGGCCGGTGGCGAGCGCGACGCAGGTGTCGGCTGCGCCGTAGTAGAGCCTCACCTCGCCGGAGTCCTCAAGCGTCAGGCCACAGGGGAAGATCACACTGCCGCGAAAGCCCTCGAGTTCGTAGGGCGCCTCGGGCGCGAGCAGCGGTTCGCGCATCAACCCGACGACGCGCGATGGGTCCTCGAGATCGAGGAGCGCGAGCCCAGCGTAATAGGTCTTGTTCCAGCCGCGTGGTTCCCATCCGTGGAGCCGCTTCGCGGTGTCCTTGAACACCGCGTGCAACGGCACCAGCCAGCCCTTTGGCGTGCGCACAGGCGGTGCGGCCGGGCCGATCTTGCTGTTGGCATAAGGCAGTTCCTCCGCGCCCAGCACCGGGCGGTGATGGCCCCAGGACAGCAAGTCCGACGAGCGGCTGCTCCACACCGGAAACGCCTCGGGATTCTCGCGCATGTAGACAGGAAAAGGCCGTTCCAGGCGCACGAACTCGCCGCCGATCTTCTCGGGAAACAGCACCATGTTGCGATTGTCCGGCGCCGACAGGCTGACGAAGGTGAAGTGCTCGAAATCCTCGGTGGTCGCCATCACGCCGCAGATGCCGTGTGCGGTATCGGCCGCAAAGCAGGCGTAGATTCTTCCCTCGATGACGGTAAGCCGCGGGTCGTAGATGCGTTTGATAAACTCGGGGCCGAAGCGGGCATCGTAGAGGTGCGCGAGGCCGCGCCGGGCTTGCGTTTCGTCAAACACAGGCCGCGGATGCACCGTCCAGGCGATGCCGTCGGCGCTGGTGGCGAGGCCAAGATTGGTGCCATCGAACACCGGGTCGCCCCAGCGACCGTGATCGTTGCGGAACACCATCACGTAACGGCCCTGCCAGCGGACGACGCCGGCATTGAAAACCAGCGTCGCCGGAAAGGGACACTGCGTGTGAACGAGAACGGGGTTGGAAGGATGTCGCGTCAGCATGGAGAAAAATCGGCACCGTTTATCACCCGGCAGGGGCCGGCCGCGGTCGGCCCGCCCGGGCCAGAACCAGCCCAAAGATGAGGTACACCGCCGCCAGCGCGGCCACGATGCCGCGGTCCGCGGGGGCGCCCGGCACGAAGGCCAGGAGCAACACCAGCCCACCGACCGCGGTGGAAAACCAGCCCACTATGCGCCGCTGCGGCCGGTCGGTGGGCTCGCCCACTTCCCGCTCGAAATCGACCGGCGTGTGCATGCGCTCGAAAAACGTGTTGATGTGCGCGCGATCCACCGCCCCGACCCGCGGCCACCATAGCCGGGTGACGAAGAACGCCACCGTGCCCACGGCAAACTGGAGGAGGATCCGGTCCTGCCAGGCGATGGTCAGCCCAAGCAACGCCTCATCGAAGAACATGACGATGGCGGGCAGAAACCCGGCAACCGCGGCGAAGACCGCCGCCCAGCGCGGCACCTTGCGCACAAACAGCCCCCAAAACAGCGGCACCTGAAACGGCAGGCCGGTCAGCGCCAGCACGTGCATCATCAGGTCGAACAGCGTCACGTCATCAAGTCGTGAATACGCCATGGCCACGAGAATGACCAGCCCGCCGAAGCTCAGCGTCACCAGCCGCGACACCAGCAGCTGCGTTCTCTCCGTGGGCAGCCCCTGCCCGGTCCAGCGCGCGATCGCCGGCCAGATGTCGCGCACGACGACGCCGGAGTTGCCATTCAAGCTCGAGTCCATGCTGCTCATCGTGGCCGAGAAGATCGCCACCAAGAGGATCCCGATCAGCCCGCCCGGCAGGAGCCGGAGCGCAGCGACCGCGTAGGCGGCTTCGCCCGGGGTACGCACCGGCATCGTCGCCACAATGTCACTGTACAACAGTCGCGCCGTGATCGGGGGCACGAACCACAGCAGCGACCCCACGAGCATGAGTCCCATCGCAAGCCACGCGGCCCAGGACGCGCCCCGGCTGTCCTTCACGCTGAAAAACCGCGACGACACCGCCACGTTGACGTTGTTGAGCAGCATGAAAAACAGCACCGCGGCCGCGATCCATTGGAGGCCGTAGGTGCCGTTGGCCGGCAGTTCGCCATCCTTGATGAACTGAAACCGCTCCGTCAGCCCCGCCCGCTCGATCGCCTCCAGAAAACCGCCGACCCCACCAAACTGATACAGGCACAGGATGGCGACCAGGGCTGCGAGCGGCATGATGATGGCCGTCTGGATGAAATCCGCCCCCAGGACGGCGAACCGGCCGCCCGCGGCCGAATAGGCCGTGACCACCACGCCGAGCGCGACGATCACCAGACCGAGATCAATGCCGAACACCGCCGAGGTGAAAATCGCGAGTCCGTATAGGTGCAGCCCGGAAACCAGCGGCATGGCCAGGACGTTTTTCCAGGCCATCAGCTGGCGTGTGAGTTCGTTGAAGCGCAGCCCGATGGCCTCCGGACCGGTGGTGGCGCGGATCTGCCGGAACCAACGGCCGAACAGCAGCGCGCAGAGCAGCAGCCCCACCGCGACCGGCCAGTAGTTCCACAGGATGGCCCAGCCCCATTCGTACGCCTGGCCGCCTCCGCCCGTGAACGTCCAGGCGCTGATGTTGGAAATAAACAGGCTGGTGCCGACCATCCACCAGGTGCCGCGCTGTCCGCTGCGGAAAAAGTCGCTGGTATCACGGTTGAACCGCTTGAACGCCCAGCCCACTGCGACCATCAGGGCGAGATAGACGCCGACCACGGCAAGGATAACGGGATCCTCAATTGATTTCATCACAATGGGCTAACCGGACGAGCGCCGGCTGGAAAGGTTTGCTCGCGGTTCACCCCCGCGCGAAGCCACGCCTGCATTTACCTGTAAACGAATGACGCCGCCCTGTTCAGCCGACGCTGACTGGAAGGATCCGATCCAAGACCGCTCGATCCCACGCGGTGCCCGGCACCACTGGGCCAGAGTGAAGCGGGGCGCTTCGCCCGGTCCCGGCGCCAGGAAGGTGCCGAGAAACGGGCGTCCAGACCGGTCGCTGCCGATGAGGGGCTGCGGCAACGACGATCCGTCCGCCGGAAGGCGTTGGACGTGCTCGGCCGTCACCGCGGTGATCGGAAGCGAAAGAGGCGTACCGTCGGATTTCGTCCACGTCGCCCCACCGTTCTTCGAGCGGGCATAGGCGAGCGCGTATTCCGGCACGTCGTCGGCCGAGTACCGACCGATCCAGGCCAGGTGTAGCGCGCCGTCAGCGCTGACATGAAGGGCCGGAGACGCGCCCGCCTGATCCTGGTCGCGGAGCACTTCACCGTGCACACTCGCCCAGCAGTTGACCGCAATCGAATACCGGCTCAGCGCCAACGACCCACGGGCATGATCGTCCAGCAGCAAATCGCCGTCGGCCAGAAGTTGGAACTGCGGACGGACGATGAGGCATGAAGGTCAGGGTTAAATTTGCGAACGCGGCGGCCCGGTTAGTCGAGAGACGACACCGCCCGTGCTCCGGTTCAGCGCGTGGCCTTATTTCCATCGCGACTCCCCGCCAAAGCTCAAAGGCCTCCGAGGTATACCTTTAAGGCGGTGGCATTGCGGTTTGCTCCGCGAGAGACCGGGGATCGCCAAACCTTGTTTACAGGTAGAGCGCGACGGCATTTGCATCGGATGGCCGTCCGTGGGGCGATACGCCCAGAACCCCTCTCCCACGATGCAACTGATGGCCGATTCTCTCGCCGTGCTCGGCTCCCGGCACGGGCTCGTCTGTGATCCGATCCACGGCCGCTGTGGCATCGTACGCTTCGACCGCTTCGACCAGCTGCCCGAGTTGCACCTGCGGGCCGGGCTATGCATCGACGGTCGGGAACGCGTGCTCCCGCTCTGCCCGGAAGGGCTTACGCCGACGGGCCGATTCGATTTCATCGATCAGAGGATCGGGCCCGCCACCATGCGCTGGATCGGCGTCGACGGACCCAGCGCGCTGCGTGTCACGCTCGAGATCGCCGAGCCGGAACGGCACGGCGATCTCGCGTTTTCCTCCACCCCGGTCGTCGCACTGCGACTGAGCGTGGCCCGGCTGGGTGGCAAGTATCGCTACACGCCCCTCAGCGAGTTTCCGGAGCAGGTGGAGCTGTTTGTTGAATTTGCTGGGGCGGTCGAAACGGTTGCCGCCGAGGCCACCGACGCGCTGGAGCTCCGCTTTGATTCCCGGCGGCTGCCGCAAGACGTCACGGACCGCCAGCTGCCGTTGGCGGCGCTCGATCTGCGCCCGCAGCTTGACCTGCTGGTCGCCCCCGGAGCCGCGCGCGCCGCGCAGGGTTTCCGGCGGACCATGCGTATCGATTGCGTTGAGACACTCGA
>Ga0163154_10007019_pt1 | contig 13583 bp, 12 predicted proteins | sample OliLakLV19MP9P1_FD_148649 | JGI IMG/M metagenome (GOLD analysis project Ga0163154, IMG submission 148649) | Freshwater microbial mat bacterial communities from Lake Vanda, McMurdo Dry Valleys, Antarctica - Oligotrophic Lake LV.19.MP9.P1 | ecosystem: Environmental > Aquatic > Freshwater > Lake >... | reverse complement strand
GTGCTGGTGCTGGAACTTGGGCTGGTGCTGGAACTTGGGCTGGGGCTGGAGCTGGTTCCACAGCGCTGAGCACCACAGCCCGCATTGCATTCTGGATCGTGGAATAAACCTCTTGCTGGCCGGCGATGCCTTGTCGGAACTGCGTAATTCGCCACCCTGGCGAAGCGTTGTCTCGACTCAACAATGCCTCGCCCGTCTGCACTGTAAAGCGCAAGGCATCAATATTCTGGTGAACCAGCAGAAATGCCTGAAAGGACCGATCCATTGCTTGGATGGAACTGGAACGCATAGCGCGTTTGAAATCAGCCAAGGCGACCACGTCGATCTCGGCCACCGACTCCGGCATGATCGCGGCGATGACGGGTAAATCTTCAATCGTTGTCGGAACCAGCGCTGCCGTTGTGGTGGGTGCCGTCGGCGAAGGTTCCGGCGCTGGATTAGGGCGGACCACATAATCGTCTGCTGGAATGTCGACGATGCGCAGTTTCGGAAAATGCTCACGCATTAGTTTTAAGGTGATCGAACCGGACTGCGCGGTCCAATAGCCACGTCCTTTGCTGTCCGGAGTAAATCCGAGCCGATCCAAGGAATCGCGGTAATACTCGACTTGGCCGACAATCAGCACGTCGGTGTAGGGGCGGGTGAGCGCGCGAGCGGGATCCAGCTCGGCGACCAGGTACACCCGCAGTCCGTAAGACGACAGATCAATGGATTGCATTGAGTAATGCCCTGAAGCTGTCTGCGGAAGGCAACGCCGAGATCACCTGCGTTCCAGTGCCATCACGCGATCGCCAGATCAGCATGGACGGGTCGTCTGGATGCAAGGTCGGCTGCGGGTGCATCAGGGACGAAAGCAGGCACTCTTCGTCAGTGGACGCCATCCATGTCAGATCCTGCAACGGCCAGATCGTCTGCGCGGTTGGCGCCGCCGCCGCCAAGTCCGCGGCGCAAGACAGCGGCAACAGGAAACGCACACCAATCGGTCCGGCACAGGGTCCGAACGGCGTTTCCAGCTCAACGGCCTCGATGGCCGACTGCACCTCGACCATGACCTGCGCATCAAAGTCGGCAAACGCCAGCGGCAGGCTGCGCAAGGTCAAGGGCAGCTGCGAATCAGTGGGCGCATGTGACCACCCACACCACGGCCAGGACACCACCGCCTCGGATTTCGCGGGTGAGGACGACGACTGGCGCAGCACCGGGCGGGCAATGGCGTGCAACAGCTGCGTGAGCACCTGACGATGCTGGGACCACAAGACGGGGTCGCCTGGGGCTTCAAAGCGGGCGCTCATTGCACCCGCGTCAGGAAGGGGAATCTCGACAGTGGCTTGTAGCTGCGTGGCGGCGCCACGCGCGGCTTGAATCCGCGCAAGTAAGGTCGTGTCCATCGGCAGGTACACCACCGCTGGAATCTCGCCGCTCGCCTCGATCTGCAGTTCGTCGAAGGCAGCATCAAAGTCCAGCGGCAAGCGCAGGACGCGACGGCAAACCGCTGGCACTGCCAGCGAGACGCAAGACATCTTTGACATAGGTTGTCGACTCATAGTGCGTTGCGCCAGGGGCGCGGGGAACATCAATGGGACTGTGAATAGGTCTTAGGGTCTCGCTTGAATGCTTGAACGATTTCCTCTCCCGAAGGCCGCTGGATGCGTTATAGGCCGCCCAGTCGCGGAGCGCTCGACAGGCTGGCGCGCAAATGTGGCGCCAGTGTTTTGACTTCGAGAGGGAATCGCACCGATCCCGTGCGGGTAATTTGATCGATGTCGGCGCTGATCTTCGTTTTCTCCGGGCTTTTTAATTTTGGATCACGCTGGCGATCCGCCAGTCGCCGCAGTTGCAATGCGGCGCGTGGGCTAAAATAAAACGCCTCGCATGGACCAGGCCTTGTCACTGGATGGGGAATGCGGACGAGATCAACATACTCGTTTGGTTGCGCCTCGATGTAATCGGGTGACCCTGGCGCGGTGGTACTTGAATTAAGATCCTTCTGGCAGCTGGCCGCACGAGTGGAAAACACCACAGCGCGCTCCTGAGCCAAACCAAAGGTGCGGCCAATCATCTGCCGCACCGCCTTCCCCTGTTCATTGAGCAGTTTCAACACGGAATGCTTGACCGCTTTTGGGTCATCTTCCACATCCCACCGTAAGGTGACTGTACGGTCAGGGAACTGCATCTGGCCTTCGGCGGTCATCGCGTAATTCATGTGTTGAAATCCTTATTAACTGAATCCCGGCGCCTGAAACGTATCTACGGGTGCACGGCGGGGCATTGAGGGGGGCGGGAGATCGACATCCGGGGTACTGTGTGGTTGCGTGGATTGCGACTGCGCCTGGGCGAGCGCGCTTTCAGACTTGGTGCGCGCCAGAAGATCGAACGAGGCCTCGCTGGTCGTAGGCAAAATCGATTTGACGACGAACCGTTCACTGTCTTGGCCGCGTGGGGGAAGGTAGTGCAGGCCAACAACACACTCTGTGAAGCCTTTTGAGCGCTTATGAGGCGCGTCATCGGGATTGCGGGCCTCCACCAGATCGCTGAACAGATGCATCGGCAGATTGGTCTGCCCGCCGACTGACATCGCCACTGCGCCCTGCACTTCGATCACGTCGGTCGCCGCCAGTTGGCTCATGCGCCGGCGAACCTCGGCCATCGCAGGACTGGCCAGGGCGCGCTCGATGCTGGCAGCAGTGTCATTGGGAGCACCGGGTTCTGCCGCACCCGCCCGGATCCGCAGTAGCGCGCCTTTCTGAGGGTCGGACTTGTCAAAGCCGCGCACCATCACGAACGGCAACCCCAGTGCAGCCATTTCGGGATTGGCTGCAAAGCGGGTGAGGAAGGCCCGTGCGAAAGTTTCGATGGCATCGGCGCTTTGTACCGGCCCGGCCGGGTGCGCTTTCGGGATGAGCGCTTCGACGTAGGTTTTGCCGGCGCGGGTGGAATAGACGGCGGCCAGCAGGCTCTCGGTGCGACTCTTCTCGGTCGCGTCGTGGGTCACGACATTGATCCAGCGGGCAGCAAGCGTGTTGGGGGATCCGGCCACTGGCAACGCGGCCTCGACGATCACTTCCCCGCCAGGCGTGACACCTGGATCGTTCTGGAACTTACGCGGTTTCGAGTAGGTTTCAATGGTCGGCCGGACGTATTTCGACCCTGGCTTGGGAGCGACGTCACGGAGTTCGATTCGGACCACCTCGCCGGTATCTTTGCGCACGCCCAGCATGGCGTGGCGAGCAGGATCAGCTGCTGTCAGGTCGTAGCCCTGCACCTGCAGGGCAAAGGTTTCGGCGACCGCTCGACTGGCTCGACTGGGTCGGTTGGTGGATAGAAAACTCATGGTGCGCCTCGCGTTGATCTCGGTTGAGGGCATGGACGTGCCCATAGCACACAGCACCCTCTCTGCGCGCAGCGGGGCACCTGAGATCGACAACGCAGGTTTTGCGGATTGCCATGCGGCGGATCCATCGACTCATGGTGCGGTCGCAGCATATCGCGCTCTTCACAGCTCTGGAAGGACGCTGTGAGTCTGAATTGACGCTCCAGGCGCGGTGCTGATTCAAGGGCCGCATGCTGAAGCCGAAGGCCGCTCCAGGCACACTTTCAAGGTAGCCCCGCTATAGGGGTAGCGGCTTCTATCTAAACACTCTCACAATGCCTTGTAGGCCCATCTCTGAGATGTGGTTGCAAAGCATTCCAGGGTTGTGGGCTGGAGTGCCTTGCAGCAGCTCGCGCTCTTCACAGCTCTGGAAGGACGCTGTGAGTCTGAATTGACGCTCCAGGCGCGGTGCTGATTCAAGGGCCGCATGCTGAAGCCTGAATGCCGCTCCAGGCGCGCTTTCAAGGTAGCCCCGCTATAGGGGTAGCGGCTTCTATCTAAACACTCTCACAATGCCTTGTAGGCCCATCTCTGAGATGTGGTTGCAAATCATTCCAGGGTTGTGGTCTGGAGTGCCTTGCAGCAGCTCGCTTGGCACGGTCTGAAAGCCCAGGGCATGGCCGCTGTTTTGCGGTTCGTGATTCCAATCACAAATCCCCTTGTTGGGCGACCGGCGGTCGCCACGGGGCTGAGCGCAGTGTGGGCAGCCCGCGCTTTGGATGGTGGTCAGGTCGGTGGGCGGGTGGTGGGCAACAGCTCCTCCGTTGTCCACCAGCCGTCCAAGGCGAAGCCGGCCGAGCTGTCCACCATCCAGCGGGCTGTCCACCGAGCACAGCCTCGAAACCTGCGACCCAGGTCCGGTCTTGTCGGCTGTGCTCTGACCCTCTCTCGGGCCAGTTATCCACACTCTGGTGCCAACCCTACAGGATTTTTATACAGGATCTACTACAGGCAAAACTACAGGAGCTTTAAAAGCTCTTAGATAAGGAGTGCATGCGTCAAAAAGGGGGCCGATTATGCGTGGAAACCTCCAAAAAGGGGGCCGATTATGCGTACCAAAGGGGGCCGATTATGCGTACCAAAGGGGGCCGATTATGCGTGGATAACTTTTGGTTTTTGGCACTTATCCACAGGTCGGGACCGTGCCTGGAGTCGGTCTGTGCGCCCGCACGATCAGAGCTTTGAATGGCGCAGCGTGGATCGATGCGCATGCCTGTGCCGGGTGGTCAAAGTGGCCGAGGTGAGTCGCCCTGGCGCCCACTCGACCGGGTGCTGCTCAATGGCGAGACCATGGCGACGGGGTCGCGCCTGGCGGCCGAGGCAGTCAGGCGCGCGGCGGCCTGCCACTGGGCACCAATCCCGCCAGCCTCCCGGATGAGTGGGCGCGTGAACAGGCAGATGGTTCTTTGCTCATGTGGGTGGACCTGCCGGGTGAGCGGGTCCGCCAGTACATCGAACAGCAGCAGACGCCGCACTGAGCCACGGCCAGAGCCAGGCGGCTACGCCGCCCGCGCGATCCTTCCCCGCCCTGAATGACGGGGCTTGTCGCGTATCTGGTCAACTCGACGAGTACGCCTACTAGCTCCTGGAATCTTTTTGGAGCGGCAGTGTGAGGACCACGCCTTGACATCCTCCCCGCCCTGAAGGACGGGGATTCCTACGGCGTTCAAGCGGCAATTGCCTGAATCACTTCGGTGGGTTCCTGCTTCACAGAGCGGCCTGACTGCACCGGCTCTCCACAGGCTAACAAGCGGTATCCCCGCTCTAAAACATTGATCGCGCCGACAACATCGGCGTTGTTGGTGTAGCCACAATCGACGCACCGGAACTGCGCTTGCGTGCACCGATTGTCTTTTGATATGTGCCCGCAGCACGGGCAGGTGCGGCTGGTATTGTGCGGCGGCACGGCCAGCAACACACCGCCGTTCCACAACACCTTGTAGTCCAGTTGTCGCCGGAACTCGCCCCATCCCTGATCGAGGATGGAGCGGTTCAGACCGGACTTTTGTTTCACCATACGTCCGGGCTGTTCGCGGTTGCCCTTGGAAGACTTGGACATGTTCCGCACCTGCAAATCCTCGATACAGACGAGCGCGTGGTTTTTGCTGATCGCTGTCGTGGCTTTGTGCAGGAAGTCTTTTCTGGCATTGGCAATGCCAGTGTGAATCCTCTGGACGCGGGCTTTCGCCTTCTTCCAGTTGCTGCTGAACCTGACCTTGCGGCTCATGCGCCGTTGATAACGGGCCAGGCGCTGCTGATGTTTTTTGAAGCTGTTGAGCGGCGCGAGATATGTGGCATCGCTCAGCGTGGCGAAGCGAGCAATGCCAACATCGATGCCGATTGCGGTCGTCGCCGTTGGCACGGATGCTGTGACTTCGCGCTCGGTCTGGATTGATGCAAACCATTTGCCGCAGGATTGGCTGATGGTGATGTTCCTGGCGACGCCCAGCACATCCCGGCTGTTGCGATAACGGAGCCAACCCAGCTTGGGCAGGAAAATCCGACGATTGACCTGGTCGATCTTGAATTGCTTGGCGTCCGGGTAGCGGAAGGTCTCGCTGACACCCTTTTTCTTGAAGCGCGGGAAATCGGCGCGCTTGCCGAAAAAGTTCTTATACGCCCGCTCAAGGTCTTTAAGGGCATGTTGCAACGGGTGGACGGGTGCATCTTTGAGCCACGGCGTTTCAAGCCCGTGACGCCAGGCGGTCAGCCGCTTCGCCATTGCCACATAGCCAATGAATGTCTCGCCGGCTTCATGATTGGCTTTTTGCAACGCCAATGCCTTGTTAAACACGAAACGGCACGCACCAGAAAAGCGGCGCATATCGCGCTGCTGCTCGCCATTGGGCATGAGTTCGTATTTGTAGGCTTGAAGACGCTGCATGCTTAAATAATATCTGGACTATGAGAAAGACTCCAGACATCCGACACGATAAACACTGTGTATTTGTAACGCACTTCCATTAGCGGCGGTGCGCACTCAACCAAAAGCTGGGACACCTTCGGTGTCCGCGCTATCCTTCCCCGCCCTGAAGGGCGAGGTTTGTCGCGCAATCGGATCAGGAACAGGCGAAGGACCAGGGTGGAGCCACAGTCCCTTCCGTAGCAAATCGACGCGGGCTGTTGCGTAGGCTGCCAGGACACTTTGCAACGCGATCTTGAACTTCTTCCGAAAGCTTCTCAGCTTGTCAGGCGTGTCGCTGTATTCGGTCCCGAACTGCGCAAAGAGGATGTTCCAAGAGATGTCGAGCGGTTGGGTGAGGCGGCGGAGGCGCGACGCCAGCCAGGCATACAGATCCAGTGCCAACGCACTTCCCTGCAGCAGGGAAATGGCTCGATCATCGAGCGGGACCGCACGGCGATCCATGATTTCGTTAAAGAAATCGGCACTGAGCACAAGGCGCTTCGGCCACGTCGTCTCGCCTGTCCGCGGGAGTTTCCATGCGTCAAACGTGTGGACCGGACTGGTGATGATCGTCCGGGCGCAGTGATCTTTCGTGGGTGGGATGCTAAGCGTCAGCTTCGCCGCGCAGAACGCCATGGCCTGTCGACGAAAGGCTGTCATCGAGCCATTCACGCCGCCAGTGGCGGATTGAATGCCCAAGGAGCGCATGAACTCCGCCGCGCTCTCTCCCATCCGAATCTCAGGGGAGGAGGTGCGCAGGGTTTCGCGCACCAGGTACATCAAAAAGAGTCTGGGTAATGACCCGTAGGGGACCGCTTGCTTGACCAGGTTGCCGGCCGAATCGGCCAGATAGCCTGCCTGGACAATGAGCTGTGCCCGCCCGCACACCCGCCGAAACTCATCTCCTACGACTTTGGTTCTGGGCAGCGCCACCTGGCAGAACACGGAGTGCAGGTAGGTGGTCTCTTCTTCCGTCGGCGGGCGCTGTTTGATGTCGATTGCGGTTTCCAGCATTTCTGTTCGCCGCTTCTTTGCTTGCGGCGATGTCACCCTCGTCTGCGGAAACGGCATTCTCCGAATGGTGCTCGGTGCCTTCTGAGGACTCTTCGGGGAGTGTGGGTGCACTGAAGCGCCTAGCAGATCGGCCTGTGCGGGGTCCGAGTGCGGTGGTTTGCGAAAGCTCATGTTGTCGACTCATAGTTCAAAGCATTGACGTTCAGATCAGCTGGGGAATGGAGCGGCCCAGGGCATGCAGTCCAAGCAGGGCCAGTTCTGGGCGCGGCGGCTGCAGGGTCTGCGAGAGCAGCTCGCAGCCCAGCGTGTAGCGCGCCGATGCCGTGACCACTGCAGGCCACATCGGATGCAGCAGTTCCGTCTCCTCCGCCAGCGCGCTCACCACGCTGCGTTCTTCTTCGGGATCCTGGATCGTGGATTCCAGCCAGAGGCTGCCAGAACGCCAGCGGCGCAGCATCAAGCGATCACCCAGGCCGGCTTCGGCCAGGGCATCTGCCACATTGCGGGCACTGATTGCGGTCAGCCAGCGGTCTCGGGCATGCAGGAATGCCGCCAGCGCAGAGGGGCGTAAAGTCCAGGCTCGCCAAAATCCTTCCGTGACCAGTCCGATCGCGTAGCTCAGTGCGGCCGGTCCCTGCAAGGTCAGCGGCCCGGCCGTAAACAAGGGGCTGTCAATGCCTCCGGCCAGGTCAGGTGCGGTCAAGGACAGCCGGGTCAAAACTCCGGCCCAGGGCGGCAACATCGTGCTCTGCACCCGCAACAGCTGGTGCGGGGGTGGGGATTCCATCAGATCGATTTCTTCGCTGAGCAGCCACGCCTCGCGGGCTGCAAACGGACCTGCCGCAAACAGACTGTCCGCTGCCGGCGGTTGCGAGCAGTACAACGTCCACTCGTCGGGTAGCGTGTCGAGCACACCACCCTCCTCCGTCTCGATAACGACAGAGGATTCATCCGGGATCTCCGCGGGCAGCAGCTCGTGCAGGTGGCGCGGGCGATATCGGCGCAGCGGAATGATCCGTCCTCCGGCAGACGCCTTGGGTAGCGCATCGGGACGCACCAAGGTGGGATGGCACAGCGCGTCATACAGCTTGCGGTGGGCCACGCTTGGCACGATGGTGTCGTGGCGTGGCTGCAGATGTGCGAGCAAGGTGCGTTCGATGACCTGGCCGTCGCCCATCAGCTCGGCGACTTCAAGCACGCTGGCCAGCACTTTGGTCAGCAGTGGCAAGGCCATTTCCAGCCGCGCCGGATCCAGACCCCATTCGAGCGCGATAGATGACATCCGCACCCCGAGGAAGCTGTCGGCCAGCGGCGGGTTCTCGCGAAAGCCGGCGTCATACAGCTGCTGCACCGAGTGATTCGTCCACCAGCGCACGCCATGCGGCAATTTGGAGAAGGACGACACCACTCTCGGCGTGTCGTCCGCGCAGACCAGGTAGTGCACCGGGTCTGCCAGTGTCGGGGTGGCGATGGCCACCCCATAGCTCAGGCGCATGAGAGTTAGCCGTTACCCAGCCCAAGAGCCTCAATGCCGCCGGCACCCTCGCGCACGACCGACGAGCTGGTGAGATTCACGACGGTCAGCACGGCCAGCAACAAGGTGCCGCCGACCAGCGGGAAGAGCGACCCGCTCAAGGGTTCATTGCGCTTTTTCGAGCCAATGAACTGAATCAGTCCATACACGACAGCGCCAATGCCGAGCATGTATCCACCGAACAGGAACAACTTGCCAATGGATTTGGTTTCGCCGGTCATCCCGGTGGCGGCGGCGCCCCAACCATCCTGTGCAAAGGCGCTGGGGGCGAGAAGAAGGACGGCCAAGCCCAGGGCAACAGACAGCATCAGGGTGTAACGACTCATGGTTCGCATTTGAATGTCCCTACGTAGTGATCAGAAAAGGTCCAGGTCTACAGATCGCGGAAGTACGGCAGAAGCCCGTCCGCGCCCAGGCTGCGCGCTGACAGGGTCATGAACAGCCCCAGATTTGTCAGTGCACCGGCTGAAACCAGCAACCAGAATCCTACCGAAAAACTGGTCTGCTTTCTGGATCCGGCCATGGCGATGTAATAGATCCCGCGAATGGCGGCCACCCAGCCCAGCAACGCAGCGAGGTTGGTCGCCGCCCGCAAAATCATCATGCCGGGGTTCTCGCGATCCACGGCCACAGCACCGAGCACGATGCGGGGATCGGTCGAGGAGGCCATCAGGCTGTTGCCTGTGTAGGTCACAGTGGTGATCAGCGACATCAGCAGTGCCCCGCCCAGAATCAGGCCAAAAAGGAAGAGCGTGCCGTGACCGTTGTGGCCGCGATGGCCGTTGGTGGCCCACATGTGCAGGCCGGTGATCGACATCACCAGTCCCGCCAGATACCCGACCATCAAGATCAGCTGCTGGATACCGGGAAACTGCTCGGTAAAGGTCTGCAAGGCCGTCAGTGCATCGCCTTCCATTGTCGCCTCTTGGGAGTTTTTAAGGACGGTTGCGCGGATGGTCGCGGGGATAGCGGGGATCGAAGTCTGCGGCTTTATCATCCGATCCCGCGCGGGCGCCGGTCCCAGACCCACCGCCAAGACCCGTGCAGATCATCAAGATGGCCGCGCCGACGACGATCCCGGAGATCACCGTCATCCAGCTCAGGATCCAGTCCAACATGGGTCACCGATCACCAAATACCGGCAGCGCCGGGTTGCCACCGAGCGTGCCGACGCCGTACGGACTGCCATTGTCCGGCGCTGCGGCGACCGGCACCGGCTGATCACCACTGGAGAGGATCACCACGCCGAGCAGTGTCCCTGCTGGAATCTGGATGGTCGGCGGGCGAATGGAGCGGCGGCCAAACGACAGTGACCCCAGCGCTTGTGCGGCGCCTGTACGAGCCGGATCCAAATTGCGTGCGGACAGCACTACCGAATCGTTCAACCCAATGGTGGTGCGTGCCTGGGTGTAGTTCTGCGCCAGGGCAGAGCCGTATGCCTCCAGGAACGCTCCACCCAGGTAGAACACGGTGTTTTCGAGCACATGGCGATGGGTTTTGCCCTTCAACGCGGGAATACGCGAGGCCGGGTCAACGGCAATGGCCGTGATCGCCACGGCCTTGTTTGGCGCTTGCGGCCGGTAGGCGCGATCAAAACTCATCAGCACACGGTCTCGCGCAAACGGCGACGATGCCTGGACGACCTGGCCGACGAGCACGATGTCGCGCGCTTCATCATCGAGCACCCGCGCGGTGATCTGCGTGGGGTAGTCGGAGTTGACACCCACCTCCAGCCGCGCCCGCAACAGCGCGCCCACTGGAAGTCCCAACGTGAGCTGCAGGCTGTCTTCCGCCGCCGTATTTGCAGCCGGTGCCGGAACGCTGTTGTTGACCGGCGTGACATGGGCGCCCCGCGCGCCGGCAATGCCACGGACGGTTTTAGTGGCCTGGGCCAGCTCCAGCAAGGCTTGAATGCCCGGCCGCGGTGGCGGGGGTGGCGGGGGCGGAATGTACTGCTGCTGGTTGATCTGGTCGGCCGGGGGGTTGAAGGCGCTCTGGTTGGCCGTGGTCGACCCGGCCATCAAGGGCGGCAACGCGGCCCGTGTCTGCCCGGCGGCCATGCCGGCACGCTGCGCATCGACTGCCGCTTCCTGCTCAATGAGTTTCTTCACGTCCGGGTCGGGCCGTAATGCCGGAGTGGGGTCAACGTCGCGCCCGCCGATAGGATTGGCGACGCTGGATTTGGGAGTATTCCTGGCGCGCTCGCCGACGACCCATCCATAGACCAGGAAGCTCAGCAGCAGCAGCCCAAGAATGCCGAACAGGCCCACCCGCAAGGCACCGGCGCTGGCAATGCCCGTCCGCCGCACGGGGGTAGTGGTGACGACCACCTGGGCGGTGGTTTCACTCTCGGGAGTGGGAGTGTCGTTCTCGGCCATGGCAGCTTCTCTCAGCGGGGTGCAAGTTCGACGGCGGTTGGCTGCCCGTCCACCAGCATCAGCACGTTCGGCATCCAGGCCACCTGGTAGGCTTTCCAGCTCCCACGCGACACCTGCTTGACTGGTGCGGGGATCAGCAAGGTGGACTCCGTGCGGATCCACAGCGCAGAGCCTTCGCGCCAGAAGCGGGTGCGTCCGGTGATCGGGCTGACACCACCGGCGGTGGGCGTCAGATCCGGCACAGTGCTGGAGGGAGAGCGCGCGCGGGCGTTTGGAAGCATCGGAAACAGCTCACGGGCGCCGGCAGTCGGGGCCAGGCCGTCGATCACGGAAAACAGGTCGGCGGTATCGTCGAGGCCGGCCGTGGTGCGGTCCAGCGTGGTGACGCCACCACCCGGTCCATAGCCGTCCACACTCAGGATGTAGCGGTCCTGATACGCATCGGCAGGCGCAGTGACCGCCTGCAGCACCAGCGCCAGTGGGCGGGTTTCGCCGGCCAGCAACACCATCAGATTCGTGGCCGCGAAGGGGTACTCCGGGTTGGAGGAGACCATCAGGATGTTGGATCCGGGTGGATAGGGATCGATGGGAGCGGCGAGCGCGGCCGGGGCTGTCCCCTGCCCCACGGCAGACGGTCCGGCCGCGGCAAGGGCAACTGTGGCAGTGACGGGTGCGGCGGCCGGCGGGGTGGTGTCGGTCGGGACGGGTTGCGTGACGACAAAAACCGATGTCTGACCTTGCGTGGAATTGCGGATCGGCCAGGGATTACCGGCGGCATCGATGAACTCCAGCGCCACGACGAAGCCGTGGGCGACCTGGAGCTTGCTGCCGCGGGCGCCCGGTGCCAGCGAGACGGCCAGCGTGCCCGAACGGGTCTCGGCCGGCGCGTGCTGCTCATAGACCGCTTGTGCTTGCCCCTCGACCCGCGCCCGCAATTTGGCGATCTCGGCAGGGGTCAGAAGATCCGCAGCGGACTGCGGTGCGGCCGGAGTGGATGTGCTGCTTGGCCTCTCCAGTTGCCCATCGGTTCGGACGGCGATGGGGGCTGTCTCGAAGACCGGCTGCGAGGCGTCCTGGGGTGCCTCTTGGGCGAAGACTGCGGCCGAGAGCAGCAGCGTGCTCCAGGACACGCAGTGAAACAGCGGGTGTCGACTCATGGTGCGTGGATCCTTTCGGTTCAGGGTCGGTCAGGGGCGGATCAGGAGGCCAGCTGGGCTTTGAACAGTTTGATCATGACCGGCTCAGTGGGATTCAGGCGCATATCGACGCGCTGGATGATCAGGGAAATCACGATGCGCTGGAGTGCTGGACGATCGTTGTTGTCGCCGACTCCGTACATGGCAATCGTCATCGGCACCTGCACTTCCCAGGTGTAGATCCCGTTTTGAACGCTTGAAACGAGATTGCGTGCCGGTTCCGTCGAGCCTTTCAGAAGCAGGCGGCTCTTTTTGATCTGAGCGAGCACGCCGCGATCTTGCATCTGCGCCATGAAGTCGGTGAATGCCTGCTCGCCAAACTTCGGTTTGACCGCCAACAGCTGCTCTTCGTAGTTGGCGAAGTCCAGGGTGTAGCACTCCCGCACCGCCCGTTCGGCCCAGGCATTCACAGCTGCCTCGGTCATCACCGGCTTCTCGAAGGTCACGATTTCGATGATGCGGCCCTGCGTATCGATCGAAAACGTGCGCACCTCCACGGGTCGGAACAGCGCATAGGTCGTGCCGACCAGGACTAACGCCAACAGCAGCATCAGCGCGATGTTCATCCGCTGCTGTCGGAAATAGGCGGCCTGAAACCAGTCGTTGCGGATGGCAATGGACGCCGCATCGAAACGTGTCGGTGGCTTGTCGGACACCGCCGGTGCAGATGCAGCAGATGCATCAGATGCAGATGCAGTGGGGCCAGCGGCTTGGAGAGTTTTCTTAAACACGGGAGGTGTGCATCATTTAGTCAGGACAAATGATATACCGAAGGAATGCCTCATGCTGTGTGATTTCACAGCTTCATCACTCCGTCGGCGCAGTCATGACCACGGACTCCAAACAGCCACAGCATCAGCCGCAGCACCAGGGTGAACGGGGCACTTTCGGGGGCGTCGAGCATCGTCAGGTCGACGCCCTCGTCGGTATCGGACATCAGGATCGGCCAGTGCAGCCCGGTTGGTTTGCGATAAAGGCTTTCAAACAGCACCCCGGCCGGCTCCAGAAATGCGGCAATTCCCTCGATGTCCTCGAAAAACTCCGTCACCGGCACGAGGGCGTTGTCACGCAACTGCACTTGATGGATCGACAGCATCGAGGCGGCTCCGATCATGCAGTCGGAGAGTGCGCGCAGTGGATCGGTCAGGCGCAGCATCAGGTCATCCCCAGGGATTCGGATGGATGC